>Ga0180216_1000604_pt1 | contig 36512 bp, 32 predicted proteins | sample eDN3rd37CBELigMG_FD_128879 | JGI IMG/M metagenome (GOLD analysis project Ga0180216, IMG submission 128879) | Enriched Miracle-Growth compost microbial communities from Emeryville, California, USA - eDNA 3rd pass 37_C BE-Lig MG (version 2)... ... | reverse complement strand
GAGCACAACAAAAACAGCAGATAAGCGTCATTTTGATATTAGCGCTTTTCTGCTGTTGCTGTTAGCTTTACTTATTTTTGAATTTTATTAGTGCTTAATATGCTCTTTGCGACCAGGTATTTCCCCTGTCTCCTCATAAATACGTACGATTTCATCAATTTCCTTCTTTAGCTCTGACAATAGCTCTGCTTCTGGTACTTTGCGAATCATTTCCCCATAGCGGAACAGCATGCCTTCACCTCGAGCGCCTGCGATACCGATATCTGCCTCGCGAGCTTCACCAGGCCCGTTTACGGCGCAGCCTAGTACAGACACCTTTAATGGCACTTTAATATTGGAGATATACTCCTCTACTTCATTCGCTACAGCGAACAAATCAATATCTAAACGTCCGCAGGTTGGACAAGAAACTAGCGTTGCAGCGTTTGTAATAAGTCCAAACGTTTTTAGCAGCTCACGAGCAACCTTTACTTCCTCGACTGGATCTGCCGATAAGCTGATACGCACAGTGTTACCGATGCCTAACGATAGCAATGCACCGATACCCGCAGAGCTTTTAATTGTGCCGGCATGAAGCGTACCTGCTTCTGTAATGCCAAGGTGCAGTGGGTACTTGATGACTTCAGCAGCCATAGAATACGCCTTAATCGCCATCGGTACATCTGACGCCTTTAGGGAAACGATAATATCGTGGAAATCTAATTCCTCAAGAATTCCAATATGATAAAGCGCGCTTTCCACCATAGCTTCAGGTGTTGGATAACCATATTTCTCGAGTAAATGGTTTTCCAAAGAACCTGCGTTGACACCAATACGAATCGGTATTCCTTTTTCTTTACATGCTTTAACGACCGCTTCAACCTTCTCACGGCGGCCGATATTTCCTGGATTAATGCGTACTTTGTCGATTCCATTTTCAATCGCACGAAGCGCTAAACGGTAATCAAAGTGGATATCAGCAACTAATGGAATATGGATCCGCTTTTTAATTTCTTTAATTGCTTCTGCAGCCTCAATATTGTTCACTGTGACACGGACAAGCTGGCAGCCAGCCTCTTCAAGACGAAGAATTTCAGCAACTGTTGCATCAACATCGGCTGTTTTAGTCGTACACATACTTTGAATGAGAACCTCATTGCTGCCGCCAATCGTTAGATTGCCAACCTTGACAGGTACGGTGTTCTGACGTAAGTACATAGTGATCTCTCCCATAAATACCAAAGCCCACCCCTTGCTCAAGTATTCATTAAGCACGAGGTGGTCCTTTGGCTGTATTCAAGGTGCATTAAGCACTTTCTTCTTTTTTACCGTCTTTATTGCCTTCGCCAGCATTGCTAAGCTCTGAGACGATCTTGTTAGTTACCGTCTCCTCTGTAATGACGCATGTCGTTACATCATCGCGAGAAGGAACTTCGTACATCAGATCTAGCATAATGCCTTCAATAATTGCTCGCAGGCCACGTGCACCTGTTTTGCGTTTAATGGCTTCCTGTGCAATCGCCTCAAGTGCCTCTTGCTTAAACTCGAGCTTCACATTGTCTAGTTCAAGCAGCTTTTGATATTGCTTAACTAGCGCATTTTTCGGCTCAGACAAAATACGAACAAGCGCAGCTTCGTCTAGCGGCTCAAGCGTAGAGATGACTGGCAGTCGGCCTACGAATTCAGGAATTAGACCGAATTTCAGTAGGTCTTCAGGAAGAACCATTCCTAAATATTCACCTGGCTTCAAATCCTTTTGTGTTTCGCCTGAGGAGTTGAACCCGATAATTTTCTTACCAATTCTGCGTTTGATAATTTGCTCTAGTCCGTCAAACGCACCACCGCAAATAAACAAAATATTTGTTGTGTCGATTTGAATAAACTCTTGATGAGGATGCTTGCGTCCACCTTGTGGAGGTACAGAAGCAACTGTTCCTTCAAGAATTTTAAGCAGCGCCTGTTGTACGCCTTCACCAGACACATCACGTGTAATCGAAGGATTCTCAGACTTGCGAGCTACTTTATCAATTTCATCGATATAAATAATACCACGCTCAGCTTTTTCTACATCGTAGTCAGCAGCTTGGATCAGTTTAAGTAGAATGTTCTCGACATCCTCACCAACGTATCCTGCTTCAGTCAAGGACGTAGCGTCAGCGATCGCAAAAGGAACATTAAGGATTCTTGCCATCGTCTGTGCAAGCAATGTTTTACCTGAACCCGTTGGGCCTAATAGTAAGATATTACTCTTTTGCAGCTCGACGTCCTCAATCTTGCTGCCAGTGTTGATACGTTTATAGTGGTTATAAACGGCAACGGCTAAAGATTTTTTCGCGAAATCCTGTCCAATTACGTAGGAATCCAGTGTTGAACGAATATCCATTGGCTTAGGGATATTTTTCAAATCCACTTCTTCCTCTTGACCTAGCTCTTCCTCTACAATTTCAGAGCAAAGATCAATACATTCGTCACATATATAAACGCTAGGGCCAGCTACAAGCTTGCGCACCTGCTCTTGTGATTTACCGCAGAAGGAACACTTTAACTGTGTCTTCTCATCATTGAACTTAAACATTTATTCACCCCTTCAGCTCTCTAGTTAACCTACAGGCGCAGTAATGACTTTATCAATCAAGCCATATTCAACAGCGTCTTGTGCCGTCATAAAATTATCACGATCTGTATCGCGATCGATTTTATCATACGGTTGACCTGTACGTTCTACATAGATATTGTTAAGCTTTTGTTTTGTTTTCAAAATCCAATCTGCATGGATTTTAATATCAGATGCTTGACCTCTTACTCCGCCAAGCGGCTGATGAATCATAACTTCTGCATTAGGCAGCGCAAAACGCTTGCCTGGAGCACCCGCTGTCAATAGCAAAGAGCCCATACTAGCTGCAAGCCCCATACAAATAGTGCTTACATCAGGTTTAATATACTGCATTGTATCGTATATTGCCATCCCTGCAGTTACAGAACCACCAGGTGAGTTAATATAAAGATGGATATCCTTTTCTGGATCCTCAGCTGCAAGAAACAGAAGCTGCGCAATGACAGCATTTGCCACATCATCATCAATCGCACTTCCGAGAAAAATAATACGATCCTTAAGCAAGCGAGAATAAATATCGTAAGATCTCTCTCCACGATTCGTCTGTTCAACAACGACTGGAACTAAATTCATGCGATCAACCTTCTTTCCAATTTAAACTAGAGTGAACACTTCTATTGTAACACGTTGCTGAGTTGATGTCATTTTTTCGACTATGTGATTGTTAAAACCAATGGGTGAAGCTATATGTATGTGTTCTTCATTACGTTATGTATGCTGAATACCAGCAAAATAGTTATCAAGCGAGCAAATCATATACCCTATAGTTTAAAATAAGGCACGTTTGGACACGTGCCTTATTTCGTCTGTATATGTTAGCTTCGCTTAAACTGCTACGCTGTTTTCAACAAGGAATTTGATTGCTTTACGAAGCAATAGATCTTCTGTAAGGTTTTCCATGTTTCCGTTTTGAGTAAAGATGCTGCGAATTTCTTCAGCTGGGCGGTTGTATGCTTTAGACAGATTCTCAAGCTCTTCTGTAATTTCTTCTTCAGAAACAACAAGAGATTCTGCTTTTGCAACAGCCTCAAGTACAAGGTTGTTAAGCACGCGTTTTTCTGCATCACCTTTCATTTGGTCAAGAAGCGCTTCCTCGTTTTGACCAGAGAATTGATAATACAGGTCTAGCGACATGCCTTGCATGCGAAGACGGTTTTCAAAGTCCTTAAGCATATAGTCTTGTTCAGTTTCTACCATAGCAGCTGGAACTTCAACCGTTGCAGCTTCTGCAACTTTAGAAATTACTTCAGCTTCTTGAGCTTGCTTCGCTTCTTGCTCTTTGTTTTCTTGAAGCTTGCTAGCAAGATCCTTTTTATACTCTTCAAGCGTATCGAATTCACTTACATCTTTAGCGAACTCATCGTCAAGAGCTGGCAAGGATTTGCGTTTTAGCTCATGAAGCTTCACTTTGAATACAGCTGGTTTACCAGCAAGGTTTTCAGCGTGGTAGCTTTCTGGGAATGTTACTTCGACATCTTTGAAGTCACCTAGCTGCATGCCAACCACTTGCTCTTCAAAGCCTGGAATGAAAGAGTTAGAGCCAAGCTCTAGTGAATAACGCTCACCTTTACCACCTTCAAAAGCTTCACCATCTACGAAGCCTTCAAAGTCGATTACAGCGATATCACCATCTTGAGCTGCACCTTCTTCAACTACAGAAAGCTCAGCGTGACGTTGCTGCAAACGCTCTAGCTCAGCAGCAATTTCTTCCTCTGTTACTTCTGCAGATACTTTTGCAACCTCAATGCCTTTGTAGTCACCTAGTGTTACTTCAGGCTTAACCGTTACTTTTGCTGTGAAGATAAATGCTTGTCCTTTAGCAAATTGTGTAACGTCAACCTCTGGGCGATCAACAGGCTGAATACCTGTTTCATTCACTGCTGCTGTGTAAGCTTCTGGCAGTAGAATGTCAATCGCATCTTGATAAAGGCTCTCTACTCCGAATTTTGCTTCAAAGATAGTGCGAGGTACTTTACCTTTACGGAATCCTGGTACGTTAATTTTTGCTACAACTTTTTTGAATGCTTGATCAAGAGCCTCTGAAACTTTATCTGCATCCACCTCAACATTTAATGATACAGTGTTCAGCTCTATTTTTTCCCAAGTTGCTTTCATTTTATGCTTTCCCCTCCAAAAATGCTCACGCATTACATGTTTTCACGTCTAATAAACCACTCTATTATATACAAGTTATAGCTATATTTCAAGGCATGAATTAGCTTAGCTCTTGAAGATAAAGTGTAATGTCTCTTATGATCCGACTAGCCTGCTCGTAGCGGAAGCGATACTCATCTGTTATGCCGTATATCTCACGAATGTCATCCTCCACTGCTTGTCCGTACACAATGAGCTGAATCGTCGTATGTAGTCCAGCGGCGAAGCAGTCTTCAATGTACTCATCCTCATGCAGCATCCAGCCGTAGCTACGCGTTCCGTATAAGCACTGTAAGCACTCCATCCACAATTCTGTAACAAGAATTGGCATCGTAACATCAATCGCCTCTAGCGCCATTACTGCCTTATCTAAAATAGCATTGACAGATTCAGGAAATTCATTCATAGAAAGTGGTGTTTTTTCTATTTCAAGTTCAACGACTTCACCTAAGCGAGTAAACGTAACCGTCCCTGAAGCGCCTCTTTTCTTTAACGTTTGCAGCGCCTTAAACTGCAGAGCAGGATGTAGTGCACTTGATTCAAGCCACTGGATTAATCGCTCATCTAAACCTTCAGCCTCGATAAATTCAGCACGCTCAAGAGCAACGATTTGCTGTTCCATCGGTACACCGCTCTCCAGCTGACTCATTAGCTTCTCACTTGCTTGAAATGAACTGATCGAGCCATAGTCACCTAAAGCTGCTTTTCTGAATTGCTGCTCCAAATCCTCCGCCTGATCCAATTCATCGACAATATCAGTGCTCGGAAATGCCTGCTCCAGCCAGTTCAGCAGGTTCCCCCACTCTATAGCATGCTGACGCTCATCACCTTGGCATTGCAATAGAAAACGAAGCAGCTCCTTCGCATCCTCATATTGCTCTTTTTCTAAATACTGTGTCAGTTGAATTTGGTATTGATCAAGCATGGTAGGAAATAAATAAACATTATCCTGTTGATTAAACTTCTTACTAGGTTGATCCGAGATAATAACACCGCCTAACCACTTATAAATTAAGGCATATTCTATTCACCGTCAAATTATAGCACGATGTATTGAAAATAAAAAATGCACTTTTTTTTATTTTTTTTGATCAGAGGTATTGTCAATTTGAAATTTATCTGCTATATTATTACTCATGCGTCTCAGTAGCTCAGTTGGATAGAGCACTCGCCTTCTAAGCGAGTTGTCGGGGGTTCGAATCCCTCCTGGGACGCCATGAGAAGAATATACGTGAAGTTTAATACATATAGGAAAAGCCCGAAAGCCTTGATACATAAGGTTTTCGGGCTTTTTTGTTGCTTCGATGCGCTTTATGACAGCCATCTTCATCCAATCTTCACTTTACCCTCATCACATGCGAATCACGATACTCTTGCGGTGAGCAGCCGGTTGAGCTTTTGAAGAACCTTGTAAAGGAGGTGGCTGATTCATAGCCAACTTGTCTGGCAATCTCATGAATTTTTATATTTTCGTTCACCAACAATTCCTTCGCCTTTTGAATTCGAGCTGCATCGATAAATTCCGTTAAGTTTTTCTTCGTCTCTTGCTTAAATATTCTTGATAAATAGGATGGGTTTAAATACACCTGCTCCGATAATCGAACAAGTGACAAATCCTCTCCAAGATGGTTAACGATAAAATTTTGAATAAATGATATAACATTATCCGCTCTTCTTTTTTGCTCTAGCTTCTGCAGCTCAAATACTGATAGTGATAGCTTCTTTATATAGGCAGCTGCATCGCCCCAGCTATAGAAATTAATGGTGTTTACAAGACGGATCTCACCTATTTTCGCGATCACCTTATCACGTAATCCCCAGCGGTTCATATACGATAATAAATACATCGATAATGAGCAATACGCTTGCTGAGCAACCAAATTATTTTTATCATGTATCGCGCTTAGAGGATGTAATATTTGCTCTAGCTCCTCGAAATACTTTTCCTTTTGTCCTGATTCCAAATATTGTTCTAGAAAAGTAAACATATTGGGAGTCGCAAGCGACAGCAATGTTTGCTCTGCCTCAAATTCTTCATCATAAGGGCTATTCACTTTAGCCTCTGATTCTTCGGCTTGATCTACTTCATTATCAACGAGCAGTATCGTGTTCTCGGTTCCAATGCGGTAATTCAACAGTGAATGCAGAGCTGTATACTGCTGTGAGATCTCAGTCCATGTCGTCGGCTTGCTGCCTACTGTGAAGCTAATCGAATGCTCGAGCTTATCCTGACAGCTTTGCTGAATGGACTCCAGCATTCCTTTTATGTAGTGTAACGTATGCTCATAATTGTTAGATGCCGTAGAACTAGCCATTTCCTTCGGCTGTATAAGAATAGTAAACCTAAAATGATCGTCTAAAATAATAACGCATTTTAAATTCGTCGTAAGATAGCGTTTAATAATTTGTCGAACGGAGTAAATTTGCTGCACGTTTTGTAAATAGTTATTGTCCTCGATCGTGATATCATCTAATTTGCCAACAACGAGAATAACAGGAGCTTCAACGTTAAGCGGCAAGGAAAGCTGATCAAATTGATCCTTGCTTGCCTTTACAATGGAGCTTCCCTTTAGCAAGCTAAGCAGGTAACCCTCCTGAAACAGCTCTAATGCCATATGGATTTTCTCTTTGGCTTCTCTAATGAGATCGCCCGTTTTGATTTCCTTGCGGATTTTAAGTACGGTTTCCTCGACAACCTGAATGACCTTATCAATATCCTCCAGCTTTAGAATATAGCTCACGTCGGGATGCTGGATCGCTTTATAGATATAGCTAAATTCACTATGTCCCGTTAAAAAAATAATTTTACACTGTGGCCACTGCTTAAAGATCTCATCCATGAGCTGCAGGCCGTTTATATTCGGCATATCGATGTCAGTAAGCACGATATCCATACGCGTGCGATGCAGCCATTCTATCGCTTCCTCGCCGCTATAGGCCTTATACACATCTAGCCCTAGGTGCTCCATCCCTCTAAAAACTTCAAATAGATGATTAACTATAATTTCCTCGTTATCTACAATTAAAAGTCTTAACATGGCTACTCCCTCAGCTTGGCATTAATTTGTAATATGACTTTTAACCCGCCTAGCTCACTTCGATCAACCTGCAGTCCATAATCTTCACCGTATAATAAACGCACTCGTCGATGGATATTGTTCAGCCCTGATGACTCACTGCTCTGAATTTCATTGAATTGCTTTTGCAGCTCTAGCAATTTTTCATTGGTTAAATGCTTCCCATTATCCTCAACAACAATCGACAGCTTGTCATCCACCATTTGAAAATAAACGAGAATGGTTACGGGACCTTTTGTGTGCTCAACTGCATATTTGAATGCATTTTCGATGATAGGCTGAACAATTAAGCGAGGTACGTTAATCTCCTTAAATGTAGACAGACTGTCTTCGAAATCAATCGTCAGCTTACTAGGATAACGCATCAATTGGATATCAGCATAGGTTCGTGCATGTTCAATTTCTTCATATAAAGAGATAAAGTCAGAATCATTTTTCGTAATAAATTGGAAATACTCACCTAATAGCTTAGTGAAAGGGATCAAATTCTCATCCTGTACCTTTGCCATCGTATTAATTAAGAAAAAACTATTGTATAAAAAGTGGGGGCTAATCTGAGACTGTAGATGCTTTAATTCAGCTTTTTGTTCAAGAATCTTGTGCTTATACACCTGATCAATGAGATTCGATACGTTTTGGACCATGGAGTTAAAGCCTTTGTTCAAATAATCGAATTCATTGTTTTGGTTCACTTCCACTTTGACGTTAAAGTTCCCCTTCTCAACACTGCGGAACGACTTTACAAGCTCCTTCATCGGACGCTGGATTAATTGATAGGTATAAGCATAGATGAATATGACAAGCACAAGTACTACACCTGTAAACACCCATAGCCAGACGTAAAAGCCTTTTGTCGGAACGAGTACAACATCCTTCGGTATGAATCGAAACAGTACCATGTTTAAATAGTCGGATTTCTCAGCAATAATGAACATATCGCCGTGGCTTATGACTTCACCTATTTTGATATCGCTTTCACCTTTTGCGAAGGATTGCACAACTTCATTAGATAACTGATCCTCTTCACTATAGATCGTTAATCCATTCGTTAGATCCAGTAAGATCGAACGGCTGTCTGGATAGGTATCGAACTGCTTTAGTGCTTCACGGAATACTGCCGTATTTAGTTCGATTTCAATCATATACAAGGGGCTCAACCCCATATGTCCATTTAAAAAAGTAGTTAGATGAAGGTTCCCATTATAAATTAATAATTGAGCGCCCTTCATCCCCACAGGTATTCGTAATGCTTCAAATTTATCGCTATTCAAATCGCCTACCGATTTCTTAGAGGAAATCGTTTTTCTTATCGGGTGGATATGCGCACTAACATTTGAAATATACGCATTACTGTTTTGAATCGATACTAGACGATGATGCAGCTTTCTCATACTCTCCATCGTTTCATAATCGTCCATAATCGAATGTCTTATCGCGAGCTTATTTAAATCCTCATCATTCAGCACATCATATTGTAATATTTTTATACGATCTATCTCTGCCTCTAGCCCCTCTAAGTAAAAGGTGACCTGGGCAGTCGTTGATTTAAATATTTCGTCCTTAACCGTTTTCAAGCTCCAGTTGTACATATAGATCCCTAGTGCGACTATAACTACGATTGCTGCTAAGAATGTAGCAATTAATCTAACAAAAATGCTAGATTTAATCGTCACCCCCTCCTTTATATTCTTTTACTACATTTTAACAAAAATTCTATCATAACACATTACTATTTTTTATATCGCAAACAACAGCTCATTGGCTAAACCATTAGCCCTTCACACTTCCTAAAACCATACCTTTTACAAAATATTTCTGTAAAAATGGATATACGCAAATGATTGGTAACGCACCCAAAAAGATTTGAGCGGACTTTAATGTTTTGTCGGAAATTTGAGCCATGACCTTGGCTTCTTCAGGTGTTAATGTCGCAAAGTTTTTCTGTACGACGACCGTCTGTATATAGCTTTGCAGTGGGTAATTACCTGGATTGTTCATATAAATTAAGCCATCAAACCAGCTGTTCCAATGCCCCACTAACGAAAACAATAGTATCGTTGCAATTGCCGGCATCGATATTGGAATATAGATGCTCCAAAGGGTTCTCCAATGACCTGCGCCATCCATAAATGCAGATTCACTTAATTCCTTCGGTGTGATTCTAAAGAAATTTAGCAGAATAATTACACTAAATACAGGTACAGCACCAGGTAATATTAATGCCCAGATCGTGTCAATCAGCCCTAATTCCTTCACAAGCATGTAGGTTGGGATTAATCCTGCGCCAAAAATCATCGTAATGAAAAAGGTCCAAGCATAAAAGGTTCGAAAGCTAAATTCATTCTTTTCCTTAGATAGCGGATACGCAATCGTTGTAGCTAACAATACATTAATTGCTCCTCCAAGGGCGATGCGCTGCAGCGATACAATCATAGAGTCCCAGAACGCTTTACGCTGAGCTACAAACTCATAGGAGGTTAAAGAAAATTCTTTAGGCCAAAAGGTTACCGTACCCGTAGCTGCAATCGCACTTGATGATAATGAGATTGCTAAAATATGAATCATTGGAAGCACACAGACCGCCGCGACCAAAATGAGAAAGATATTGTTAATGACAATAAACCAGTCTAGCTTTTTTTTGATTCGCATTCCTATACCCCCTAAAAGATTCGATAATCAGCAAATCTATAAGCAAAATAGTATGATGATGAGACGAGTATTAGCGCAATGACAGATTTAAACAATCCGACTGCTGTCGCTACACCAAACTGTGCATCTAATAAACCAATCCGATAGACGAACGTATCCAGTATATCGCCACTCTCATATACCATTGGGCTGTACATGTTGAATATTTGATCGAATCCCGCATTCAATAGATTACCTAAACTCAAGACCATCAATAAGACGATGACCATCCGAATTCCAGGTATACTAATGTGTATCGTCTGTTTCCATCGGTTAGCGCCATCAATTTGAGCCGCCTCATACAGATTCGGATTAATCCCGGTTAATGCTGCAAGATAGATAATCGTTCCGTAACCAAATTCCTTCCACGTATCTGTTATGATCATCGTATACGGGAACCACTTATTGTCGCCCAAAAAGAATATAGATTCTAGGCCAAGTTTATTTAAAAATGTATTAATCAGGCCATCCGTCGGTGACAGCATGTCTATAAAGATACCACCTAATACGACCCATGATAGGAAGTGTGGTAAGTATATCGCTGTTTGAATGCTGCGTTTCAATAGAATATGCTTCATTTCGTTTAATAGTAATGCAATAGTGATCGGAACAACTAAGCCCAATATGACCTTCATCGACGCAATATAAAAAGTATTCCACAGAATATTATCGAAATTAGGTAGGCTCATTACATACTTAAAATTATCAAATCCTATCCATTTTTGATCACCAAAGAGCCGTTTAGCTGGAATAAATTTCTGAAACGCAATAATAATGCCAGCCATAGGGACATAGCTAAATATGAGAATGAATATAAACCCTGGTAATATCATGAGATTTAACGGCAATTCCTTCTTTAACTTTTTTATATTCAGTTCAATCACCCTCTCCTATGGATTAAGAAGATGGAAAGCAAGGATATACCTTGCTTTCCATCATTTTTTTACTTGTTTGATGCATACCATTCATTGACTTCTTTGGTAATGTCGGATCCACCGACTTTATACCAGTCGTCTACGAATTTATCAAAATCATCCAAAGGAACTGCACCCATAATGATTTTTACAAATGTCTCTTTTTCCAAAGCCTCTAATGTAGATTTTCTTTCAGCCATTGTTTCTGTAGGTGAACCAGCAAACGCTTCATACATGAATAGGTTATCATTCATATAGTTAACCCCATGTCTGTAGACGCCTTCTGCTCCATAGATCTTAGGCCAACCCCATTGAGACGTATCCCCATTTTCGAATGCTGTAATATTGCGATAAATAGCTAGTGCTTCACCTGTTAAGCTGTCAAAGCTATTATTTTTCCTTGCCTCTTCGATCTCTTGGAAAGCTCGAATGTTTTTAAATGCTGATGCAGGCTGTACTGGAGAATACTTCCATACCCCTACACTACCATTCGCTTCTGGCATGTAATAGTAATCGAAATCTCCTGATTCACCCCAGTTAAGCTCAACGTGCAAATTGAACATTTTAATAAGTGCTTCAGGATTAGAATATCCCTTTCTTACTACCCAGTAGCCGCCGTCTGATTGGAATTTTTGTGGAGAAAGGGCTGGTTTGCCGTCAACAGATACGAGCGCATAGCCTACCCAGTTCGCATCAGGATCATTTTGGTAGTTGCTGATTAGCGGATACATAGGATTCCATTGTGCACCATAATCGATACCAATTTTACCAGCTGCAATACTTTCAGCTACTTTCCCGCCATCTTTAACACCGAACTCTTTATCAAGCTGACCACTTGCATACATCTCAGATAACGCTTTCAACCCTTCCTTAACTTCAGGAAGCGTACTTCCCCAAACTAAATTGCCTGCGCCGTCATCAATCCACATATTCGGATAAGCATGGTAGCCTGCAAAAAATCCTTCCAAGCCCATTGCACCGCCGTATAAATCCTTGGTTAAAGCTAAGCCATAAGTGTCATTCACATTGTTACCGTCTGGATCTTGTGTTGTAAATGCTTCAGAAATTTTCAATACATCCTGTAGAGAAGTTGGCTCAGGTATGCTTAATTTGTCTAACCAATCCTTGCGAATCCACAGATATACACCATCACCGTAAACGTCTGCCTTACCAATCCCCATTATCTTTCCATTAACTGTGCCAGAATTAAGTACTGCAGTTCCTTGTTCAGCATACAGTTCCTTTAGATCATCAGATGCGTACTGCTCCCAATATGGTGTTAAATCTTCAATTAAATCTGCTTCAGCAAGCTGCTTCAATTGCGCTGGCGATACGCGAAGCATATCCGGTAAATCCCCAGACGTTAAGGTCACGTTCATTTTTTGTGTATAAGCATCGCCAGTACTAACGGTCCAGTCATAGACTACATTAATACCTAGTTTTTCAGAAAACGCTTTCAACCATCTGTTGTCTTCAATCGACTCTCCTGGTGTTTTAGGAATAATATTATCTTGCGTGTCATTGTCAACATCTCTAGTAAAATGAATCGTAAGTGGTGTTTCGTACTTGCCGAATGGATCAGCATCTCCGATTGCGGCATCATTTGAATTGTTGCTGTTAGAACCATTGTTGCTTGAATTGTTGTTGTTTGCATTCGTTTGAGTTGGAGTGTTGTTTTGTTTTTCATTTGAGTTTGAGCTACATGCTGCTAGAGCTCCAGTGGTAACCATCAGCGAGATCAACAGAAGTATTGCCTTTGAATACTTTTTTTTCTTCACTTTAAAACCCCTCTCATTTAATATGAATACTTAACACAATTTAAATTTTAAGGTACTTACTACCATTCGTATATTTTCAATTTGTTACTTAATTATCATCTCTTTACACCATCTATAATTTCTATATTTTCACTTTTTGATAACGTTATCATTTCTTTACCTTCTCGTAAAAAGGCTTCTATAAGAAGCAAATGATAGTAATATTATGCATAGCACTAATTGTTCACTAGTAAAGCAACCCCAGTTACGAAAGGAAGTATGAAATGGCCAAACTACATATTAACGTCAATAAGAAATTGTCAGTTATTAACAAAAATATTTACGGACATTTTGCTGAACATTTGGGTAGAGGTATTTATGATGGGATCTTCGTTGGACAAGATAGCCCGATTCCAAATATCCGTGGGATTCGTACCGATGTGTTGAATGCATTAAAGCATATTAACGTACCTGTCATTCGTTGGCCCGGAGGTTGCTTTGCTGAATATTACAACTGGAAAGATGGCATTGGTCCTAAACGAAAAAAGATGGTGAATAGCGGCTGGGGCGGTGTTATCGAAAACAACGCCTTTGGTACTCATGAATATTTTGATCTATGTGAGCTGCTCGAATGCTCAACCTATATTGCGGCGAATGTCGGCTCCGGTACACCGAGAGAAGTGAGTGAGTGGGTAGAATATATTACATTCGATGGCGAATCGGAGCAATCAGATCTTCGACGCTCACATGGTAGAGATAAACCGTGGACGCTAGATTTTATCGGTATTGGAAACGAAAATTGGGGCTGTGGTGGCCATATGCGTCCGGAGTATTACTCTGACCTCTACCGACAATTTGAAACCTTCATTCGTCATTACGGTAATAAAAAAATTCAAAGAGTTGCTTGTGGTCCTGATGGTGATGATCAAAACTGGACCGACACTGTTATGCAGCTAGCTGGCCATCGCATGGACGGAATCTCACTTCATTACTACACGATGCCAGGCTATTATTCTACTGATAAGTATAAATGGGAATCAAAATCGTCTGCTACAGCGTTTGATGAACATAATTATTATCGAACGCTAGATCGAGCTTATTTTATGGATGAATTAATCGTACGGCATAAACGAATAATGGACAAGTACGATCCAGATGGAAAGGTAGCCCTGATTGTTGATGAATGGGGCACCTGGCATCTTGCAGAGGAAGGCACCAATCCCGCCTTCTTATATCAACAAAACACGATGCGAGATGCGATCGTAGCTGGCTTGTCCTTGAACATATTTAATTTACATAGTGATCGCGTTACAATGGCTAATCTGGCTCAGATGATCAATGTTCTGCAGTCTCTTATTTTAACCGAGGGTGACCAGATCGTACTCACACCAACCTACCATGTGTTTGATCTGTATAAAGGGCATCACAATTCTACACTAGTAGACAGCTTACTAGAAGCAGATGACTTGCAAGTTAATGAAGCAAAGCTTCCTCATCTGCACGTGAGCGCCTCAGAAAAACAAGATGGCAGTATTCATCTTACGATCGTCAATTTATCCGCTCATGACGATGTCCAATTGCATACCCATTTAGAAGGAAGAAGCTTCTCAACAGCGAAACTTCGCTATATATCAGGAGCGATTACAGACCACAATACGTTCGAGCAGCCTGAACGAATTACAATTCAAACCGCTGAACCGTTAGAAATAAACAATAACGAATTAACGATAAAGATATCTCCTTGCTCTGTATATGAAGTCATTTTAACGTAAAATCTACGAAGCCGGATTCAACGTTCGAATCCGGCTTCGCTTTATATGCTATTACAACGTTATGATTGCCATACGTTCTTTACTTTTCTGTGCTTCCACTTGTCATCGCCTTTTCAGCTTCGAGCGTACGCATGCCCGCTTCAAGTGTTCGAATAATACGTTCCGTATCATAGACACAGCCCTTCCATGTCCCTCCGCTTGCTGCTTGTAAGGCAGCCCATAAACGAGTATCATCTGGGAGATGCATGTCTTCATGAATGTCTGATAGCATCGTTCGCTTCGATAATATGGCGCTGCCTGCCTCTGGTGATTCCGGATGCTCTCCACAGCCTACCATATTAATATTCCCCTCAAGCTTGTGGGTATCAATTCGAATGTCAATCCAATCACCTGTGCGGAGCTTTCCTATCGGACCGCCTGAAAGAGCCTCGGGACCAATATGACCAATACAAGCACCGGTGGAGACACCAGAGAAACGAGCATCTGTTAACAGAGAGACATACTTACCAAAAGACAAATGCTTAAGGGCAGAGGTAAGCTGATACGTCTCCTCCATGCCAGTACCTGAAGGACCACGACCAACTAAAGCTAATATATCTCCTTCGACGATGCCTCCTGTTTTAATTGCTTGGATGGCATCGCGCTCTGTTGTAAATACTTTAACTCTTCCTATGTGACGAAATACCCCCTGATCATCAAGCATCGATGGCTCAATAGCCGTTGACTTTATAACCGAGCCCTCAGGAGCGATATTACCGACAGGAAAGGTTAATGTCGAGGTTAAGCCTGCTTGCTTAGCTCGCTCAGGACTATAGATAACAGTATCTGGGTCAATTCCCTCCTGCTGCTCTAAATAATCCCGCATTCGCTTACGTCTCTCTGACGTTTCCCACCAGTCAAGTGTTTCACCGAGTGTAACACCTGCTACCGTAAGTACTTGCTCCTCTAATAACCCTAGCTTTCTTAGATGCAGCATCACCTCTGGAACACCGCCAGCTAAAAATAAACGGATCGTTGGGTGAGGAATTGGACCATTCGGCAGTACACTCACTAATCTCGGTACACTTCGATTAATACTCGCCCAATCTGCTACATCAGGTACGGACAAGCCTGCTGCTTGTGCAATAGCTGGAATGTGCAGCAGCAAATTCGTAGAGCCGCCGAACGCTGCATGAACGACCATCGCATTGCGAATCGAAGCATCAACTAGTACATCAGCTGTCGTGAGACCTTGACCGGCAAGCTGCATCGCTGCCCTCGAGGATTGACGTGCCATCTCTAGCCACACGGGCTGACCGGAAGGAGACAATGCAGCATGTGGGACGGTTAAGCCAAGTGCCTCTGCAACGACCTGTGCCGTACCTGCTGTACCAAGAAACTGACAGCCTCCACCTGGAGTTGCGCAGGCGCGACAGCCAAGATCTGCTGCTTCCTCTAGTGATAATTCTCCGTTTGCATACCTTGCTCCAATTGTTTGGATCTTGCCTGCATCTTCACCGTGTGTAGGTGGGAGCGTGACACCTCCAGGCACGATTACACCTGGAATGTTTTTCATGCCAGCGATGGCGAGCATCATAGCTGGCAATCCCTTATCACAGGTCGCAACACCTAGTACAGCTGCTCGATTGGGCAGTGAACGCATTAATCTTCGCATAACGATCGCTGCATCATTTCGGTAAGGCAACGAATCGAACATCCCTGTTGTCCCTTGTGAACGCCCATCGCAAGGATCACTTACGTAGCCTGCAAACGGAACATTTCCATGTTTGTTTATTTCGTCGGCTGCTTCTCGCATGAGCAGTCCAATCTCCCAATGACCGGTATGATACCCGAGAGCGATGGGATGACCATCATCCGAACGTATACCACCTTGAGTTCCTAGTAAAAGAACTTCTTTTCCTTTGAGACGGCTTGGCTTCCAGCCCATCCCAACATTCTGACTCCAACCGAAAAGATCACCGCTTGGCGCATTTAGCAGCATGTCGTGTGTGAACGGTAAGCTTCCTTCTGGTCCGCGTGCATGTGTTTCAATTTTGAAGAACGTTTCATTCTCAGGTCCCATCACTTGACTGAGATGATCAGTCATTCCACATCGCTCCCTTTACTAAGGCTTAATAAACACAGTTTTAATCGACGTATAGAATTCAATGGCAGCTTGCCCCTGCTCCCGTGAGTGCGAGCTTGAGTTTTTCATACCTCCGAATGGTGCTTGCAGCTCAACTCCTGCAGTTTCGGCATTAACACGAACTAAACCTGCTTCTGTCTCATTAATAAAGGTCAATGCATTACCAATATTTTTTGTGTAGATCGAAGCGCTTAAGCCGTACTGTGTATCATTAGCTAAAGCAATCGCATCCTCAAAGCTATCTGCCTTAATTAAGGTGAGAACAGGACCGAAGATTTCTTCTTGCGCAATCGCCATATGTGAAGAGACATTATCAAAAACAACTGGCGCGATAAAGTAGCCTTCCATAGACTTATCGTCTTGTTGCTCTTGACCTACAACCATCTTAGCTCCCTCATCAAGACCTTTTTGAATGTAGTGCTTAACCGTCTCGTATTGTTTTTGATTGGCACAAGGACCCAGCCACGTAGTTCCATCTAGTCCATCTCCTACCTTAAGCTGCTTTACCTTTTCGATTAAGAGCTCGCGGAATTTTTCATAAATATCCTTCACCACGATGACTCGGCTAGTTGCCGTACACTTCTGTCCCGTGGAGCGCAGGCCACCTGAGATCGTCGCTTCTACCGCTAGCTCCAGATCCGCATCTGCCGCAATAATGATCGGATTTTTCCCGCCCATTTCCAGCTGGTATTTTGCACCACGCGCAGCAGCGGTTTGACCGACTTGCTTGCCGACCGTATTAGAGCCTGTAAAGGTGATGCCATGGATATCTTTATGCTCAGCTATCGTCTGGCCGATGATTCTTCCTTCTCCAATGACCATATTTAGAACGCCCGCTGGAATCCCCGCCTCATGAAAGCAGCTCATCACAAGTGATGCCGTGACAGATGTTTCACGCGCCGGCTTCCATACAACCGTATTGCCATAAATAAGTGCAGGTGCGATTTTCCAGATAGGGATTGCTACTGGAAAGTTCCAAGGTGATATAACGCCCACAACGCCTAAAGGTGCTCGCGTCGTGTACATTAATGCGGAGGGGTCAGTGGCAGGAATAACATCGCCTACCGGTCTCATTCCCTCGCCAGCAAAGTATTTTAGAATTGCGATACCTCTCGTTACTTCACCTTTTGCTTCACCTAGCGTTTTCCCCATCTCTCTTGTCATCATTGTTCCGATCGCTTCCACTCTTTCTTCCATGATGCTTGCAACCTTGAACAATACATTGCCACGCTCCGCACCAGTCATGCTGCGCCACTTCTTACGAGCTTCGCTCGCGGCCACTACAGCAGCCTCTATATCTTCTTCATTAGAAAGCGGAACGGATCCAACTTCTTCATTTAAGCGAGCTGGGTTTTTATTGACAACATAATTGTCTGACTTTGGTGCCAGCCAAGCTCCATTAATATAATTTTGAACAGTCAATACTTTCGTTTCGATAGACATCGTTACATCCTCCTAATTATAGCGTTTTATCGCAGGGCTTCTGCAGCTAATTCATGCTCATAGACAGCAACGTTGACAAGCGTACCTAATCCTTCAATCTCGATCTCAATTCTGTCTCCCGATTGGAGTGTGAAATCATTAGGCGGCACGAGACATGTACCTGTTAACAGCACCGTTCCAGCAAATAGAACATTATCCTTCTTTAAGTAGCTAACTAATTCGTCAAATGTGCGCTTTAGCTGCTTGGAATTTGCTTGTTCTTCAACGACGAGCTGACCATCTCGATATACTCGACATGCCATGGAGAGTGAATAGGGATCATCGATCGTTTCTGCCAAGCGAACAAACGGCCCGATCGCACAGGAACGTCTCCATATTTTAGCCTGAGGCAGATAAAGAGGGTTTTCACCTTCGATATCACGGCAGCTCATATCATTACCAATCGTATAACCAATAATGGCACCGCTTTCATCTAGAACAAGCCCTATTTCAGCTTCAGGAACCTGCCACTTCGAATCCGTGCGAAGACAAACCTCTTCATTAGGTCCTACTGTACGCTGAGCAGTTGATTTCATAAATAGCTCTGGGCGATCCGCATCATACACCTTATCGTAAAAGGTTAGGCTATCTAGCTTGCCTTCCGTTGCTTCATAATTTCTCGCCTCTCTGCTTCGTTGATAGGTCACTCCTGCAGCCCAAACCTCAGGAGCATCCACAGGTGTAAGGAGCTGCAATTCATCTATCGTTGAGCTAATAGGTGTTGCTTGCTGCAAAATAGATTGGACATACGCTGCGGTTGTACTTCCATTATGACGTGCTGCAGCAACAAGGTCCATTAGATTCGATTCAGGTAAGCGGTAAAGCTCTCCCTTGTCAGTTACTACTCCCAGGTAAGTATGTAGCGCATCACGGTAACGAAAAATATTCATAAATATAATCCTCCATTCAATTGTTTTATAATGTAAAACAACGTTCTTGAAAATGGCGATAATAAAGAGGGAGAAGCGTAAATCTCCTACCCTTACGGCCTGTAGCCCAGTCCAGTTGAAATATATTTCGAGGTTTCACTCAAGCGTAGCAACAACGCTTCTAGCTCCTCATCGTTGACCGTTGTAATTAACGTTGAGAGACTAATAGCGGCAATAACCCGCCCACTATGATCGTAAATTGGAGCTGCGATGCAACGAACGCCTATTTCATTTTCCTCTCTGTCATAGGCTACTCCTCTTTCAATTACCTGTTGCAATTCTATTCCAAAGTCATCTGCATTATTAATTGTATGTGAGGTATGAATGGAATATTGATAATTTTCTAGCAGCTTCTCTCTTTCATTAACAGGCATGTATGCAGCAAGTATTTTTCCTACTGCACTGCTATGGAGCGGTACTCTACGGCCAATCCATGAGTAACGAATAGCTGCTTTGCTTCCTTCAACCTTATCAATGTACACGCCTTCTGAGCCATCTCGGATGACGAGATGTACGGTCTGCCCTGTCTCTTCCGATAGCCTGCTGAGATACACGTTAGCAACTTCTCTGATATCCAGTCCTCTTAACATTAGCTGCCCTTTTTCTAATAGCTTCATGCCGAGTTTATACAGCCCATGCTCATCTTGTTCGATATAACCATGTAATTGCAGCGTCTTAAGCAATGAATGTACCGTGCTTTTATGAAGACCTAAGCGCAAGCTAATCTCAGTAATTTTCAATTCTTTGTTGTAGTCATCGAACAAATCTAGTATTTGAAGTGCTCTGTCTACCGACTGAATAATCGGCAAAAAACTCACCTCCCTCTCGTTTTATAATATAAAACAGTGTTTACATATATTGTAGCAAATCATGAGCGAATTCGTCTAGTTTTATTACCCATTTCCTGAATATTTTTTTACAACAGTGGTAAACATAAACAACATTATTATAGAGATTAGAACAGACGGCAGATTAATTTACGAGGAAAAAGAGGACGACAGCATGCTCCAAGCAACTCAGACGCTTGAATGGTTAATTCAGCAATTAGGTCATACAACGGATATGGTCAATAAGCCTCTTAAGTCAAATCAGAAGGAAGCAACTCTTGTATTTATTAAAACGCTCGTTGACAGTGATAAAATTCAGCAAATGATCATTAAGCCATTCTTCGAGATCGAAACGCGAGGCAACTTTATAGATTACTTACATTCACTTCCAGATGGGCAAGAGATAACCTCGCAGGAGCAGATGCTTTCAGAGCTGTCAAAGGGCAGTATAGTTGTCTCGATGAACAACTATCTCTTCATGTTCGACATCAAAAAAGTACATACAAATACAGTGCCGATTACGTCACTTGAGAATACAGTACTCGGGCCACAATCCTCTATGAGTGAGGATATTCATACCAACATTAACTTAATCAGAAATCGCTACCACCAACCAACACTCACCGTTGAAATGCTAGAGCTTGGCTCGAAGTCTATTCAATCCTTAGCTGTTATCTATGATCGTGAGCTGGTTGATCAAACTGCCCTTGAACAAATTAAATATAGACTGGAGCAATTGAATAGTAAGCCTCTTATCCAATCCACTGCAGAATTACAAAGATTAATTAACGGACGAAAGGTTTCGCTCTTCCCCTTCTTTATGATTACAGAGCGTACCGACCGAATTGTATACAATCTCAGCGTTGGGAAAATTGTTCTATCGCTAGACGGAGATCCTTCAACGATTGTTGCACCTGCAATCTTTACAGACTTCATGGCGGCAATGGATGATAAATATCATTCTAAGTTATATACAAAATTCGTTCAAATTCTAAGATATGTTGGGCTGTTCATCACTCTGCTGCTGCCAGGCTTTTATGTTGCTGCAACATCTTACAACCCTGAAATTTTACACACAGAGCTTGCATTGTCTGTTGCCGGCAGCCGTGTTGGCGTTCCATACCCATCCTATGTTGAAGTGACCTTTATGCTGATCATTATGGAGCTTTTAATTGAAGCCAGTATTAGACTTCCTAAAACGATAAGTGCCGCAGCTACAACAGTAGGTGGGTTAATATTAGGTACTGCCATTACGGAGGCTGCACTCGCCTCTAACATTATGATCATTGTCGTTTCTGCCGTCGCGATTAGTAACTTTGCCATCCCTATTGGCGAATTAAACTCAGCGATAAGAGTATTGAAATATGTGTTTATTCTTTTTGCTACTATAGCCGGGTTAGCCGGACTTACGTTTGGTCTGCTGGCAATTGTCATGTACTTAACAAATAGTGAAAGCTATGGCGAGCCTTATCTCAAAATAAATATAGATTTGAAATCGAAGGGTGAGCAGCAATGAGCCGATATTTTTATTACCTTGTAGTTGTTGAATTCGTGGGAAGCATTCTCTCCGTTATCCCTTCATTTTTATTCGAATCAAGCAAGAAAGGGACGATAATGTCTATGCTGCTCGCACTGCTTGCAGGCGTAGCTTTTATTTATTGGATCACAAAGTTTTTTAATCATTATCCAGGACGGGGATTACCCGAATTGCTGCAACAGCATATTCCTAAATGGATGGCATTCCCTATCCTTTTTTTGTTTAGCCTTGCCTGGTTTATATTCGGCTTAAAAACACTACTTAATTATTCTTTTTTGTTAAAGCGTTTTTTATTGCCGCATTTGCAAATCAACTGGATCATTGCGTTGCTCCTTTTATTTATAACGTATAGCTTTTTTATGAAAACTAAAAAGCTGCTTTATACATTGGAAATTGTATTGTTCATTAATATTCCACTTATGATTTATATTATCGGGATATTATATGTCAACACTGGCCTAGATTGGGATTATGTAAAGAAATCAATGATGTATGTCTATCACGCTCCTAATCTTCTCGCATTTTCAGCATCCTTTCTCATTTTTATCGGAGCTTCGAATTTGATCATCGTTAACCGTGAGTTCAAAAATAAACAGAAGCTAACTACCTTTCAAATCCTGCTTTTATGTGTATTAGGAGCCTGGATTTTGTTCACCAATTACTTCATTCCGATTGGATACAATGGCTTTGAACGAATCCAATATATCAATTTCCCTTGGATACTAGGCACAGACTCATTAAAGGTTGCGCTCGCATTTCTAGAGCGAATTATGTTTGTGTTTCTCTTCTTACATATATCTGTAACCTTTGTGAATATCATAATTTTTTGGCATGTAAGCTTGGAGCTTCTAAAGAGCACAGCTAAGCTAGTGAGACGTAAGCAGAAAGAAAGCAATATGATTACATACATCTTTGTACTTGTTGTGTGGAGCATTAGCCTCATCATCAGCATGAAAATAACTGAATCAAGTTATTTAATGTATGCAAGATCGTTGTTTGTTGCGTTTCCTCCTTTCTTCTTATTAGTGCTGATCGTGTGTTGGTTCATTAGCTGGAGGGATAAACATGATAACCGCAGCCTTAAAACAAACTAGATGGATTAGCTTACTATTAATACTCAGCCTTCTTGTTCCCATTGCCGCTGGATGCGGTACGAAGGATATTGATAAAAGAATGTTTGTTATTGGTGTTGGAGTCGATAAAAGTGATAATGAAGAAAAACCATATAAGGTTTCGTTAAAAGTCCCTGTCCCGATGAATAAAAAATCATCGGGAACATCACCCGGCTTTATCTTCTTAACAGAGGAAGCCGCGACCATAAGTGAAGCCCTTCACCTGTTAAAAACCCATGTAGATAAGAACCTAGAATATGGACATGCCAAATTTATTGTTATTGGCGAAAGTATTCTGAATGAAGATTTACGTGTTGTTATGGATATATTCCTAAGAAGAAGAGAGTTTCAACAAACAGCTTGGACCACAGTTGGGAAGCCCTCTGCTGAAAGTGTGCTTAAAGCAAAACCGGCAAGTGATATTCCCGATATTAACATCTTGTTCAATAGATTTTCCGGCATTGGAACGGAAAGCTCCTATATTGTATCTGTATTTCTGTTTGATTTCAGAAGGCAGTTAGTCGAGAGAGGAATTGATCCTGTCTTGCCGATCATTGAAACGAATGAAGAAAAGGACAAAATTATCGTAAACAAAGCGATGATTGTTAATGATAATTTTAAAGGGAAGCTGGAGCTTACAACAGAGCAAGTAGGAGACTATAATATGATCACCAACAGTATGGGCAGTGTAAAATTTGAATTGGGAGTAAAGGCTGAGGACTATAACTTCACTGTATATATTGATAAGGTCAAATCTAAATATAAGATCATTACGAATAACAATAAACCTGTAGTAAAGATGAATCTGGAGTTAACAGGGGTTGTTGAAGAATCAACGAAACGATTGGTCCAACACAAGACAGAAGAATACAGCAGGCTGGCAGGCGCTGTTGTCAAGAAGCGTCTTGAGAAGTTTTTAACCCATCTTCAAAAAAACGAGGTTGATCCGATTGGTTTTGGTTTGCGCTATGAGGCGACGCGATTGCATACGGAACATATCGAAGATGAATGGAATAAGCTTTATCCTGAGCTAAGCTTTGATGTTACAGTACATGTAAAGATTACTAGCCTCGGATCTATTGAGTAATTGTCACGTCCCACATGGAAGTTTTTCTCTTTGGAGCTCATGCCAGGAAGCAAGAATGTCCTGCAAAAGTATAAAGCCTCGAAGCCGACAGCATGGTTCGGTTTCGAGGCTTATTCATTACTATTGCTGCTTGACGACCAGTACTATCTGCTTAGAGGTTGGTGATATGCTTCCTCCTTTTGGCTCCACCGTTAACATAATGAAGTCTGTCGGATGCAAATATGACGTTGTCGTATATAGATGCCCAGCTGATCCAACTCTTTGAATAATGCCCAAGCTGCTCGCTTGCTGTCCTGACATGGCCCATGCCTGATAATCTTTCATTTCGAGATCAGGCAAATTTTCTAGCCACAAAAAAACTTCCGTTAGATCATCCTTAAGCCATAAATAGCCGCTGCTTTTTTGTTCCTCAGCCATTTCAATTCTATATCTCGCACTATCAACAGCATTAACGAATGAAGCAGCGCTTGGCTCATAATGTCGTACATATTGATCTACGTGCACAGGAGTCGATGGTTGGTGATTAAAGAGCAGCATAGACATGACAAGCACGAAAGCTGCAGCAGCCACTCCACCCATCAGGTATTTGTGCTCCTTAAGCTTGCGCTTCCATTGCTTCAATCTGGCTTGCTTTTTCACAGCTCGCTGCAACGATAACAAATATTTCTCGTCTGGCATCAGCTGCTCTTGCCGCTCAACCGCCATAACAGGATTAAATGTGTCAGCCTTACCAGAGTGTTCTACGCCATTAGAGGCATAGATCAAGCTCCATTCCTCTACGTATCGCCTGCAAACTAAGCAGTCTTCCAAGTGAGCTTCAAGCTGCTGACGCTTGTCATGCGACAGCATCCCCATTACAAAATCTACCCATTCTTCCTCTACATAATGGCTATTGCAGTTATTGTATTTATGATCGCTGGTCATAGGAATCCTTCCTTTCCTCTAAATGATGCCAGCCCTTTTTCTCTAGCTGTTTTTTCAAGTTTCCAATCCCATAGCGGACCCATGATTTTACTGTTCCCAATGGGACCTTCCAATCCGTCGCCATTTCATTTTGCGTTTTTTCTTGAAAATAAGCAGCATAAATCGCATTTCGTTGCGTTAAAGGCAACTCGCCAATTGCTTCTTGCAGCAACTCTCGATCGAGCTTACCCATCGTTATTGTTTCAGGTGTGGCAGTCGTTTCCTTGGCGTCCTCTATCGTTAGCGGCTCCAAACTCACAACAGCTGCCCTCCGCTTCTTTTTACGCATATAATCCATACTTCGGCTCCTTGCAATGACTGCAATCCACGCATCAAGTGAGCCTCTGCTATCGTCATATTGCTCTGACTTCCGCAGCACCTCTAGAAATATATCGTGACATATTTCCTCGGCCTCCATTCGATCCTGAACACAGTGTAAAGTAATGTGCATAACGAGCGGAACATACCTGTTATACAACTCATTGAAAGCCTCGATCGAGCCTTCTCGAATGGCTAATAGCAGCTCAGCGCTTGAATGCTTATTCCCCATCGTATATCGGTCACGCAATCGAGCTAACCCCCTTACATCAAGATTAGACCTTATATATTGATATATATATTCAACTTTAATAATAAAGCAAAAGTTGTCAATCTCTCAAATTTTGCGCGGCCACGGTAATTCAAAAAAATTTACTCACTTTAAATCCAATATACAAAATGATGTCGTATTGCTTAATGAATAAGAAAATGAATAGGAGGGATCTGCATGCTTAAAGCATGCCGCCAAGCCATTGTGCTGGCAATGACATTAACATTGATTGGATTAGGTGTATTATGGAATCCAAGCACCGCAAGAGCCGCGGGCGACCTTGAGTTGTACACCCCATACAGGGAGCTGACAGCTGCCCCTGGCGAATCGATCTCGTATTCTATTGAATTGATCAATAACACGAGTTCAACTCAGCTAGCTGACCTAGCATTCGACACGAAGCATAGCGATTGGTCCTATGAACTAACGACAGGCGGAAAGAACGTACAGCAGCTTGCTGTAAAGCCTCTTGATACACAGTCGCTCTCCTTGCGGCTAGACGTTCCGCTGCAGGTGGATGCTGGGAAATATAATTTTAATGTTTTAGCAGGGGATGCTACGCTAGCTCTTACCGTAACCGTTGCTGAAAAGGGAACCTTCAATTCAAACTTTGAGCTTGACCAATCCAATATGGAGGGCTATGCAGGCTCGAACTTCACTTTTTCTGCAACGCTTAGAAATCATACCGCTGAGGAGCAAACCTACGCGCTAGCAGCTTCACCGGCGAATGGCTGGGAGGTTCGTTTTCAAGCTAGCAGCAATTATGTTTCATCGGTGACACTTGAGCCTAACGCATCACAAACGATCAATGTCCAAGTGACCGCACCAGAAGGAGCGGAAGCTGGAGATTACAGCATTCCAATTGCTGCCTATAACAATGCGACAAAGGCTGAAGCCACCGTCGAGGTCGCTATTATCGGCTCCTACAACCTATCGATAACAACGAGCGATGAGCGTTTGAATACATCCATTCAAGCAGGTGGAAGTCGTACTCTCGAATTTATCGTGAACAATACAGGAACTGCGCCGCTCGAAGAAATTAGCGTGTCATCTATTACACCGACCAACTGGGAGGTGCAATTCGAGCCTAAAACGATCGCGAGTTTAGAGCCTGGAAAATCAGCGACGGTGCAAGCGATTATTACATCAAGCGAGGACGCGCTTCCTGGTGACTATGCCATGAACGTTACAGCTCGCAGCGATCAAAAATCAGCAGACGCTTCCTTAAGAGTAACCGTTAAATCCTCCGTACTATGGGGCTGGATAGGCGTTGCCATTATTGTAGCTGTCCTTATTGCGATTTATAGCTTGTTCCGTCGTTATGGGAGGAGATAATCGTGGAGCCAGTCATTGAGCTAACTCGTTTATCAAAAAAATATGATCATTACACAGCGGTTAATCAGCTTGATCTGACCATCTACCGTGGAGAAGTATTTGGCTTGCTTGGTCCTAACGGTGCAGGTAAAACAACGACGATTCTTATGATGCTCGGCTTGACTGAGCGTACTTCTGGCGATGTCAAGGTACTAGGACTTGATCCGAATCAGCATGCAATTACGATTAAGACTAAGGTAGGTTATATGCCGGATGATATTGGCTTTTATGATGACCGCTCAGCGATCGATAATCTTATCTATACTGCAAGACTGAACGGAATAAAGGAAAAAGAAGCACGTTTGCAGGCCGAACAGCTACTGCATCGAGTCGGCCTAGCCGATGCTGCAACCAAAAAAGTAAGCTCCTTTTCTCGTGGTATGCGGCAGCGATTAGGACTTGCAGATGTGCTCATTAAGCAGCCTGAGATCATTATTCTGGATGAGCCAACGCTTGGTATTGACCCAGAAGGGGTTCGAGAATTGCTTGAGCTCATCTCACAATTAAGCAAAGAGGAAGGCATAACCGTCTTGCTATGCTCCCATCACTTGCATCAGGTACAACAGGTGTGTGATCGAGTCGGTTTATTCGTAAAGGGTGAGCTTGTTGCTTGCGGGAACATCCATCAGCTTTCGCAAGCGATCAATCAAGATAGCTTGACGACGATCGAGCTGGAGATTAAGCATTATCCAGCATCCCTGCAAGCAGCGCTGCAGGAGCTAGAGCAAGTAGTTTCTATTCAAGCTCAATCGCAGCCGAATGGTGAAGAAATGATGACCGCTTTGAGCATTAGCTGCACGGAGGACATTACGCCTGTTATCGCTAAGCTAGCAGCTGAGCATACTGAGCTCTATATGATTCATCGAAAAGGCTACGGACTCGATGATATCTATCATCAATACTTTGAAGGAGGCGAGACTCGTGAAACAGCTCTTAAAGCTAAATGAAGCTCGCACCTCGCTTAAGCAATGGCTTCAACCAATTAGGAAATCAGAACGCAGCGATCGAATGCAATTAAGTGCTTCAAAGGCAGCGTTTCGGGTCATGGTGCAGAAGGAATTCAGTGACCATATCCGTTCGTGGAGATTTGCAATTCTACTTGCAATTATCGTATTAGCCTGTATCGGCTCCATCTATTCCGCCATTACTGCTCTACAGGCTCAAGGGAGCGGCAGCAGTGCTAATAGCTTTTTATTCTTAAAAATTTTTACGCTTTCCGATGGAACCATTCCTCAGTTTACTCAATTCGTTGCTTTTTTGGGTCCATTAATGGGGATTGCGCTTGGCTTCGACGCCGTTAATACCGAACGCAGCAAAGGCACACTTAGCCGTCTCATCTCGCAGCCTATCTATCGCGATGATTTTTTGAAGGCAAAGTTTACTGCTTCACTCCTGCTTGTAAGCATCGTTATATTCTCTCTTGGCTTTCTCGTCATGGGACTAGGCTTAATCGTGATCGGCTTTCCCCCAACACCTGAGGAGTTTATTAGAGTGATGTTGTTTTTGCTTATGGCGGTCGTCTACGTAGGTTTTTGGCTAAACTTATCGATCCTGCTTTCCGTTCGCTTCAAACAAGCGGCAACGAGCGCTCTGTTCGCGATTGCGATCTGGATATTTTTCACCGTCTTCTACAGCATCATTATAAATCTCGTTTCAAATGCAATCCTCCCGGATCAAAATGGAACGACCGAGGAAATTATGCGCTATTACAACCAGATGGATCTGCTATCACGTATTTCACCAGCAGAGCTGTTCGGCGATATTACGACGACGCTTCTTATGCCTAATGTTCGTTCACTTGGCGTGCTAACGATGGAGCAGGTGACGCTCGCTCTTGAGAGCCCATTAGCATTAGGCCAGAGCATCCTTCTCGTATGGCCGCAGCTTACTGCATTAGTTGCTTTAACGGTTATCTGCTTTGGCTTATCTTACTACTGGTTTATGCGTCAGGAAATTCGCGCAAGATCATAACGATTTCTATGACAACGTACACAAAGAAGCTCAACCGGCTACCTAGGGTTGAGCTTCTTTGCATACTTTAAGAATTGTTCACCGAGGGCAAGCCTAATCTGTTGAAGTCTACACTCATATCCCCTATGGAGTGAACAGCTAGCATAAGCTGTTTTGCTTCACACTTTCCCATGCTTGCCGCAGACGTAATATTCCTTCCGTAATTTGCTCCTCGTTCAAATGCGCATAGCCTAAGCAAAGGGCAGGCTGCTTAATATTCATCTGATAGCTTCTCGCATCAATGCCTTTAACCGCATATCGTCCACATGCCTCTAAAAAAGCTTCGAATTGCTGCTCGTCCTTCCTCCAACCAGCGTAAATATGCAAGCCTGCTTGTGCTGGATAAAGCTGCAGCACCTCATGCATATGCTCGGTCAGCAGCTGAATCATCAGCTCCACCCGTCTGCGATACAGCCGCTTCAGTCTCCTAATGTGACGATCATAATGACCTGATGCCATAAAGGAAGCCAATGCTCGCTGCTGAATAATAGAATTAGGATGACGTTCATAGACGCGCTTCGCACTTTGAAACGGCTTCTTTAGCTGCTGAGGCAAAATCGCATAGCCAATTCGAATGTCCTGCAGCATCGTTCTAGAGAAGGTGCCAATATAGATAACACGTCCTGACTTGTCCAATGATTTAAGTGGTTCAATCGCTCGACCGACATGACGAAATTCACTGTCATAATCATCCTCTATAATAAATGCGTTCGTTTTCTCAGCCCAGCTTAGCAGCTCAATTCTCCGTTCAAGACTAAGCACTGCTCCGGTAGGAAATTGTCGACTTGGAGTAAGCAGCATCAGCTTATAGCTCGTTTGCTGTGGTTGAAAGCATATGCCCTGCTCATCCACTGGGTAAGCATGTACAATTCCCCCAACAGATTGAATAGCCCGCCTTGCCCCCTCATAATGCGGGTCTTCTAATACCGCAAAATCTCCTTCATTCATCAGCATCTGTACAAGCAATATAATAGCCTGCTGTGAGCCATTGACAATCATAATATCATCAGGCTGTACGACAATGCCGCGGTGACTTCTTATATGCTCAGCGATGCTATGCTTCAAGCCTATATGACCATCACTAGAATAAGCATCACGCATTTCCAGCTCATATTGCTGGCGAGTCTGCTCATACATGCAGCGATTCCATTCCTTGATCGGAAATTGCTGAAGCTCTACTTTTCCTAGACTGAATACAATCTGGGAGGTATGTCTAGACGTAGCACGAGTCTCCTTCACTTCACTGGCAAGCTGTGATCGACTCTCTTCATACTGTAGTACCCGTTGTCCCCAGTCTGACAGCTGTACTGAAGTAGCATCCGTATCCGACGAAGGATCGATGGTTGGCTGAAGCTCACATACAAACGTACCCGCTCCACTCTTCGTATAGATATAGCTCTGTGCAAGCAGCATGTCATACACCGTATTAACCGTGCCTCTTGATAAGTGATATCGCTGAGCTAGCTTCCTGCTAGACGGCAGCTTCCAATTCGCCTGCAGCTTTCCACTTAATATCGCTTCTCGCAAGGCGTGAAATAAAGCCGCCTGCTTAGTTTTATAGCTGGATACATATTCATCAAACGGGATGTACAGCTCCATCTGAACCCCCCCTTATCAACTGGTATAATAAAATCAATATAAAGTGGTGCTTTTTTCCTGTCAATATCTCTCTTACAATGAGTTTAAATATTTCAAGGGGTGAATGAGATGAGAAGAAAGGAATTTAAAGTAAACGAGACGCACGAGCAAGATGTTATATCATTTTTACATGAGATGAGCTATGGATTTCTTGCTACGAAAAACGATAATATTTATCCCGGTATTCTGCCTATTAATTACGTTTATTTTAATGGTGCAATATACTTTCACGGCAGTAGAATCGGCGAAAAAATGAAAACAATAAAGCAATATCCTACCGTCAGCTTTGCGGTTGCAAAGGAATATTCTCAGATACCTTCCTATATGAATGACCCTTTCTATGCTTGCCCTGCGACTGTCTTTTTTAAATCCGTTATCGCATATGGTAAAGCGGTCATTGTTGATGACTTAGAGGAAAAATGTGACGTATTAAACGCACTAATGCAGAAGCTGCAGCCAGAGGGCGGTTACGAGCCCATTTCACTTGCAGATAAAGGCTACGCCGGTCAAGTCAAAGCAACGGCTATCGTTCGAATTGAGATCAATCTGCTAAATGCGAAGTTCAAATTCGGTCAAAACTGGAAGCAAGAGAAACTAGATAATGTGAGCAAGCAGCTATCCGAACGTGGACAGCAGCTCGATTACGAAACGACCCAGCTTATGCAGCGCTACTGCCCGCACGCACAGCCCAATGAAGATCTCACACAGCGTTAAGCGCCGAAATATTACGTTTACTAATAATTTGATAAATGGGGGCTTAATATGAAGATCGTTTACAAAACAGATACTCTTCCTCAAGTTCAACAAGTTTCTGAGTTATTTAGAAGCTCTGGGATCAAGCGTCCGTACGATGATCTTGAACGGCTTCAAAGGATGCTTGAACACGCTGATATCACCATAACTGCTTGGGATGGTTATCAATTAGTTGGCCTTGCTAGAGCCATTACCGATTTTTCTTACTGCTGCTACCTGTCTGATTTGGCAGTACAAAAGGAATATCAGCAGAATGGAATTGGCAGGAATCTCATTCGGCATTTCCGAGATCTTCTAGGAGATGAAGTATCTTTATTGTTAATTTCTGCACCTAGTGCAATAGACTATTACCCGAAGCTCGACTTTGAACGCACAGAGAAAGCCTTCATAATCCCTAGACAAGCATAGCTTGAACTTACGTTCAGATAACTTCAACATTAGCAATTTAACCTAATGCACCACAAAAACACCGTGCCTAATATGTCAGGCACGGTGCTTGGCGTTGTATTAGTTCATTACGAAGTTAATGAGTGTTTGCTGCTTTTCTTCCGTCAGTTCACCACTATTGTCGAAAACCAACACGGAGCCTTCTGGCAGCTCCCAGTTAATTTGCGGAACAAAATCAACACGCTTTTCGAAATCGCCCCAATTGTCCAGCTTCCAGCGATCACGCTCAGTACGACGATCAACGATACGCTGATGCTGAAGATCAATATCCTGAAGCGTAACGACAATTACCTTTACATCAACCTGCTCCTTTGTCAATCCAGCAGCAGAGATCACTTCCTCAATCCATTGCTTGTTTTTAAGCTCCGCCGTAAAAGGAGAGATCATAAATACATTCTGGCCCGCAGCCAAATTCTCGATGCAGATATCCTTCGTTGTATCGTATTCTAGGTCGCGTAAATTCTCCTTGTAGAATTGGGAATCACGGTCGTTTTTGTCTAAGCCTTTCATCTCAAGAATGGCTTCTACGAAACGTCCACCTACCGTATCACGATCTAAAAATGCAGCAGGCAGCTGTTTGCTGACAATTTTTGCTACTGTCGTCTTCCCTGTACCTGCTACTCCTACGAAAAACACTAATTTTTGCAACGTAAAGTCCCCCATCGTATGTAAAGTTTCATCTCTTTATACTATAGGAAATTGTGTTTCAAGTTGCAAGCTTTACAATATATTCATGCTTCGAATAAAATTTCGAGTTTCCTCTGTTCCGCGCTCATACAATATGCTGAACAATTCCTTCATCTCTCTGTCAGCCGAATCGTTGTTAGGGCCAACGGGATTTTCGTCATCAGCCCATGCGAACATCACCATATCCTGCAACGATTGTTCATCCCGAGCATTAAGGTTTCTAAATTTTTCCTGAATTTGACGAACTTCATAATCATTTGCAGTAATCACCAGATGATAAGCGGCAATATCTGGTTCAGTGTGCAAGCTTCTGGCCTGTACATCCACATAATATACCTGTCTATTTGATCTCTGCTGTTCTTGATGAAACTCATTCATAGCAAGCGTTCTCTCCTATTGTACACTTCATTATTGTCACTCTCTTGTATAGCATCTCATTCGGACAGACATTTTATTCCTGTTTGCACATATTGTTATAATATGTGACGCTTCAGCTATATAGAGAGGATTGATTATGATGTGTGGTATAACAGGATGGATCGATTGGCGATCTAATTTATTGCAGCATAGTGACACGCTTGAAGCAATGACGGAGACATTAATCGCTAGAGGACCTGACGCTGGCGGTACATGGCTTTCAGTGCATTGTGCACTCGGTCATCGACGCCTAGCGGTGATGGATCCTTGCAACGGCTCTCAGCCAATGGTACGCTACCGAGGTAACGATCAATATGTAATTGTCTATAATGGTGAGCTATACAACGCGATAGAGCTTCGCGAGGAGCTGCAACGCCATGATTGGAAGTTTTCTACGAGCTGTGATACGGAGGTACTTCTTATTGCTTACATGCATTGGGGAAAAGCATGCCTCGATCGTTTGAATGGTATATTCGCGTTTGCTGTATGGGATGTGCAAGCTGAGGAGCTTTTCGCAGCACGCGACCGATTAGGGGTTAAGCCGTTTTTCTTCTTTGAAAACAACAGTCAATTTATTTTTGGATCAGAGCTGAAAGCTATTCTAGCTAACCCTAATGCGAGGCCAATCATTAGTGCGGACGGCCTTGCTGAAATATTTGCCATTGGCCCGGCGCGTACACCAGGACAGGGCATCTATGAAGGCTTCAGTGAGCTGAAGGCTGGGCAATGCATGACCGTTTCTCGAGCTGGTAAGCAGATTCGTACCTACTGGCAGCTCGAAGCTAAACCACATGAGCATTCACTTGAAAAAACGATTGAACAGGTACAATCGTTGCTTCTCGATACGATGAATCGCCAAATGATTAGTGATGTTCCAATCTGTACTCTTCTCTCTGGAGGACTAGACTCCAGTGCATTAACTGCAATGGCTGTTCAATACTATAGAGATTCTGCAGCACAGCCACTTCATACGTATTCCATTGATTACGTCGATAACGATAAGCACTTTCAATCACATGCCTTCCAGCCAAGCTCTGACGCTCCATTCATACAATTGATGACCAACAAGCTCTCCACCATCCATCATTATCTACAGTTCGATACACCCGAACTTATTGATGCTCTCCACGATGCAACGCTTGCACGTGATCTGCCAGGTATGGCAGACATTGATTCCTCTTTACTCCTTTTTTGCCGTGAAATAAAAAAAGATGCTACGGTAGCAATATCCGGTGAAGCTGCTGATGAAATATTTGGCGGCTATCCTTGGTTCCACAAGGAAGAAGCGCTTAATGCCAAGCAATTTCCTTGGTCGCTAGCGACCAAATTCCGTAGTGAGCTATTAACCGATGAGATGCGAAACTGGATAAAGCCTGAGCAATATGTAAGCAAGCGATTTGAAGAAGCGGCAGCAGAAGTACCACAGCTAAGCGGTGATGACGCTGATCTTAAGGCCATTCGGCAAATGTCTTATCTTAATATCACACGTTTTATGCCGACGCTGCTAGATCGGAAGGATCGAATGAGTATGGCAGCCGGACTTGAGGTGCGTGTGCCATTCTGTGATCATCGCCTAGTCGAGTATGTGTTTAACATCCCTTGGGATTATAAGACGTCCGGTGATCGTGAGAAAGGCATTTTACGTCAAGCGTTAAAGGGGATTCTTCCAGATGAGATCATTCATCGTAAAAAAAGCCCGTATCCTAAAACACATAACCCTGCATATTTAGCAGCTGTTCGCGAGCTAATGAAGGAAGTGTTAGAGGATAGCAGCTCGCCCATCTTCCAAATCATCTCACGCAAAAAAATCGAGCAGCTACTCAGTTCGTCGGAATCGTCCTCGCTCGTTCCATGGTTCGGTCAGCTTATGTCAGGACCTCAGCTCTATGCTTATCTGTATCAAGTGCATGTCTGGCTCAAGCATTACCGGGTTACGATAGCCTAACGCCATTCGAAAGAAACAAAAAACAAGGCTGCTTACATCGAACGCTACAGCTTCGATATAAACAGCCCTTGTTACTGTCATTGTATTAAGTTGAAAATCCTCTGCATTTATCGTGACCAGAAATATGTAATTAGCTTTGCTGCATGAGCTGCTCAACGATAGGAACAAGCTGCTTCAAAGCCTCACCACGGTGGCTGATCTTCCCTTTTTCCTCTTTAGTCAGCTCTGCCATGCTGCAGCCTAGCTGCGGCACATAAAAGTACGGATCATAGCCGAAGCCTTCCTCACCATGTGGGCGGTCTGTTACATATCCTTCCACCTTGCCCTCAGCAACAATAAATTGACGATTGCTTGGATTATATAAAGCTAGTGCGCAGCAAAATTGTGCAGGACTTAACAGCGTAGTTCCGTCAGCTAGCGGAGGCTTATTCGTATTCGCTCCAATGCTTTGCAGCTCAGATATTAGCTTATCATTGTTCCGTGCATCGTTAGCACCTTCTCCAGCATAACGAGCTGAATAGACACCCGGTGCACCTGCAAGTGCATCTACAGCCAGTCCACTATCATCAGCAAGCACCGGAACCTGTAAGGCGTTGCCAGCTGTTTCTGCTTTTTGCTTAGCATTATCGATAAAAGTTTCGCCGTCCTCCGGAATGTCCGGAAGCTCCGGATAATCAAGCAAGCTTTTCACTTCAATGCCTAGCTTAGCAAATGCATGAGCAAACTCTTTTACCTTCCCTGCATTTTTTGTGGCTATGACAATCGTTTTCATCTACTCACCTCGTATACGTGCAGCTGCCTCACCTAGCGCTTGCTTTTGCGCCATAATGAGCTGTTGAATGCCTTGCTCTGAAAGGGCCAGCAACTCATCTAATTCATTTCTAGAGAATGGTGCCTCTTCACCGGTTCCTTGCACTTCAACAAACTTTCCGCTGCCCGTCATGACGACATTCATATCTACCTTGGCACTGGAGTCCTCTTCATAGTTTAGATCTAGCATCGCTGTATCATTAATAATGCCAACACTAACGGATGCCAAATAATCGATGATTGGATATTTTGCGAGCTTATGACTTTTTGCGATATGCTCAACTGCAAGTACGAGCGCCACAAAAGCTCCTGTTATCGAAGTCGTACGCGTTCCGCCATCAGCTTGAATAACATCACAGTCAAGTGTAATCGTGCGTTCACCTAGTGCTTGCAGATCAACAACTGAGCGAAGAGCCCGACCGATTAATCGCTGAATTTCCATCGTGCGTCCAGAAAGCTTGCCACGATTAGCTTCGCGCTGATTCCTTGAATGAGTTGCTCTTGGAAGCATAGAATACTCAGCTGTAACCCAGCCTTTTCCTTGTCCCTTCATGAAAGGTGGAACACGTTCCTCTACTGATGCTGTACATATCACCTTTGTATCACCAAATTGGATAAGCACAGAACCTTCTGCATGCTTGTTCACGTTCGTAGTTATGTTCACGTCACGAAGCTGATTGGGCTGGCGACTGTCATTTCTCATGTTTAGATTGCCTCCTGAAACTTGTCATTTAACGTTCCTATTGTATCAAAGCCACTATAGAATTGCATTATTTTATTGCATCCCTTTTCAGCGTTACCACAAATGCTAGCAATTACTCATCG
>Ga0180216_1000602_pt1 | contig 36569 bp, 33 predicted proteins | sample eDN3rd37CBELigMG_FD_128879 | JGI IMG/M metagenome (GOLD analysis project Ga0180216, IMG submission 128879) | Enriched Miracle-Growth compost microbial communities from Emeryville, California, USA - eDNA 3rd pass 37_C BE-Lig MG (version 2)... ... | reverse complement strand
TGTGCCTGCCCGACGATGCGGCGAAGGAGAGCGTGTCGCTGATCGCCAACGACACCACCCGTGTCATCGACGCCTCCACGGCCCATCGCACGGCCGAAGGCTGGGAGTACGGCTTTGCCGAGATGGATGCCGGACAGTCGCGGCGCATCGCCAACGCGAAGCGCGTCGCGAATCCAGGCTGCTGGCCGCAAGGTCCGATCGCCACACTGCGCCCGCTCATCGCCGCAGGTCTCCTGCCCGCCGACTATCCGGTCACCGTCAACGGCATCACCGGCTATTCCGGCGGCGGCCGGCCGATGATCGAGGACTATGCCGCCAAGGGTGAGGATGCGCCGGAATTCCTGCCCTACGGCCTGACGCTGAAGCACAAGCATGTGCCGGAACTGCGCCGCTATGCCGGGCTCACGCGCGATCCGATCATGCAGCCCGCCGTCGGCAACTTCGCGCAAGGCATGATTACGGTTGTTCCCCTGCAACTGGGCGACCTGCCGAAAGTGCCGAAGGGCGCCGATCTGCACGCGGCACTCGCCGACCATTATGCCGGCATCGACGGCGGCGTGGTCGAGGTCGCGCCTTATGCCGACAGCGAGCGCCTGCCCGATCTCCAGCCGGAGGAGTACAACGGCACCAACCGCATGAAGCTCTATGTCTTCGCCAACGACGCCCGCGCGCAGGCGCTGCTTGTCGCCGTCTACGACAATCTCGGCAAGGGTGCATCGGGGGCCGCGGTGCAGAACCTCGACCTCATGCTGGGCCTGAAGGCTTGACCCTGCCACGGCGCTTTCCGCGCCGCTGGAAGATCGCCACAGCTGAACTGATCGCCGAGACGTTTTCCAGCCGCATCTGGAAAGTGACGCGCGAGGACGGCTCGCCGGCGGTGGTAAAGGCGCTCCAGCCTTTCGACGACGTCGATGACGAACTGCGCGGCGCCTGGTATCTCAACTGGCGCGACGGCCACGGCGCAGTGCGTCTGCTCGGCCGCGACCGCATGGACATGCTGCTGGAATATGCTGGCACCCGCCACCTGACCGCCGTTCTGGAAGGCGACGGCGATGCGGCAGCCATTCAAATTGCCGCCGAGGTCATGGCGCGGCTGCATGCCCCGTCCCGGCGGCGGCGGCCTGAGGAACTGCAGCCGCTGCGCGAACGGTTTTCCGCGCTTTTCGACAAGGCGCGGGCCGATGCCGCATCGGGCACGACCAGTCTCTACAGCGAAGCCGCCGCAATTGCCGAGCGGCTGCTGTCCGACCCGCAGGACGTGCGGCCGCTGCATGGCGACCTGCATCATGACAACATCATGGAAAGCCCGCGTGGCTGGCTTGCCATCGACCCGAAGGGGGTTCTGGGCGACGCGGGCTTCGACGCCGCCAACCTGTTCTACAACCCGCTCGACCGCGACGATCTATGCCTCGATCCCGACCGCATCGCGCATATGGCGACGGTGTTTTCTCTGGGCATGGGACACGACCCACGCCGCCTGCTGGACCACGCCGTCGCCTACGGCGCGCTTTCGGCGGCCTGGCATGCCGGAGACAGCAATGACTTGGACGAGCAGCGCGAACTGGCGGTAGCAAGCGCGATCCGCGCCGTACGCCTCAGCTTCTGATTTCGACCGCGTGCGGCAGCGGGTAAGCGCCCTTGGTGCCGCGCCAATGGGCGGTGGCGAAGATCAGCACAAGCATGGCGACGAACTGATGCGTCAGCGCCACGTCGATGGGCGCCTGCATCAGCAGCGTCCCGACGCCGATGGCGGCTTGCACCGTGACCAGCCCGAACAGCACCCAGGCACGCCGCGCATGGGTCGATCCCGGCAAGGCCCGTGTCATGGCCAGAGCATGCCAGAGCGCGACCAGAAAGACCGTATAGGCGAACATGCGGTGAATGAACTGCACGGTTTTCGGGTTCTCGAACAGGTTGCGCCAGGCCGGCTCGATAACGAAAAGATCGCCCGGAATGATCGCGCCGTCCATCAGCGGCCAGGTGTTGTAGGTCAGCCCCGCATGCAGGCCGGCAACCAGCCCGCCGAGGTAGATCTGCACCAGCACCATCGCAACGAGGACGCCGGAAAACCGCTGGATGCCGCGGGACGCCGCCTCTTGCGAATATGTGGCAATGGCGCGCGCCATATAGGTCACGGCAACGATAATGACGCAGGCCATGGTGAGGTGCGTCGCCAGCCGGTACTGGCTGACCGAAACGCGCTCGGTCAGCCCCGAAGCGACCATCCACCAGCCGATGGCGCCCTGCAGGCCGCCCAGCGCCAGGAGACCGACCAGACGCGGCTTCATCCTGCGCTCCAGGCGTCCCGTCAGCCAGAAGAACACGAGCGGGATGGCGACAAGAAAGCCGATGCCGCGTGCCAGCAGCCGATGCGACCACTCCCACCAGAAGATGCCCTTGAATTCGCCCAGCGTCATATCCTTGTTGAGCTGCTGGAACTGCGGGATCTGCTGGTACTTGGTGAATTCCTCCTGCCATTCGGCCGCATTGAGCGGCGGGATGACGCCGTGGATCGGTTGCCATTCGGTGATCGACAGGCCCGATCCCGTCATGCGCGTAGCGCCGCCCACCATCACCAGCGCCACCAGCGCCACCAGCACCAGATAGAGCCAGCCACGCACCAGTGCCCGGTTGCGGACGTCCCGATCACGGGCGGCGAGCGGCGCTGAGTTTTCGGCAATGGCGGCCATGACGGCTCCGGTCATTGAGGCGCGGATTGATGGAGCCAGCTTGGTGGACCAAGGTGCGCCGGCTGGCAAGCCCGTGCGGCGCGGCACGCCGTCGCGCCGGCCGGAACGGGTTGCGCACACCCGGCTTTGGCCCTATCGAGCACGGGTCGAAGCGAGGCCGATGCCATGCCCGTGCGCCTGAAGAAGCTGATCGGAACCGTCCTGCTGGTCGCGCTGGTGATCGTCTACGCGATCGTGGCGACAATCGTGGCGGTCGCCCAGCTTTCGGAATCTGGCCCAGTCGTGCACCTGCTTTTCTTCCTTTTCAGCGGCCTGTTGTGGGTGCTGCCGGCCATGGGCATCATCAAATGGATGATCGCCGAGCCGCGCGCGCGGCACTGACCGGCCGGGCGGCGGCCTCCGCCCCACTTTGTCTTTCCTTCACTATTTGCGCCTAGCCTTCGCGCAATTAGGCGCTGACAAGCCTGAATACGGCAGGCCCGTCCGGGACAAGAGGCATGGCTGACGCACCCGCGTCGCTCAAGGAATCCGGCCATCGAGCCGTCATGACCTCGCCGCGCGCGGCCGGGGATGGCCTTGCCATGGCCAGCGTTTCGCCGATCTCGGATGAGGCACAAGCAGCCTATTCAGCCTTCTGCCGCACGGCGCTCTTCGCCCCTGCACAAAGCCCCCAGTGGGTGCGCCACTGGAACGAGCAGATACGCCCCGACGCCATCCTCGCCACACTTGCGGCCGGTGGCAGGCCCGTTTTGAGCCTGGCGATCGAAATCGAACGCCACGGGCCGTTCCGCATCGCGCGCTTCATGGGCGGCCGCCACGCCAACGGCAATTTCGCCGCCGTGGACCCGGCCCGGCTGGACGAGATCACCTGCTCGCAGATACGGACGCTGTTCGATGCCATCGCGGCCGCCCGCCCCGACATCGACGTGGTTGCCTTGCAGCGCCTGCTGCCCGATTTCGACGGCACAGCGAATCCGCTGGCGAAACTGCCTTCCTTCCCGAGCCCGAACCTTTCGCTCGCGGTCGATCTCGACGGCGGCTTCGAGGCCGTGCTTTCGCGCATGAGCGGCAAGCGCAAGAAGAAGAAGCACCGCTCGCAGACGCGCAAGTTCGAGGCGGCCGGCGGTTTCCGGCGCATCCAGGCGCGCACGCCGGAGGAGGTGCACAGCCTGCTCTACGCCTTCTTCGCCATGAAGGAGTTCCGCTTCCGGCGCATGGGCATCGCCAACGTCTTCGGCGACCCGCAGGTCAGGATATTCTTCCACAAGCTGTTTGCCGAGGCGCTGAAGGAGAGCGAACCGCCCTTCCTCCTGCATGGGCTGGAGGTGGCCGGCAAGCTGCGCGCCGTGACAGGCTCCAGCGTCGGTGGCCGGCGCCTGATCTGCGAGTTCGGCGCCATTTCGGAAGACGACCTTGCCCACGCCAGTCCCGGCGATTTCCTCTTTTTCGAGAACATAGCCGAAGCCTGCCGGAACGGCTTTTCCGTCTACGACTTCTCCGTCGGCGACGAGCCCTACAAGCGCCAGTGGTGCGATATCGAGATGAAGCATCTCGACGTCCTGGTTCCATTGACGCTGAAGGGGCGCATGCTGGCCTCCGGCCTGCGCGGCAATGCGGGCATCAAGGCCTTCATCAAGAACAGCCCGAAGATCTGGAGCCTGACGAAGGCGCTGCGCCGCAAGACGGCCGGTAAAAGACCCACTTCCGACGAAGACTGATCCGGCAAACCTCCCGGTGCTTCCGTCCTACGCCGCTGACCGCCCGGGGACGGGCGTGCCCGGCGTCGGCCGGCCGTCCGGCGTCACCAGCGTCAGGTCCGGATAGCCGTTCTCGATCAGCTTGACGGCGGCTTCGGCCACCGTGTCGTCGGGCTCCAGGACACTGACGAACACCTCCGTTCCCTCGCCCACCAGCCGGCGAATCCCCTGCGCATCCGTCGGGCCGCACTCGACAACCACGAGATCGTAGGCCGTCGTCAACGACTGCATGATGATCGGCAGGCGGTCGGCGGCCCGCATGGCGCGCGCCGGATCGGCGGTACCAACCGGAATGACGTGGCAATCCGAATAGTGATCGGGGTGGATCACGTCGCTGAACTGCGATTCCGACGCCAGAAGATTGGTGATGCCGGGCAGAAGCGCACTGTCCAGCATCGGGCGCGACGCCGCACCCGAAGCCGTCAGGTCGAGCAGCAGCACCCGCAAGCCGGCGTCCGCCACCTCGCGCGCCACCAGTACCGCCGTCGCCGCCGCCTCGTCACCCTCGGGCGACACGACGATGGCGCGCGCTGCACCACCGGCGATCAGTTTTTCGGCAGCCATGGCGATGTCGATCTCGCCCAGCACGGATCGTAACGGCGCTGCGGCGGCAACGACCTCCGGCTCTTCATAAGAGCCATCGTGCGGATCGTGGCTATCCAGATCAGGCAGCGGCTCCTCCACGTCGTCTTCCAAGATGAGAGGCTGCGCGGGCGGCGGTGCCGCAGCGGTTTCGACGACCTCCGGCTCAGGCGCGACGGTCGCAACCGGCACCTGCACCGCCGGCATCGCTACTTCGGCAACCGGCTCCGGCCGCAACGGCCATGCCGCCGGCCGCATGGCCCGGCCGGAGAACAGTTCGGCCAGCAGCGTTCCGATCGCCATCAGCAGCAGCGAAGCGACGAAGGCTGCGCTGACAATGGGAAGGATTTTCGGGAAGTAGGGCTCGGCCGGCGTCACCGCACGCGAGAAGATGCGCGCGTCGACCGGCAGGTAATTGCGATCCTCGCGCGACGAAGCCTCGCGGTAGCGCGTCATATAGGATTCGAGCAGCTGGCGCTGGGCGTTGGCCTCGCGCTCCAGCGCATTCAGTTCCACCTGCTCCTCGCCGGCGCGCGCGGATTCGGCCTTCAGCGTGTTGAGGTCCGCGACCAGCTGGTTCTCGCGCGCCTGCGCGGTCTGCGCTTCCGTTTTCAACCCCGCCAGCACCTTCTCGGCCTCGCGGCGAATCTGGTTGTCGAGGTCGGCAAGCTGGGAACGAAGCGAACGGATGCGCGGATGGCTGTCGAGCAGTGTCGTCGACAGGTCGGCGATCTGGTTTTGAAGCTGCACCTGCCGCTCGCGCAGCCGCTGAATCAGGTTCGATGACAGCACCTCAGGCAGCGAATCGAGCGAACCGCCGGCGGCCAGCGCCTTGCGCACGCTTTCCGCCGTCGCTTCGGCCGATGCCCGGCTCGCCCGAACGCGAGACAGCTCGCTGGACAGTTCCGAAAGCTGCTGCGTCGCCAACACCGAATTGTTCTGGCCCATCAGCAGGTCCGACTGCGCGCGGAAAGCCGCGACCTTGGCCTCAGCGTCCTTCACACGCTTGGAGAGGTCTGCGATCTCGGGCGCCAGCCATTCGGTTGCGGCCGAGTTCGATTCCAGCTTCGCGTTGCCTTGCACGGCGATGTAGGTGTCGGCGATGGCGTTGGGGATCTCGGCCGCCAGCTTCGGATCCTGCGAAGAAAACTCGATGACGATGACGCGCGATTTGTCGACGCGGTAGACGTTGAGCTTCTCCTGCATCTTCTTCAGCACCCGCTCGTCGGCGGGCACTTCGTTCGGATCGCTTTTCAGGCCGGCGATCACCATGAGTCGTTCGGCTACCGACATGTCGGCGGCCTCGTCGAACTCGGGCAGGCGCGCCAGGTCCAGCTTCTGCGCCACCTGCTTGAGGATGTCTGTGGACGAGATGACCTCGACCTGGCTGGTCACCCCCTCCTCGTCGAGGATGGGACGATTGGTGTCGGCTCCCGCGTCCGGACGGGTGAAGACCGATTCGCGCGTCTCGATCAGCAGCCGGGTCGCGCCTTTATAATACGGCGTGGCGAGCCAGGCGGCGGCCAGCGCCAATCCGGTAACGATAAGCGCCACCACGACGATGCGCAGCCAGTTTCTCGCAAGACTCGCGAAAAGCTGCCTGAGATCGACATCGAGATCGGCGGCGGTGGATTGTGCGCCAGACATGCAACGTGCTCCCCACGATGGGTCGGGCCGCACCGTAAACAACTATGGTAACTCAGCGGTTAAGATGGCCGATGCTGCCATGGAGTCTTCGGGCACCGCCAAATCGGCACGTCCCCGCGCGCCGCCTTTACCGGCCATTAACCCTAACAGGGAGATAACGAGGCCGGTCTTCAAGTCCGCCGCCCGCTTGCGGCAAGTCGAAGGTACGTCACCGGTGATGAAACGCCCCACATCGCTTATCAGCGCCCTGCTTGCCGCTGCGCTGCTTGCCGGCTGCTCGAGCTACCGGCCGACGCCGGCCGCTTTCCACAAGGCGCTCGACCAGCCCTACAGGCTGGGTGCCGGCGACCGCATCCGCGTCACCGTCTTCGAGCAGGAGGGCCTGACCAACACCTACAGCGTCGATCAGTCCGGCTACATCTCCTTCCCGCTGGTCGGCGCGGTTCCGGCGCGCGGCCATACCGCCCAGCAGCTCGAAGGCGAGATCGCGGCCAAGCTGCGCCAGGGCTACCTGCGCGATCCTGACGTGTCGGTCGAGATCGACCGCTACCGGCCGATCTTCGTCATGGGCGAAGTGGGCGCCGGCGGCCAGTATTCCTACGTGCCTGGGCTGACGGTGCAGAAGGCGATCGCCATCGCTGGCGGCTTCTCCCCGCGCGCCAACCAGGAAAGCGTCGACATAACCCGCGACATCAACGGCAAGGTCATCACCGGACGCGTCCGCACCTCCGACCCGTTGCTGCCCGGCGATACCGTCTACGTCCGCGAACGCCTGTTCTGATCGCCGTGCAGCGGCTGAGGATAGTCCACTGTTTTCGCTCGCCGGTGGGAGGCATCTTCCGCCACGTGCGCGATCTGACGGACGCTCAGATTGCCGCGGGACACCAGGTCGGCATCGTCTGCGATTCGACCACCGGCGGCGACTATGAGGAGCGTCTGTTCGAGGACATCAGGCCGAAGCTGGCGCTCGGCATCCAGCGCACGCCCATGCAGCGTCACATCGGCCCGGGCGACATCGCTTCGGCATGGAGAACCTATCGGATCATCAAGGAATTGCAGCCGGACGTCATCCATGGCCATGGCGCCAAGGGCGGCACTTACGCACGTCTGTTCGGCTCACTGTTGCGGGTTTCAAGGTCTCGCGTGGCCCGCCTTTATTCACCGCACGGCGGCAGCCTGCACTATGACGAAAGCACGTTGACGGGAAAGCTGTTCTTCACTCTGGAACGTACGATGGCGCGCTTCACTGACTGCCTGCTGTTCGTTTCGGGGTATGAGCGGCAGGCCTATCGCCGCAAGGTCGGCGAACCGCCCATTCCCAACACCCTCGTCTACAACGGTTTGAACGAGGACGAATTCCAGCCGGTATCCGTCCGTCCCGATGCCGCCGATATGCTCTACATCGGCATGATGCGCGACCTGAAGGGACCGGATATCTTCATCGACGCGCTCGTCCAGGCGGAGGCGCTGGCCTCGCGCCGCATCAGCGCCGTCATGGTCGGAGCCGGCGAGGACCTGCCGCGCTACAAGCAGCAGGTTGCCCGTCTCGGTCTCGGCGATCGCGTGGTCTTCCATGCGCCCATGCCCGCAAGGCAGGCCTTCACGCTGGCGAGGCTGGTGGTCGTGCCGTCCCGCGCCGAGGCGATGCCTTACATCGTGCTCGAGACGCTGGCCGCCGGCACGCCGATGATCGCCACCGCAGTCGGCGGCATACCTGAGATATTCGGCGCCGGCTCCCCTGCCCTGGTGAAACCTGATCCGGCCGAGGTGGCGCGCAAGATGGCCTTCGCCCTCTCCGACCCCGCCGCCTATCGGGCGCTGATGCCTGGCATCGCCGCGCTCAAGTCGCGTTTCGGCGCCGACGTCATGGCCAAGGCCATCGAGCAGGCCTATTTCGCCGCCCTCGCCAAGTAAGTCGTTTCCAAAGCGAACGGTCCCTTCAAGGGATTCTTAGCTCTCTTTTGCTACGCAGGCGGGAGACTTGCGGGCAATATCCATGAACGAGATCGATCCCGCGCGCCGCTTCACGGCCGCCGCGGTGCGCAAACTGGAGGCTTCGGCCACCAAGGAAACGCCGGCCGGCATCAACGAGGTGGCACGCCAGGTCGCCTCGCAATACCGGAGCGACACGATGTCTCCCGTCATGGTGAGCGGCGTCGTGCGGCTGATCGAACTTGCGCTGATGTTCGCCTCCGGCCTCGCGGCCTATTTCTGGTACGTCGGCGTCTTCCAATACCTGCCCTGGCAGTATCCGCTGGCGATCGCCAGCACCTCACTGCTCGCCGTCATCCTGCTCGACGTCGCTGATTGCTACCAGACCGCGGCTCTGATGCGGCCGTTCAACCATGTCGGCCGGATCGTGTTGTCCTGGTCCGCGGCCTTCGCGCTGATGGCCGTCGCCGCCTTCTTCATGAAGATGTCGCAGGACTATTCCCGCGTCCTCTTCGCCATCTGGTTCGCCGCCGGCCTTGCCCTGCTGCTGGTCTTCAGGCTCGTTCTTTCGCGGCTGATCCGGCGCTGGGCGCGCGACGGACGCATGGAGCGCCGCGCCGTCATCGTCGGCGGCGGCAAGGCGGCCGAAACGCTGATCCGTTCCGTCGAGAAGCAACCTTATAACGATATCCGCATCTGCGGCATCTTCGACGACCGCGACGATACGCGCTCGCCGCCCATCGTTGCCGGCTATCCCAAGCTCGGCACCATCTCCGAGCTCATCGCCTTCGCGCGCATCGCCCGCATCGACATGCTGATCGTGTCGTTGCCGATCACCGCCGAAACGCGCGTTCTGCAACTGTTGAAGAAGCTCTGGGTGCTGCCGGTCGACATCCGGCTGTCGGCGCATTCGAACGCGCTGCAGTTCCGTCCGCGTTCCTATTCCTACATCGGCGCCGTGCCGATGCTGGATATTTTCGACAAGCCGATCAACGGCTGGGATTCGGTCGCCAAGCGCGCCTTCGACATCGTCTTCTCGATCATCGGCATCGTGCTGTTCTCGCCGGTAATGCTGGCGACCGCCATCGCCATCAAGCTCGACTCCAAGGGGCCGGTGCTGTTCAAGCAGAAGCGCCACGGCTTCAACAATGAAGTCGTCGAAGTCTACAAGTTCCGTTCGATGTACGCCGAACAGTCGGATCCGACCGCCAGGAAGACCGTGACCAAGAACGATCCGCGCGTCACCCGCGTCGGCCGCTTCATCCGCAAGACCTCCATCGACGAACTGCCGCAGTTCTTCAATTCGCTGTTCGGTTCCCTCTCCCTCGTCGGTCCCCGCCCGCACGCGGTCGCCGCCCAGTCGCACAATCTGCTCTACAACGAAGTGGTCGACGGCTACTTCGCCCGTCACAAGGTGAAACCCGGCGTCACCGGTTGGGCGCAGATCAACGGCTGGCGCGGCGAGATGGACACCAACGAGAAGATCCGCATGCGCACCGAATACGACCTGTTCTATATCGAGAACTGGTCGATGCTGTTCGACCTCAAGATCCTGCTGCTCACGCCGGTCAGGCTGCTCAATACGGAAAACGCCTATTGAGCGCCCTCGCCCATGACCTGCCCCCGGCAGCGATCAACGCCAAGCTCATCGCGCTGATCGCCTCGGGCGCAATCTTTCTCGGCGTATTCCTGTCCGGTTTCGTTATCCATGAGCCGGCCCCGTACGATCTCTACATGACCGGGCTCATCGCCGTGTGGGCGCTGTTCGGCCTGCGGATTTCGCGCGCGGCCATGCCGCTCTTGACGCTGCTCGTAGTCATGAACATCGGCGGCCTGATCGCCATGACGCAGATGAGCGACCTGATGGAGACGCCGCTCTATCTGTCCGTTTCGCTGTTCCTGGCTTTCACGTCGGTCTTCTTCGCCGCCGTTACCGAAGCGCGCCCCGACGTCTACAGGCTGATCTTCATCGCCTACGTAGCCTCGGCCGTGCTGACCTCGCTGGCCGGCATCGCCGGTTATTTCAATCTCGTGCCCGGCGGCGAGATCTTCACCAGATACGGCCGCGCCGCCGGCGTCTTCCAGGATCCGAACGTCTTCGGCCCGTTCCTGGCCCTGCCCGGCATCTACCTGCTCTACCTGCTCTTGACCGGTCCGGTGTCGCGCATGCCGCTGCTGGCGGTGCCGCTGCTGATCGTTGTCGGCGGCATCTTCCTGTCGTTCTCGCGCGGTGCATGGGGCCTGTTCGCCGTCGCCGCCGTCCTGCTCACCGGCATCCTGTTCCTGCGAAGCCGCAGCGACCTGTTTCGCCTGCGCATCGTCGTCATGACGATCCTGGCCATCGCGCTGCTTGTCGTCGGCATCCTTGTGCTGCTGCAGATTCCGGGCGTCGCTGACATGCTGTCCAATCGTGCGCAGCTTGCTCAGGATTACGATTCGGGTCGCCTCGGCCGCTTCGACCGCTACGCCATCGGCTTCCAGTTGGCGCTGGAAAAACCGCTCGGCATCGGCCCGCTCGTCTTCGGCCAGATCTACGGCGAGGATACACATGACATCTGGCTGAAGATGCTGATGGACTACGGCTGGCTCGGCTTCGTCTGCTACGTGACGCTGACGCTATGGACCGTCGCGGCGGGCTTTCGTCTGTTGCTGCGTGACCGTCCCTGGCAGCCCTACATTCTGTGCGCCTATGTCGTCTACATAGGCCATATCGGCCTCGGCACCTTCATCGATACCGATCACTGGCGCCATCTCTACATGCTGTTCGGGCTGATCTGGGGCGGCATCGCGCTCGAATATCGACACCAGCGGCAGTTCCAGACAGAAACAGCAAGCCCACTTGACCCCGCAGGGGCGTCCCTCTTACCGCGATGACCCCGCGCCGCCGATTGTAGCGGCCAGACGCTGTCAGGTTTCTATTGCGGGAAGCCGTTGGCGCGCACGACGCTCCAGATTTCCCTGTTCACCCTGGCGACGTCCTCGATGCATTCGGAAATCCTGCCGACTTCCGCATCGTCCATGGCCTCGACCTTCCCGTATTTTATCGTGTCCTTGCCATCGAAAATGCGCATGAGATGGGTGTGGGAGATGTCTCCCTTGTCGTCGAACGAATAGATGCAGTGATTGTACTTGTTGCGCAGGCTTGATTTCTGGTTGAGCTTTTCAAGCAGCGACAGGATGTCCTTGCGGCATTTTTCGGGGGTCTTCGCCATCTTCGCCAGCCGCTCGACGAGATCGATCCTCGCACGCGTGGTGTTGAGCGTCAGGAATATGACGACCGCCGTTTCCTTGTCCACTTTCGCCAGGCCGGCGATCAGGTGGATGAGCAGGCTCTCGGTGTTCGTCCAGGTGTAGTTCAGACGCCCGATCAGAAGCAGGATCTCGTCAAAGCGCTGCATCGTCGCCTCTATCCGTAGACTTCGCCCTAAAGTGGCGAATTCATCGCCCGCATTCAATCGCGCCGGCCTACCTCGGCCGACTGACCCGGCCGATCCGAGCCTCCGCCTTTCGGCGTAGCAGATTGGCCCATGAGCCATCTATCAAGCCCGTTTTGCGCAGCCATGTGGTCGATGACCCTAGGCCGATGCGCTGCCACCTAGCCCCATCGGGCAGCTAGGCCCCGCCCCTCCCTCGCGCCACACTGCCGCCATCTCGAAAATCCGGGATGCGGCATAATCCTGATTTCGACGACTTCACCCGGCGCGCGCAGTTGCTGGCCGGAAAGGTGTCACCGGATGGCGGATGAAGCCGCCTTCATGCCAGGGGCATGGCGGTCGGATCATGTCCGACCGTTCGTATTGAGTATCGCGGTGCTCCTGTTTCGCAACCGCCGGCGTGGTCAAGGCCCTCTGTGAGATGAATGGGGCATGCCAAACCGGCCTCCAACATGAGGTAGCGACATGTCTCCGAGAAATTCGAATTACAACACGAGTCTCTTCCCGATCGATCCGAGCCAGGATCAAAGCCAGGACCAGGATCAAGGTCAGGGACAAGGCCAGGCCGAGGCGCAGCTTCAGGCCGAACTGCAGGCTCAGGGCCAGGGACAAGGCCAGGGTCAGTATCAGTCGAGCGAGTCCAGCAACGAGAACGGCAATGGTAATGGCAACGGCAATCTCAACCTGAACGGCAACGGGAATGTCAGCCTGAACGGCAATCTGAACGCCAACCTCAACAAGGCGATCAACGAAAGCACCAACACCAATACGAGTACCAACACGAACCACAACACCAACACCAGCGACACCCATGTCAATGTCGATGTCGGCCTCGACCTCTCCGGCTACGCGCCGAGCAACCGCGACGTTACCGACGTCAAGCTCGACAACGGCTCGCGTATCGACCAGATGCTGGTCAATCACGACGGCCAGATCTTCTACAATCCGGGTGACGGCGCTTCGTTCAACGACTTCCTGAACGGCTCGCTCAACGGCGAAGGCAACGACACCGCCGTTTCGCTTGCCCAGATCAACAACCTGAGCGACAACGATTCGATCGACAGCCTATCCCTGTCGAACGACGGTGGCTTCTGGCAGAACGGCGACGCCACCGGCGGTGCCGCGAGCTCCGGAACCGGTATCGACGCCGGCGGCAAGGGCGGAAGCGGTGGCGGAGCCGGTACAGCCAATGGCGGCAGCGGCGGTGACGGCCATAACTTCGGTGGCATCGGCATCGGCGGCTCGGCGATCGGCGCGGCCCAGGGCGGCAGCACGACCGGCGGCAATGGCGCGGCTGGTGGCGCCGGAACGGGCCTTGGCGTCGGTCTCGGCCTCGGTGTCGGTCTCGGCCAGGGCGGTGCGCAGGGCGCTGACGGTGGCAACGCCAACGGTGGCGATGGTAACGGAAACGGCGGCGCAGGCTCCGGCTCCGGTGCATCAACGGCTACCGGCGGTGACAGCGGCAATGCAAATTCCGGCGATGGCGGCGGCGCAGCCGGCCTCGGCCTCGGCGCCAGCGGCAGCGGTGACGGCGGCGGCGCCGGCAGCGGCGACGGCGGAGCCGGCACGGGTGCCGGTACGGGTGCCGGCAGCGGCACAGGCGGCAATGGCGGCGACGCCGATGGTGGTGGCGGCAACGCGCTCGGCGTCGGCCTCGGCCTGATTGGCGTCGGCGTGGGCGTTGCCGGGGATGCCGCGCAGGCGACCGGCGGCAACGGCGGCAACGGTGCCGGTTCGGGCGCCGGAAGCGGCACGGGCACCGGCGGTGACAGCGGCAACGCTTCGGGCGGCGACAGCGGCGATGCGGCTGGTCTAGGCCTCGGCCTCGGCCAGGGCGGCAATAGCGGCAACGCCAACACCGGCGACGGCGGCGAAGCTCATTCGTTCGGCCTGGGTGCCGGCTTCGGCGGCGACGGCCCGCTCGGCGGTGCCGGCGGCACGGGCGGCGACGGTGGCGATGCGCTCGGCCTCGGCCTCGGTGCTGGAACCGGCCAGGGTGCCGGCACAGGCGCCGGCGTCGGCGGTGACGGCGGCTTCGGCGGCTTCGCCTTCGGCGGCGATACGATCGTGGTTCCCGTGGCCGGCGACGGCACCGGCGGCGCTGCGACCGGCGGCAATGGCGGCTTCGGCGGCATGGGCGGCATCGTGACCAACGGTGACGGCGGCGCAGGCGGCGACGGCGGCACGTGGGGCTCCAACAACGGCCACGACAGCTACGTCAACGGTCTGTCGCAGGCCCACGCGGATGCAACCATCGATACCAGCGCCTTCAACCAGAGCATCGTGATGGGCGCCAATATGATGGAAAACCTGCTCAGCCAGACAGTTGTCGGAGGAAACTACGACCAGATGGTCGACGGCGACCACACCGGCTGATCGTGCTTTATGAACGGGCGGCTGCGCGGACGAACCGCGCAGCCGTCTTCCGCTCTTTCGGCGGAAGACGGCGGAGCCTCTAGACGGAGAAGGGGATAGTGCCGTGCATCTGGACCGGATCAGCGAGGCCATCGCTCATTTCATCGGGTTGTTCCAGATAGCCACAGAACAGGCGCGAATGCGCGACGACTATCTGGAATTCAGGGCGCTGCAGGCGCTTTCCGAGCCGACGCACCCTGACGAACACGTCCAGATCTCCTTTCAGTCCCCTTACGATTTCGATGACCCGGACCCCGGTGTCCACTATGTGCCTGCAGGCCCGACGATCGAGACCATGACCGTGCCGGGCGGTGTGGCATTCACGCCGGTGGAGATTCCGGTTACCCCGCCAGCGAACCCGGCTCTCTATACGCCGTCCGAGCTCTATCCGGATTTCATCTCCCGGCATTTCACTTTCGCGCATTCAAGCGGGACGATCCAACTCAAGCCGCCTGGCTCGGTCGCCACGCATGTGGTGCAGATCAACACGCTTTCGGACAATGATTTCGTCAATGTCGGCGCCGGCAATCTAACCTTCCACACCATCGGTACGCCCAACCTCGACCTTGAGGCCCTCTACCAGGATGCGTTGCAGTTCCTTCCCATCCCCCCCGCCTCTTTCGGCTCTGCGGAAGACATAGGTTCCTTCGTCAGCGACGCAGCGGCTTCGCTGAAAGCGTTCGTCGCCGGGGTAGAGGCTGCGGGACAGGGAACGCCGGACGGCGGCGCCGAAATGTCCGTTCTGACGGATGACGGCGGCGTTTCCGTACAGACGCACGTCTCCGCCTTCGATGCACCGATGGCGGATGCGATCTATGTCAACGGCCGGATCGCGGCGGAAGCGCCGAAGCTGGACGACGTGCTTCCGGCAGCGTCGCCGCTCGTCAAGGAACCAGTGCAGGCGCCTTCCAGCACCGACCCGAGCGGCGGCAGCAACCTGGTCGAGAACGGCGGCTCCACCGCCACCGGCGTTGTCATGCACGGAACGGGCATTGTTGCCGGCGAGACGTCGGTCAGCCTCAACACCGGAAGCAACGCCCTGGTCAATTCCGCGGCCATAATCAACGACACGCTCGAGGGCGGCGTCTTTGCCGTGGCGGGTAACCATTATTCACTGAACGCCATTGTCCAGATCAACGCCTGGAGCGATTCCGACTCGATCGGCAGCAGCCTCAGCGGCTGGAGCACGCAACAGCAGCCCGACACCACGGCCTTCAACATCGCGCAGATGCTGAACATCGACACCGGCGAGAATGCCGGATCGGGCAATTCCGGACAACCGAGTTTCCCCAAGGCCTGGGCGGTCACCGAGATCAACGGCGACCTCATCAGCCTGAACTGGACCCAGCAGGTCAATTTCCTCGTCGACAACGACACCGTCGTCGTCTCCTCCACGTCCGGCGTGACGACGACGGTCGGCACCGGTGCAAACCAGCAGACCAACGCACTCTCGATCGCCGATCTCGGGAAATATTACGATCTCGTCCTGATCGGCGGCAGCTATTACGACGCGAACATCATCACGCAGACCAACGTGCTTCTCGACAACGACGTCGTGGGCGCATTGGCCAACTTCCAGACTCAGGGTCAGGGCTCGGTGTCGAACGGCGACAATCTGCTGTGGAACAATGCCAAGATCACATCGATAGGCAGTAGTGCGACCGCCGCATTGCCGAGCAGCTTTGCGAAGACGCTGGACGATTTCGCCCATGGCAACCATACGCTGTCCAGCGATGTGCTGAACGACGAAGCGTTCCAGGGTCTTGGCGGCCTCAAGGTGCTCTACATCTCGGGCAACGTTTACGATCTGCAATACATCTCCCAGACCAATGTGCTCGGCGACTCCGATGACGTCGCATTGGCGCTGAACGCTGCCCATGCGAACACCAACGCCAACTGGTCGATCGTGACCGGCTCCAACGCGCTGATCAATTCGGCGCAGATCATCGATGTCGATCCTGCGGCCAAGACCTATTTCGGTGGCGAACATTACTCGGACGAGTTGCTGGTCCAGACCGACATCATTCGCACCGACCATCTCCTGGAAGCGCAGAATGCCGACCATCTGATCAACGAGGCTGTGGCGTTCCTCAGCGACGACATGACCGGTGCGGCCCACGAAAATCCTGCTTCACAACTTCAGGCTCCTCTCGAGGTCCATCCTGCGCACAACGACGTCATGCAATCTGTAATTTCCTGAAATCGGGATATCGGAACGGCGATGAACGAGCGCGTGAACGGCTTGTCTGAAACTGCGGTGAAACTGGACCGTGCCGATCTCGACGGCATGGACAGGGCGCCGCCCCAGCTGGACAGGCTCGAGCAGGAATTCCAGACTTTCATGCGCGAAGTGGACGAGGCTGCCGCGCAATTGCGCCTGAAGGCGAAGCCGATCTGGTTCGGCCCAGTCAAGGCCGATATCGATGCCGAATCTGCTCTCGCCAAGGACCAGCAAGGCGAGGACCCGCCGCAGCAGGAGGCGGCTGCAAAGATCATCCAACCCGAACGCCCGGAGCCGCCGCAGGAGAACGGGAAGTTTGCCGCGGGCAGCCTCAAGTCCATGGATGCCGACACCGGCCCGATCAAAGCGCAACCGCAACCGCCCGGCGCGCCGAAAATGCGCGAGGCCGAAAAGGCGGAAGGCGGCTCAAGCGACGTGTTCCATCGTCGTCTCGGCCCGATCAATCTCGCCGACAACCTGCAGGCGGGAATACGCGCCGTCCGCCGCAACCTGCTTGTGGTGATGGGTTTCACCCTGGCCACCAACGTGCTGGTTCTGGCCATCCCCGTCTATCTCTTCCAGATATCCGACCGCGTGCTGACGAGCCGCTCGACCGACACGCTGGTGATGCTGACGATCCTGATCGCCGGCGCCGTCATCCTCAACGCGGTTCTCGACGCCATCCGCCGCTTTATCCTGATGCGCACCGCCGTCGAGGTCGCCGCCCAGCTCGGCGCGCCGATCCTGGGAGCCGCCGCGCGCGCTTCGCTGCACAGCAACGGCCGCGAATACCAGACGTTGGGTGACCTGCAGCAGTTGCGCTCGTTCCTGGTGTCCGGAACGCTGCTTTCGTTTCTCGACGCTCCGCTGACGCCGCTCTTCATGCTGGCCGTATTTCTGGTCCATCCTGACCTCGGCTACATCGCCGTCGTCGCGGCGCTGCTTCTGCTGGTGATCGCCTTCATCAACCAGAAGATGACCGCGAGCGCCTTCCACGAAGCCGGCAACTTCCAGAGCCGCGCCAACCTGCATCTCGATTCCATGTCGCGCAATTCGCAGATCATCAACGCGCTGGCGATGATCCCGGAGGCGGTGAAGATCTGGGGGCAGGATACGGCAGGATCGCTGAAGGCGCAGGTTCTCGCGCAGGACCGGAACGTCATTTCGGCTTCGGTTTCCAAGGCGGTGCGCATGTTGGCGCAGGTCGCCATGCTGGGCTGGGGCGCCTACCTCTCCCTCGAGGGCCAGCTGACGGGCGGCATGGTGATCGCCGCCTCCATCATCGCAGGCCGCGCGCTCGCCCCCGTCGAAGGCGCCATCGAAGGCTGGCACCAGTTCATCCATACCCGCTCCGCCTACGAACGCATCTCGGTCCTGCTCAAATCGTCCCCGCTGAATTTCGAGCGGCTGAAACTGCCGCGGCCGCAGGGGCGTCTCGACGTGGAGCGGCTGCTCTTCGTGCCGCAGGGAACCAAGCGGGTGGTGCTCAACGGCGTGTCCTTCACGCTCGCAGCGGGTGAATCGCTTGCCGTCATCGGCGATTCCGGCGCCGGCAAGACGACGCTCGGAAAAATGCTCGTCGGCTCGCTGCTGCCGACGTCCGGCAACGTCCGGCTCGACCTGATGGACCTGCGCAACTGGGACCAAAGGCAGTTCGGCGAGAACATCGGCTACCTGCCACAAGACGTGCAGCTCTTCCCCGGCACCATCAAGGCCAATATCGGCCGCATGCGCGACGACGCCAGCGACGAGGATATCTACAAGGCGGCCAGGCTGGCCGATGTCCATGAGCTGATCTCGACCTTCGCGCAGGGCTATGAAACGATGGTGGCGGCCGACGGCTCGCCGCTCTCCGGTGGCCAGAAGCAGCGCATCGCCCTGGCGCGCGCGTTCTTCGGCAACCCGCGCCTGGTAGTCCTGGACGAACCGAACTCCAATCTCGACGGCTCCGGCGACGCCGCGCTCCTCAGGGCGCTTTCGCACGCCAAGCGGGAGAAGATCACCGTCATCACCATCACCCAGCGCCCGTCGCTGCTCAACTGCGTCGACAAGATCCTGCTCCTTTCGAACGGCACCGTGGCGATGTTCGGCGTTCGCGAAGAGGTGCTGAAGGCGCTTGCCCCGCTGAACGCCGCCAATGGGCGCCCGGCGGTGGCAAGCCAGACCCCGCAGGTGGCATGATGACCACGAGTGTCGCACACGTCCACGATATCGAATGGTACGGTCAGGTTCCGCGCTCGATCAACAAGCACGCGCTGGTCGGACTGGTGCTGGTCCTGCTGGCGTTCGGAGGATTCGGCACATGGGCGGCGACGGCGCCGCTCGCGGCCGCCGTCATTTCCGCCGGCAGCTTCGTCGCGACCGGCGAGAACAAGGTGGTCCAGCACCTGGAAGGCGGGATCATCCAGGAAATCCTGGTCAGCGAAGGCGATCATGTCACCGCCGGCCAGCCTTTGATCCGGCTCGACGGAATCGCCGCGCAGGTGAAGCAGCGGCAATTGTTCCTGCGGCAGGCGCGGCTGGAGGCCAATGTCGCACGGCTCGAATCGCAGGTCGCCAACAAGCCCGACATCGCCTTTCCCCATATCATCGCCGACAACAAGAACGACGACGACATCGCCTCGATTATCGATGGCCAGGTCGCCAGCTTCCGGTCCGCGCAAAGCAGGATGGAAAGCGAGATCGGCCTGCTGAAGCAGAACATCGAATCGCTGAAGTTCCGCGCCGAAGGCTTCCAGAAGCAGAGCGCGTCGATGGCCGAGCAGCTTGTCTTCCTGAAGGAGGAATATTCGGGCAAGCTGAAACTTCTCCAGCAAGGCCTCATCCGCAAGCCGGAGATCAATGCCATCCAGCGCGCGATGGCCGACGCCGAAGGCCAGATCGGCCGACTGGATGCCGAGGTCTCCGAGACGGATGCCCAGATCGAAAAATACCGCCAGCAGATCAACCAGACCGTCACCGAACTGAACCAGAAGGCCCTCGACGAGTTGCAGGGCAGCCAGGGCGAACTCGATGCCGTGCGCGAGGAAGCCCGCCAGGCAAAGAACGTCATGCGGCGCTCGACGATAAACGCACCCGTCTCCGGCACTGTCGTGCGCATGTACTACCACACCTCCGGCGGCGTCATCGAAAGCGGCAAGAAGATCCTCGAGATCCTGCCCGCCAACGTTCCGCTCATCATCGAGACACAGGTCCAGCGCAAGGATATCGATGCCGTGAAACCCGGCCAGAAAGCGACGATCCGGCTGGTCGCGCTCAACCGGCGCACCACACCGGTGCTCTATGGCGATGTCTACTATGTTTCCGCCGACGCCCTGTCGGACGCCGCCATCCCCGGCACGGAAGTCTACCTCGCCCGTGTCCGGCTGCCCGCGAGCGAACTTGCCCGGATCCCCGGTTTCACCGCGACGCCCGGCATGCCGGTCGAGGTCATGATAGAGACGGCAGAGCGCACCTTCCTCGACTATCTGACCAAGCCGATCCGCGAGAGCATGTCGCGGGCATTCACGGAACGCTAGAGCATGCTCAGCAAAAATGTGGATTGTCCGCCCGTAAATCCAACCAGATCAAAGATAGAACGGCTCTAACGATTCCGTTCAAAGAGAACGGCTCTGACGATTCCGTTCAAACGAGAACCGCTCTGGAGGAATCGATCGCCGGTTCGGCGGTAGGAACATATTATGAAGGGCAATCGGCATTGCTTGGCGGAGGGAGTGGGATTCGAACCCACGGAGACATTGCTGCCTCGCCGGTTTTCAAGACCGGTGCCTTAAACCGCTCGGCCATCCCTCCATGGTGATTTTTCAATCACCTCGGTATCCGCGACCGGACGAAATGGACTGCCCGGCGCCGGTTGACGCCGGAAATTCTCACAGCCGGGTCGCGGCCCATTGCTGTAGGCAGCGGCAGCGGCCGCGTCAACCGCCGCCATCGCCCTGCGCTACTCTGGAGCAAATGCAGATTGTCGGGATTCATCGCCGGATCGATGGCCGGAGTTGGCGAGCGCCGCCGCACCGTCCTTTTCGGTGAAGGCGCCGGTATGCAGGCCGACACAGGCGAAGAGCCGGAAAGGCTCAAGGAAAGTCAAATGGAAAGCGAAGTTCGGGCATCGAAGCCGTTGATCGGCATGGGGTTTGCCGTCACAATCACGAAGTCCGTTGTTTCGCCGACATAGAGACAATCCACGCTTTCCGGGCCCGCAGGATTGATCTCGGGCGCGAAATCTGGTGATTCTCCGTTCCATGAAAACGATCTGCGTCGCAGCGCTTGTCGGCCTCATGACTGCCGGTCCGGCAAGCGCGATGAGCAACACCTTGCGCACCGGCCTTCTGAAGCTCGATCCCGAAACCAGGCTCGAGCAGCGTTGCGACGCCGAAGTGCTAGACCGCATCACCCACGACGACCCGCAATTCGAGGCCGACCGGGTGGTGGCCTACGCATTCGCCACGCCTGAAATGCACGAGGATTCGATCCGCAGTCCCGGAGCCGCCTTCCGCAGCAAGGGCGAGTGGTACAGGCTGAAGTTCAAGTGCCGGACCGCGCCGGACCACATGACCGTGCTGGATTTCCGCTACCGCGTCGGCGAGCCGATCCCGAAGGACGAGTGGTCGAAATACAACCTCTACGACTGAGGCCGCCGCCCGGCGCCTCCCTTGTCACAACGTAGGCTCTTGTGCCGCCGCGCTCAGGCTGCCGCCTGGACGATCTCGTTGTAGGCGTCGAGATCGACATAGAAGACGCGCGTGATCTCGCGGATCAGTTCGTCGTCGTCCAGACCTCGCGATTTCAGGATGTTGACGGCGGTCATGATGTCGAAGCGCTCCGTCAGCCTTTGCTTCTGGTAGTCCTCGAGAAAACGCTCCATCGGTGCCCTCCCCTGCGTCGAACCAACGCGGCTCTCGAAGGATGCTAGGAACGGGCGCTTGCGTGGAGCTTGCCGCCGCCGCTTCCTTCTCGATCTGCCCCAAACCGAACTCGGAAAAAGCGGCCGACTCACCATGGCCGAGGAAAGAATAACGCAACCGGACCGGTTGCGCAGGATGCACCGGCGGGCGAAGCCTCTTGCGAAACCCTGCTTTTCAGTCCTCGATGGCGGGAGTGTCCGATTTGCGCGCCGGAAGACAGAGGAAGGCCATGCCGCGATACGGTCCCGCAACCTGGAAAGCCGCCTGCCGATTGGCTGGGATCGGCGGCGCAGCCATCCTTTTGCTGCTGGTGCAAGGCGGCGTCCGCGCCGGCATCGCCGACGGCACGCTGCCGGACGGCTCCTACCATTGCGAGGCCTATCTGCTCGGCCTGTTCCTCGATCTCGGCACCATCACCATCAAGGGCAGGGTCTATAGCGGGCCGACCTATGGCGGCAGGGCTGCGCAAGGCTACAACTACCAGATCGACCGCAACGGAGAGCTGGCCTGGCTGGGGCCGCTCGGCGGCTTCACCTCCGGCGGCAACAGCGTCTCGCTGACCCAGGTGACGGCCGACGGAGACAACGACGCCTCCTTCGATATCGTCATGCGCCAACCCGACGGCGCCTTTACCGCGGCGACCTGCACGATCCGGCCGACCGCCGGCTGAAGTCTTTTACCGCGGACGCCGGATGCCGGCTCATGTCCGCTGCTTGCCGTTCTTCACCCGGACCCGCCGGAACACCGCCACGATCTCCTCGCGGCTGCATTCGACGGCGCCGAGCCTGATGGCACGGTCGCGCTCGAAGCCGGTGATGTCGTAGTGCGGCGCCGACGTCTTGGGTGGCCCCTGATAGGACGAGCTCTTGATTCCCAATTGGGCCGCGAAGCGATGCAGTTCGTCCATGTCATCGGCCAGCAGATGGCACCAGCGGCGGCCGGCATAGTTCCAGATCGCGGCATCGACATAGACCGCCATGGCGGCTGGCGGCGCTACTGGTTGCAGGTCTTCTGCGGCGCCGGATCGAACAGCGAAAGGTTGACCAGCTTGCCCGCCATGGAAAAATCGCCGTAGTCCATCACCATGTCGCGGGTGATGCCGTTCTCGTGCAGCTTGAAGGAGATGCGGTATTCCGGCGTTTCCTCGCCGCTGTCCTTCTTGCTTTCATCGAAATAGGCGATGTCGACGGGCCAGACCTTGTCCTTGGAGAGTTTGGCCAGAACCGGAAGCTCCGGATCGTCCTTGGCGGCAGCGGCCGGCTTGCCGACCACGACGGTTGTGGTCATCACCTTGTCGGCGTCGTCCGAGCCGTCGAACAGGCTGGTCTGGTAGAAGTTCTCGCCCTTCTCCGCCTTGCCGATCATTTCGACCAGCTGCTGTGTGGGAAACTGCGTCGCCGCCAGGTCGAGGCTGGTTTTCTGCGGCTTTTCGAGCTGGACCTTGAGGCCGTTCGGCTCCTTGGTGGCCGTTCCCTTGACCTCCTTGTCGAGCGCTTGGTCGACGAAGGATTTGGTCACGAACGAGAAGGTCTTGCCCTTCGCATCCTCGAAGGTCGTCGTCTGCTGGTCCGTCATCCGGGACGTGTCGGTCGTCGCGATCTCGGTCACCATGCGGAACTTGACGGTGTAACCTTCGCAGGGCGAACCGTTGAATTCGTAGACCATGCGGCCGGTGATGCCGGTGATGCCGGAGCGGTCGGAAGCCTTGTCGAGCGAGAGATCGTAGACGGCGCGATGCGGCTGCAGCGGAACGACGGCCCAGGCCGACGCCGTCGGCGCGACGGCAAAGGCAACGGCGGAGAGAAAGGCAAGGCGCGGTGCGCGCATGGAGAACTCCGGTCTTGCGACTGATGGCAGCCGCCGAGGAAAGGTGGTCCAGCTTAAAAAAAGTCGTGGCGGAAGCGAGGCAAAAATAGCAATTTCAGCCCAGCCGACGCTGGCGTCATCAAGCAATAGGGAATTCACATGGGCGAAACAATCGAAAAGCGGCTGAGCGATCTGGGCATCGTCCTCCCCGCAGCAGCGGCGCCGGCCGCCAACTACGTGCCGTTCGTGCGCAGCGGCAACCTTTTGTTTCCGTCCGGGCAACTGCCCATCAAGGACGGCAAGCTCGCCGTGACCGGCCTGCTCGGCCGCGACGTCGATACCGCCGGCGGGCAGGAAGCGGCGCGGCTGTGCGCCATCAACGTGCTGGCGCAGGCCAAGGCCGCGCTCGGCGACCTCGAAAAGATCCGCCGGCTGGTCAAGATCAACATCTATGTCGCCTCGACGCCGGACTTCACCGAACAGCACCTCGTCGGCAACGGCGCCTCGGACCTGTTCGCCAACGTGCTCGGCGAGCGCGGCAAGCATGCGCGCGTCGCGGTCGGCATGGCCGCCCTGCCCCTGAACGCCGCGGTCGAAGTCGAAGCCATCCTCGAGGTCGAATAGGCAAATGGGCGACCTTTCCTGGCTGACCGCCAAGCCGGTGGCGCATCGCGGCTATCACGATCTCAACGACAGGCGCTGGGAAAACACGCTGTCGGCCTTCGCCGCCGCCGCCGAACGCGGCTACTCCATCGAATGCGACGTGCACCTGTCGGCCGACAACGTGCCGGTGGTCATCCACGACGACGACCTCAAGCGCCTGACCGGCGCCGACGGTTTCGTCTGGCAGCGCACGGCGGCTGAACTCGCCACCCTGCGCGTCGGCGGCACGTCCGACCACGTGCCGACGCTGGCAGAGGTTCTGGCGCTGGTGGCGGGGCGCGTGCCGCTGGTGGTCGAACTGAAAGGAACGCCCGGTCACGACACCGGGCTGGTGGCCAGCGTCGGGGCGCTGCTCAAGACCTACAAGGGCAAGGTTGCCATCATGTCGTTCGATCACTGGCTGATCCGCGACTTTGCCAGGGATGCGCCCGGCATTCCCGGCGGGCTGACCGCCTACGGCCGCGAAAACAAGCTGATCGAGGCGCATTTCTCCATGCTGGCGCACGATCTCGCCTTCACCTCCTATGCCGCAGGCGACCTGCCGAACCCGTTCGTGACGTTCGTGCGCGACAGGCTGAAGATGCCGGTCATCACCTGGACCATCCGCGACCAGCCGGCGATCGACATCACCTTCCGCTATGCCGACCAGATGACTTTCGAGGGCTTCGAACCGGAGACGATGCGGCTGGCGTGATGAACGCCTCGTCTCTTGCATGGCTGCGCGGCAGGCTTAAGTAAGGCGCATGGATCAGGGCGAGGAGTCTGCGGGAGCGGGTGCGACGAACTATGCCGTGCGCGCTGCTGCCGGCATAGGCGCCTTCACCCGCAACGAGTGGGACAATCTCGGCGGCACGACGAGAACGTCGGCAGCCGGCTACAACCCGTTCCTTTCCTTTGACTTTCTGAGCGCGCTGGAGGAAGCCGGCTGTGCCGTACAGCGCACCGGCTGGCAAGCGCACCATCTTCGCCTGGAGAGCGGCGACGGCAGGCTGCTCGGCGCCCTGCCCTGCTACGCCAAGTCGCACAGCCAGGGCGAGTATGTCTTCGACCACGGCTGGGCCGACGCTTTCGAGCGGGCCGGCGGCAGCTACTATCCCAAGCTGCAATGCTCCGTACCGTTCACCCCCGTCACCGGCCCGCGCCTGCTGGTCACCCGCGGCGAGGACGAGGCTTCGGTCAAGGCCGGGTTGGCGGCTGCGTTGAAGGCGGTGACGGATAGGCTCGGCGTCTCATCGGCCCATATCACCTTCCTGCCGCAAGCCGATATGCCGGCGCTGGAACAGGCAGGCTTTCTGCATCGCACCGACAAGCAGTTCCACTTCTTCAACGAGGGTTTTGCCAGCTACGACGACTTCCTCGCCACGCTCGCTTCCCGCAAGCGCAAGGCACTGAAGAAGGAGCGCCGCGAGGCGCTCGCGGGCGGCATCGCCATCGAGCGGCTGACCGGCAAGGCCATCACCGAGCGCGCCTGGGACGATTTCTTCGCTTTTTATATGGACACCGGGGGCCGCAAGTGGGGCCGCCCTTACCTCAACCGAAAATTCTTCTCACTGATCGGCGAGCGCATGGCCGACGACATCCTCCTGGTGATGGCGAAACGGGACGGCCGCTACATCGCCGGCGCCATCAACTTCATCGGCTCGGATGCGCTCTACGGCCGCAACTGGGGCTGCATCGAGGATCACCCCTTCCTGCATTTCGAGGTCTGCTACCATCAGGCCATCGACTTCGCCATCGAGCGCGGCCTCAAGGTGGTCGAAGCCGGTGCGCAGGGCGAGCACAAGCTGGCGCGCGGCTACCGGCCGGTGACCATGCATTCGGCGCATTACATCGCCCATCCCGGCCTGCGCCGCGCCGTCGCCGACTATCTCGGGCGCGAGCGTGCGGAAGTCGCCGCCATGAGCGACTATCTCGACGAGCACACGCCGTTCCGAAAGGGAGAGGCGCCCGGCATCGCCTGATGCGTCAGTGCACGACAGTCTTAGAGAACAGGTTGATGACCACGACGCCCGCCATGATCAGCCCCATGCCGACAAGCGCCGGCAGGTCGAGCTGCTGGCGGAACCACACCCAGCCTATGGCCGTGATCATGATGATGCCGGCGCCGCACCACAGCGCGTAGACGATGCCGACAGGCATCGTGCGCAGCGGCAGCGACAGGAAATAGAACGCGAGCCCGTAGCCCACCACGGTCACCAGAGAGGGCACGAGGCGCGTAAAACCCTGCGTTTCCTTCAGCGCCGTGGTCGCCAGCACCTCGAAGACAATGGCGACCAGCAGATAAAGATAATTCCACGCCATTCAGCCTTGCCCCTCAGTAGTCCTGAGCACAGACGGTTTGATGCCGCGTGCCGGACGGCTATAACTCACCCATAGGACAGCGGAGCCGCAACGGCGAGAGGCAGAGAATGGCTTACGACGATACCAATATCTTCGCGAAAATCCTGCGCGGCGAGCTTCCCTCGCATCGCGTCTACGAGGACGAGGCGACGATCTCCTTCATGGATGTGATGCCGCAGGGCATCGGCCATACGCTGGTGGTGCCGAAAGCACCGTCGCGCAACCTGCTCGATGCCGATCCGACGATCTTCGGAGCGCTCTTCGCGACGGTCCAGAAACTTGCCAGGGCGGTGAAGACCGCCTTCGACGCGGACGGCGTCGTCGTCATGCAGTTCAACGAAGCGGCCTCTGGCCAATCGGTCTATCACCTGCACGTCCATGTCATCCCCCGCTTCGAAGGCGTCCCGTTGAAGCCGCACACCGGCGCTATGGAAAAGCCGGAGGTACTGGCCGCGAATGCGGAGAAGATCAGGGCCGCGTTGGCTGGATAGCGTCCGGCGGCTCGGCAACAAAAAAGCCCCGTTGCCGGGGCTTTTTCTTTGATCGGCCCGCCTCAGTTCTTACGCGGCAGTTGCGGCACGAGGCTGCGCTTGCCGTCCTTGCCCTTCGGCTCCGGCTTCTTGGCGACGGCCTTCGTGGCCGGGGCCTTCTTCGCGGAAGCCTTGCGGGCAGGCTTCGGCCGGTCGGCCGGCTCTTCCTTCTTCGGCTTCACCGGCGTCTCGTCGGCCAGCGATTCGAGCTTCAGGCCGGTTTCGCCGGTTTCCTTCTTCTCGACGCCGATGCGCACCGTGCCGCCCTTCTTCAGCTTGCCGAACAGCACCTCGTCGGCCAACGGCTTCTTGATGTGCTCCTGGATGACGCGGCCGAGCGGACGCGCGCCCATGCGCTCGTCGTAGCCCTTGTCGGCCAGCCAGGCGATCGCCTCCGGCGCCAGCTCGAAAGTCACGCCGCGGTCGGCGAGTTGGGCTTCGAGCTGCATGACGAACTTCTGCACGACCTGATGCACCACCGGAACCGGCAGCGAGCCGAACGGGATGATGGCGTCGAGACGGTTGCGGAACTCCGGCGTGAACAGCCGGTTGATCGCCTCGACATCGTCGCCTTCGCGCTTGGTCGAGCCGAAGCCGATCGCCGCGCGCTGGGCGTCGGACGCGCCCGCATTGGTGGTCATGATGAGGATCACGTTGCGGAAATCGATCGACTTGCCGTTGTGGTCGGTCAGCTTGCCGTGGTCCATCACCTGCAACAGGATGTTGAACAGGTCCGGATGCGCCTTCTCCACCTCGTCGAGCAGCAGCACGCAGTGCGGATGCTGGTCGACGCCGTCTGTCAGAAGGCCGCCCTGGTCGAAGCCGACATAGCCGGGAGGCGCGCCGATCAGCCGCGAGACGGTGTGGCGTTCCATGTATTCCGACATGTCGAAGCGCAGCAGCTCGACGCCAAGCGAGGCGGCAAGCTGCTTGGCGACCTCGGTCTTGCCGACGCCGGTCGGTCCGGAGAACAGGTAACAGCCGATCGGCTTTTCCGGTTCGCGCAGGCCGGCCCGCGCCAGCTTGATCGCCGACGTCAGCGCGGTGATCGCCGTATCCTGGCCATAGACGACGCGCTTCAGCTCGACGTCGAGGCCGGCCAGAACCTTCTCGTCATCGGCGGACACGGTCTTCGGCGGAATACGGGCGATGGTGGCGATCGTCGCCTCGATCTCCTTGATGCCGATGGTCTTCTTGCGCTTCGGCTCGGGCAACAGCATCTGCGAGGCGCCGGTCTCGTCGATCACGTCGATCGCCTTGTCCGGTAGCTTGCGGTCGCTGATGTAGCGGGCCGACAGCTCCACCGCACCCTTGATGGCGTCGTTGGTGTACTTGACCTTGTGGAACTCCTCGAAATAGGGCTTCAGCCCCTTCATGATCTCGATGGCGTCCTCGACCGACGGCTCGTTGACGTCGATCTTCTGGAAACGGCGCACGAGAGCGCGGTCCTTCTCGAAGAACTGCCGGAACTCCTTGTAGGTGGTCGAGCCGATGCAGCGGATGGCGCCCGACGACAGCGCCGGCTTCAGCAGGTTGGAGGCATCCATGGCGCCGCCGGAGGTGGCCCCTGCCCCGATCACCGTATGGATCTCGTCGATGAACAGGACGGCGCCCGGATAATCCTCCAGTTCCTTGACAACCTGCTTCAGCCGCTCCTCGAAATCGCCGCGATAGCGCGTGCCGGCAAGCAGCGTGCCCATATCGAGCGCGAAGATGGTGGCGTCCTGAAGCACTTCGGGAACGTCGCCCTCGACGATGCGCTTGGCCAGCCCCTCGGCGATGGCCGTCTTGCCGACGCCGGGATCACCGACATAGAGCGGATTGTTCTTGGAGCGCCGGCACAGCACCTGAATGGTGCGGTTGATCTCCGGGCCGCGCCCGATCAGCGGGTCGATCTTGCCGGACCGGGCCTTCTGGTTGAGGTTGACGCAGTAGGCCGTCAGCGCGTCCTGCTGCTTCTTCTTGCCGCCGTCCTCTGACTGTTCGGCACCGGTTGCGCCGCCCTGCTCATCTTCCGCGCCGCGGGGTGTGCGGTTGTCGGACGAGCCGGGCCGCTTGGCGATGCCATGCGAGATGTAGTTGACCGCGTCGTAGCGGGTCATCTGCTGCTCTTGCAGGAAATAGGCGGCGTGGCTCTCGCGTTCGGCGAAGATGGCGACGAGCACGTTGGCGCCCGACACTTCCTCGCGGCCGGAAGACTGGACGTGGATCACGGCGCGCTGGATGACGCGCTGGAAGCCGGCGGTCGGCTTGGAATCCTCGTCATAGCCGGTGACGAGATTGTCCAGTTCGGTATCGATATAGGTCAGCACGGTTTGCTTCAGGTCGTCGAGATCGACGTTGCAGGCGCGCATGACGGCGGCCGCCTCGGTGTCGTCGATCAGCGCCAGCAGCAGGTGCTCCAGCGTTGCGTATTCATGGTGCCGTTCGTTGGCGAGCGTCAGCGCCTGGTGCAGCGCCTTCTCCAGCCCTTGCGAAAATGCAGGCATCAAATCCTCACTTCTTTTCCATCACGCATTGCAGCGGATGCTGGTTCTGTCGGGCGAAATCCATGACCTGGGACACCTTCGTCTCGGCCACTTCGTAGGTATAAACCCCGCACTCGCCCACTCCATGATTGTGGACATGGAGCATGATGCGCGTGGCAGCTTCGCGGTCCTTCTGGAAAAAACGTTCCAGCACGTGAACCACGAACTCCATCGGAGTGTAGTCGTCGTTGAGGATAAGAACCCGGTAGAGGCTGGGCTTCTTCGTCTTGGTCTTGGTGCGCGTGATGACGGCCGTTCCGCGCCCGGTACCGTTACCGTCGCCGCCGTTTTGCATGCGCGATGCACTGCCCGTGACTGCCTGACCGATGCTCACGTCACCTGTTCCGATCGAATCCCCATGCGAACCCGACAACATGTAGGTGTTCGATGCTGGATTTTAAGCCCTTCTGTTTGGCTGACAATATGGCGGGTATGCCAATCCGCGTCGATTTTCGCGATCGTGATTTAAGCGGCTGCATAAACGCGAAAACCCGGCCGCGTCGCCGCGGGCCGGGTCTTCGGGCGGGCCGAAAAGGCCCGCGATCACACAGGATACTGCTTACTTCGCCTTGGCGACGAGCGACTCGAACGGCTTGTAGGCATCGCGGGCGAGGTCGGCGTAAAGCTCGCCGAACCTGGTCGCCTCGGCGACGAAGGACTCGTAGGACTGCTTGACGTAATCGGTCTGGATCTCGACGGCGTTTTCAAACGACTTGGCCGAGAGCAGCTTCTCGACGAAGGCGGAACCGTTCTCGAAGCTCTTCTTGGTGTAGTCGGACGCCTCGACGGCGAGCGCCTGCGCACCCTTGGAGAAGGAAGCCAGGCTGGTCAGGCCGGTGTCGGCGAATTCCTTGCCGAATTTGCTGAAGTCTTCGTAATTCTGGGTCATGTCCGTTCCTTTCGAGGTCCAGGAGACCTGTCTTGTGCAATGCCAAAAAAGATATGTTGCACTGCACAAAAAGTCAAGCTGCGATCCGAAAACCCGTGGCTGCGCCGTCATTCGCTAAGATTCACATAAAGATTGGCTCGAACCCGGCAAAAATGGTGAACGCGCCGGTTACCATAAACGGATTGGTAACATCGCCCGCGCTAGCCTGCGGCGAAAGGGAGGCAGGACCTTTGCCGCCTCCAGGGCAACGAAAATCCAAAGGAAGTAACAGTGAGTCAGGCGTTGTCGGGTATCGTTTCGAAATCGGGGGTTTCCTTCAAGGCGGTTGTCGTCCTCGCGCTTGCGGCCACGCTCGTCATCGCCGATGTGGGCGCATCGCTGGCCGCGCAGTCTGCGGCGATCGTGGTCGACGCCAGGACCGGCAAGACACTCTATTCGAAAGATGCGAACGCCCGCCGCTATCCGGCTTCGCTGACCAAGATGATGACGCTCTATCTCACCTTCGAAGCCTTGGCGAAGGGGCGCATCAGCAAGGATACGCCGGTCGTCTTTTCGGCGAACGCGGCGGCCGAACCGCCGACCAAGCTCGGTGTCCGCAAGGGCGGCGCGGTCACCGTCGAGACGGCGATCCTGTCCATGGTCACCAAGTCGGCCAACGATTCCTCGACGGCCCTGGGCGAGATGCTCGGCGGCTCGGAGGAGAATTTCGCCCGCATGATGACGGCCAAGGCCCGCAAGCTCGGCATGAACGGCACGGTGTTCCGCAACGCCAACGGCCTGCCCGATCCGGGCCAGTTCACCACCGCGCGCGACATGGCGGTCCTAGGCATCGCGCTGCGCGAGCATTTCCCGCAATATTACGGCTATTTCTCGCAGCGCTCGTTCCGCTACGGCAAGCGCGTCATCAACGGACACAATCGCCTGCTTGGCCGCATCAAGGGCGTGGACGGCATCAAGACCGGCTACACCCGCGCCTCCGGCTACAATCTGGTCAGTTCCGTCGCCATCGACGGGCGCCGCCTCGTCGCCGTCGTCATGGGCGGCAAGAGCGGCCGTTCCCGCGACGATGAGATGGCAAGCCTGATCCACACCTACCTGCCGAAGGCCAGCAAGCGCGGGGGTGGCGAACTGATCGCAAGGAACGATTCGGCCGAACCGATGGCAGTGGCCGAGGCGACCGGGGAAGAGACAATCGAGGCTCCGGCCAAGCCGATGGTGGCTGCCCTCCTGCCCAAGCGCCATGCGCCGACGCCCGATCCCAAGCCGGTCGCCGCGACCGAGGCCGTGAATGCCGTGGCCGAAACCACGGTCACCGCGCCAGAAGCCAAGACCGCGACGATGACCGCCTATGCCGAGGCAACCCAGGTCGATCCACTGGCGACATCCTCCGTCGCCGCCGGAAGCTGGGTCGTGCAGGTGGCTTCCGCGCCCACCCAGGACGGCGCGAAGGCTTTCCTCGAGAAAGCGACGAAGCAGGCGCCACGGGCGCTGGCGGATGCCTCGGGCTTCACCGTCGCTTTCGAGAAGGGCGGCGTGACCTATTACCGTGCGCGCTTCGGCGGCTTTAGCTCCAAGAACGCCGCCCGCAACGCCTGCGGCGCGCTGAAGAAGAAAAACATCGACTGCTATGCCGTACAGCAATAGCCGGCGGTCGATCCCGTCTCCAGGAACTGTATCTGCGTCGAAGGAGAATCAGCCGTGATCGGAGAGAAGAACGTCCTTGGCTTCGTCGATGCGCGCCGCCAGGAAAGACGAACGTTCGACGTCGGGGTTCAGGCGCTGCATCAGGCGGCGGTGCGCCTTGCGGATATCCGCCGCGGCGGCTCCCGCCTGAAGACCAAGGACCTTGTAGGCCTCCTCCTTAGTCATGGTGCGCGTACGTGGCGCAACTCCCAGCCCTTCGCCGTCATCCGCATGCGCGTCGTGGCGCCAGACGGGAAACCGGCCGTCAAGATACGTCTCTAGCAGGCGCACGCTGTCGGGGTCCGGGGACAGTTCGCGATAGGCCACGCGCAACTCCTCGAGCCCCATCGATCCCAGCGTCTTGCCTTCCGCGCTGCCGGCCAGGACCAGCCCTTCCAGCGCTCCGGTATCGTGATCGAGTTCCATTTCGAGTGCCGCCGTACGCACCATGGAACGGCGGCTGGAAAGCGGCGTCGCGCGGCGGCGGTGTCGCGACAAGGTCCACCAGGCAAGAGCGGCCAGAAGGGCGGGCGCAGCGAGCGCAACACGCCCGCTGAATGCGGTCGCCGCGCCGGCCAGGGCAAGGATCGCAGGTCCCACAGCCCTGAAACTGTCCGCCAGTCGTGCCGGATCGGCCCGCAAAAACAGCGCGAGCCCACCCAGGAGCACGCCAAGCAGGGCGACGATTGCCATCAACAGGGTCATTTCTCCCGTTGTCCTCCAACGGCCGACAAGGATAGAACCACTTCACCGGCGTCGGCAATGCGGACGACCGACGCAGGGTCCTGCTATCGCTGTCGACCGGCTCTCAGCGCGGTCGCTCCGATATCTAAGCCGCAATCTTGACCTGGAAAGGGCGTTGCGGAGGCCAGCAGAGGCGGCGCTTGTCAGAGCAGGCCGAGTTCTGCCAGTTCATGCCTGAGCTTCGGAGGCATGGCGACCAGCCCCGCCCTGCCCTGGCCGAGGTCGCGCGGCGCGTCGGCCGGCTTCAGGTAACGCCAGCCCTGGAAAGCGCGACGCGGTTGCCATTCGGTGCGCACCACCTCTGGGTCGAGCATCAGACGGCAGCGACCGATGCCCTGCGCATCGGTGAACGGCCTGATTTCGGTGATGCGCTGGCGGCACTGCACCGAACCCTTGATGACCCAGTAAAGCGAACCGCCGTCGACGATCTCGGCACCGCGCGTCGGCACCATGCGCGTGGTGTGCCAGTGCTCGACCGGCTCGCCCGCGCGGCGTCGCTCGTCGAGCTTAAGGGCGATCCATTCCTCGAGGTCCTCGACGCTGTCGCTGCCGACGCACAATTTCAGGAGATTGAGAGCCATACCCGGAATTTAGCGGCTGGCCTGCCCGCATTCAACGATGCCGAAAGTTTTGCACAGGCAGCTTTCCTGCCCGTTGACGGGTGAGGGAATGTCAGCATTCCACGACATTGACCGCCAGACCGCCCAGACTGGTTTCCTTGTACTTCTCACTCATGTCCATGCCGGTCTGGCGCATGGTTTCCACCGCCGCGTCAAGCGGCACGAAATGCTTGCCGTCGCCCTTGATGGCGAGTGAGGCGGCGGTGACGGCCTTCACGGCACCGAGCGCGTTACGCTCGATGCAGGGCACCTGGACAAGGCCGCCAACCGGATCGCAGGTCATGCCGAGATGATGTTCCAGCGCGATTTCGGCGGCGTTCTCCACCTGCTCGGGCGTGCCGCCCATGACCGCGCACAGGCCGGCCGCCGCCATGGCCGAGGCCGAGCCGACCTCGCCCTGGCAACCGACCTCGGCACCGGAAATGGAAGCGTTGGTCTTGATGATGCCGCCGATGGCGGCGGCCGTCAGCAGGAAATCTCGGATCGACGCCTGATCGGCCTCCGGGTGGAAGTGCAGCCAATAGCGCAGCACAGCCGGCACGACGCCGGCCGCGCCGTTGGTCGGCGCCGTGACGACGCGGCCGCCGGCGGCGTTCTCCTCGTTGACAGCCATGGCGTAGATCGACAGCCAGTCGTTGGCGAGCAGCGGATTGGGGCGGTTCTGCTGCCATTGCTCCTGCAGACGGTCGTGAAGCTGGCGGGCGCGGCGACGCACCTTCAGGCCGCCCGGCATGATGCCTTCCTGTGACAGGCCGCGGTCGATGCAGCCCTTCATGGCAGCCCAGATGGCGTCCAGCCCCGCGTCCAGTTCCTCGCGCGTCTGCTGCGTCTCCTCGTTGACGCGCTTCATGTCGGCGATCGACAGGCCGCTCTTGGCTGCCATGGCCAGCATGTCGGCGGCGGTCCTGAAAGGATAGGGAACCTTCTTGCCTTCCGTCGTCACCGAGCCGCGCGCCGTCATGCGCTGCAATTCTTCTTCCGAAACGACGAAGCCGCCGCCGATGGAATAATAGATGCGCTTGAGCAGCAGCCGGCCGCCGGCATCGTAGGCGTAGAAAGTCATGCCGTTGGCGTGGCCGGTCAGCGGCGTCTTCTTGTCCAGAACGAGATCGGCCCTGGGATCGAAATGGTAGGAGGGATGCCCCGGCGGCGAGATCCGCTTCTCGGCGGTGATCCGCGCCACGATGGCTTCCGTCCGGTCGGGATCGACCGTCTGCGGCGTCTCGCCGGCAAGGCCAAGCACGACGGCACGATCGGAACCGTGCCCGATGCCCGTATAGGCCAGCGAACCATGCAGGCTGGCGCCGAGACGATCCACCACCGCGCCGGCCGGGCGCGGCCAGTCGTTGCCGGCCACTTCGTCGAGAAAGCGCCGCGCCGCCGTCATCGGCCCCATCGTGTGCGAACTCGACGGGCCTATGCCGATCTTGAACAGGTCGAAAACCGAGAGGAACACGCTGGCAAATCTCCCTGCCGAAATCCTGTCTTCATACAGGAGATATGGCGATCTTTCTGACGTTTTTCATGTCCCGAGAGCAGCGCCGACCGACCTTGCCTGCTCAGCGCGCGACATGCGCGTCGCCGCTCTATCGATCCGGCCCGGGAAACGGCATGTCGATCTTGCCGGTGAGCCAGTAGGCGACGAGGCCGATCCATTCGCGGACAGCGATGGTGGTGGTCTGAACGGAATCGATCGGGTTGTCGGCGAACAGCGAAACGCCCTCCTTGCCGGAGGTGCGATAGTCCACCGGCCATGGCACCGTCGGGAAGCCCGCCTTGTCGAACAGCGCCTTGGAGCGCGGCATATGGAAGGCGGATGTGACGAGCAGCCATGTCTCGCCGGGCTTCGGCGTCACCAGCGCCTTCGTGAAGACGGCATTTTCGTAGGTGTTGCGCGACTGGCTTTCCAGGACGAGGCGTTCAGGCGCGACGCCCAGCGCCGTCAGCAGCCGCGGCGCGCTTACGCCATCGCCCTCGCCTTCCAGCACGAGCGTCCCCGTACCACCCGTCACCACCACCCTGGCATCCGGATAGCGCCGCGCCAGGATCGCCGTTTCGACGAAGCGGTCGCCGCTGGAGTTCAGCTCGTAGCCGCCGCGGGCAAGATTGATCGCACCCTCGAAGCCGCCGCCCAGCACGACGATGCCGGCGACATGATCGGGTGGAACCGCAGGTCTGGGAAAACGATCCTCCAGCGGCCCGATGAGCAGCGCGCCGAGTGATGTCCAAGTCGAAAAAGCGAGGATGAGGAATGCGGCAACCGGCCCGGCAATGCCTAGCCGGCGCCATCCGAGCGCCGCCGCGATACCGCCGGCCAGCAGCAGGAAAATCGCCAGATTGAGCGGCTGCACGAAGAACCAGAAGATTTTCGACAGGGCAAAGAACACGGCACGACACCCCTCAGCCGAGGGCGAATACGCCCGCTTCGTCTACCACCACTTCTGTGGCTGGAAGCGCCCGGCAGCCTGTTCGATGACATGAGCGGTCTGGAACAGCGTCTCCTCGTCGAACGGACGGCCGATCAGCTGCAGGCCGAGCGGCAGGCCGCTGGCGTCCAGCCCCGCCGGCACCGCAATGCCCGGCAGGCCGGCCATGTTCACCGTCACGGTGAAGATGTCGTTCAGGTACATCTTCACCGGATCGGCATTCATGTCCTGGTCGGCGATGCCGAAGGCGGCCGAGGGCGTCGCCGGCGTCAGAATGACGTCCACTCCGGCGTGGAAGGCATCCTCGAAATCCTTCTTGATCAGCGTGCGCACCTTCTGCGCCTGCAGATAGTAGGCGTCGTAGTAGCCGGCCGACAGCACGTAGGTGCCGATCATGATGCGCCGCTTGACCTCGCGGCCGAAACCGGCGGCGCGGGTGTTCTCGTACATCTCGACGATGTCCTTGCCGGGCACGCGCAGGCCGTAGCGCACGCCGTCGTAGCGGGCGAGGTTCGAGGAGGCTTCCGCCGGAGCCACGATATAGTAGGCCGGCAGGGCGTATTTCGTATGCGGCAGCGAGATGTCGACGATCTCGGCGCCGGCCTCCTTCAGCCAGGCGATGCCCTTCTGCCACAGCGCCTCGATCTCCTCAGGCATGCCGTCCATGCGGTATTCCTTCGGGATGCCGACCTTCATGCCCTTGATCGGGCGGCCGATGGCCACCTCGTAGTCGGGCACCGGGCGGTCGACCGAGGTGG
>Ga0180216_1000601_pt1 | contig 36581 bp, 33 predicted proteins | sample eDN3rd37CBELigMG_FD_128879 | JGI IMG/M metagenome (GOLD analysis project Ga0180216, IMG submission 128879) | Enriched Miracle-Growth compost microbial communities from Emeryville, California, USA - eDNA 3rd pass 37_C BE-Lig MG (version 2)... ... | reverse complement strand
GATCCTGTCCGGCGCCGTGCAGCCGATCGAAGAGAACGCCAAGCTGCGTGCGAGCCGGGTGGAGAGCATCCGCGCGCTCAAGAACAGCAATATCGTGGCGAACTCGATGCTCGTGCAGGCGCAGGCCGAGCTCTCCGATGTGCAGGAGCGGCGGCAGGCGGCGTTGAATACCGTGAACATCGCGAAGCAGCGGCAGGCCAGCGCCGAGCAGGAACTGGCGCGGCTGCGGGCGGAGATGCACGTCAATCTCGAGCAGGAGATCGCGACCGGCGAGCAGGATATCGCTGAGGCCGAGCGCGACATCGGCTCGAGCGAAGGCGTCCTCGAAGTCGTGCAAGCGGGTACGCTGCTGCGCGCCGTGTCGACCGGGGAAGCGCGTCTCGGCTATCAGATCGTGCGGCAGGGGCCGCAGGGCGCGACCACCATCTCCGCGGCCGGCACGACCACTCTCGAGCCCGGCGATCTCGTTCGGATCGTGACGCGCTCCGGCGCGGGCGCGGGCGGGCGCATGATCGACGCCAAGTTGCCTTGAAGCAAAACAAGCAAGACGCCGCGCGCATCTGAGCGCGGCGCTTTTCACCGGTGCGTGAGTGAGGTCCACGGTGCGTCGCGACGACGGCCTGTCGTGCGCGCGGCTGTCGGCATGCCTGATGGTGTCAGGCGTTCTAGCCGGAAGGGGTAGCGCGCATTCGCCTTTGGTGGCTCTGGTCGAGCTGCCTAGGCTTCCCTTTCTTTGCTGAAAGTCGGCTCACCAGTTGAACAGAATGTTTACGAAGGTGTCGGAATGGCCAAAGTGGTTGACGTTGCGATCATCGGAGCGGGCCCGTACGGGCTCTCGCTCGCGGCTCATCTCAGCGCCTGCGGAATAGATTTTCGTGTCTTCGGCGTGCCGATGGAGAGCTGGAAGACCGGCATGCCCCCGGGCATGATCCTGAAGTCGACTCCGTCGGCGTCGAATTTATACGACCCAAGCGGCTTTTTCACGTTGCGCCGGTTCTGTGCGGATCGCGAGGCGCCGTACCATGACATCCTGATGGGGCTGCCGCTCGACAGCTTCGTCTCGTACGGTGAAGCCTTTCAGCGGCGCTATGTGCCCTCAGTCGAACGCAAAAAGCTCACATCGCTCAGCCAGTCGGGTGATGGGTACATCGCCGAGTTCGACGATGGCGAGAGCGTCGAGGCGCGTTACGTCGTCGTCGCGGTCGGCCTCCATCCGTTCAAGCATACGACGCAGGCGCTCAAGGCGTTGCCGGAGGGGGTGCGTTCGCACAGCAGCGATTACGGTTCTCTGGACGGCCTGCGCGGCAAGCAGGTCGCCGTCGTCGGCGCCGGCGCATCGGCGAGCGATCTGGCCGGGCTGCTGCATGAGCAGGGGACCGAGGTCTCGCTGGTGACCGCGTCGCCCGAATTGCGTTTCGCTTCTTTGCCGCGGCTGGCGACGTTGCGCGAGCGCGTGCTCGCGCCCGCAAACGGCATCGGCCGCGGTTGGGGCTACAAGGCCTGCGCCGAGGCGCCGTGGCTGACGCGGATTTTGCCGACGCACTACCGCCTTCGTCTGGCGGCCGAGCCCGGGCCGCTTGGCGGCGCCTTCATGAAAGACCGCGTCATCGGCAAGGTGCCGCTGTTCGTCGGGCATACCGTCACCGGCGCCGATGTTCACGGCGACCGCGTGCGGTTAATGACGGCCACGCGTGACGGCGCGGCCAAGTCCATGGAGTTCGATCATGTGATCGCCGCGACCGGCTATCAGGTCGACGTCGATCGCTTCTCCTTCCTCGACTCCAATCTGAAGACGAGAATCCGCCGATTGGGTGGGGCGCCGGACCTCTCGCTCAACTACGAAAGTTCGGCGCCGGGCCTCTATTTCATCGGTCCCGCATCGGCCAACAGCTTTGGTCCGGTCGCGCGGTCCGTGTTCGGCGCCTATCACCCCGCGCGCCGCCTGGCGCATGTCCTTTCCCTACAGCTCGGTCAGCGGCCGGCGGAGTCGTCCGATGTGCTCGGCGCGATGTCCGCTGCTGTCCGGAAAACGGTGCTCCGATGAATGTCGTCCAACTCGAACCCCGCCTGAACGATCGCCTGGCGCCGCCGTTCTCCCTGGCTGACGATGCCGAAAACAAGGTCAGCACGGCAATCCAGCCGGTAGGCATCGATCTACCGCGCGTCAGCGTCATCATCCCGACGCTGAACGAAGCCAAGAACCTGCCGTGGCTGCTGCCGCGCATCCCGGGCTGGGTGCACGAAGTCATCATCGTCGACGGCCGCTCGACCGACAACACCGTCGAGATCGCGCAACGGCTTTGCCCCAATGTCCGCGTCGTCATGGAGCGCAAGCACGGCAAGGGCGCCGCTTTGCGCGCGGGCTTCCTGGCGGCAACCGGCGATGTCGTCGTCATGCTGGACGCGGACGGCTCGATGGCGCCGGAAGAGATCATCTTCTTCCTCGGCGCGCTCATGGCGGGCGCGGACTTCGTCAAAGGCTCGCGCTTCCTGCAAGGCGCCGGCACCGACGACATGACCCTGATCCGCATGCTCGGCAACTGGGGCCTGACCCAGACGGTGCGCGTGCTCTATGGCGGATCGTACAGCGATCTTTGCTACGGCTACATCGCCTTCTGGGCGCGCGAGACGCCGGTCTTCCTCTCCGAGTGCGACGGCTTCGAGATCGAGACGCTGATGAGCATCCGCGCCTTGAAGAATCGTCTGAAGATCGTGGAGGTGGCGAGCTTCGAATGGTCGCGCATCAACGGCGAGAGCAATCTGAGCGCCATTCGCGACGGTTGGCGCATTCTCAAGACGATCGTTCGCGAAAGGGTGGCGCGCCAGAACCGGGTATTCGTTCATGGCCACACCTGACGCGGCGGTTGCCGTCCGCGACGTCGGCGAGCCCAAACCTTCGGCGATCGAGCGGCCGCGGCGGCGCATCCTCATGGTCGCCGCGCGCTACTTCCCGTTCATGGGCGGTATCGAGACGCACATCCACGAGGTCGGGACGCGGCTCGCCGCGCAAGGCCACGACGTCACCGTCCTGACCACCGATCCTGGCGGCGCGTGGCCGGCCGAGGAGATGGTGTCGGGCATGCGCGTGGTGCGGGTGAAAGCCTGGCCGGCGCGGCGCGACTACTATTTCGCGCCCGGCATCTACAAGATGCTGATGAACGGCGCATGGGATGTGGTGCACATCCAGGGCTACAGCACCTTCGTTGCGCCGCTCGCGCTGATGGCCACCGCCAGGCGCGGCGTGCCGACGGTGCTGACGTTTCACAGCGGCGGCCATTCCTCGCGCCTGCGCCAGGCGATCCGCGGTCTGCAGCAGGCCATGCTTGCGCCGCTCGTTTCCAATGTCACCCAGCTCGTCGCGGTGTCGGCCTTCGAGGCGGATCACTTCAGCCACAGCATGGCGCTGCCGCGCTCGCGCTTCGTCGTCATTCCCAATGGCGCGTCGATGCCCCGCGTGCCGGAAGCGGACGAGAAGCAGGGGGAGAGCCAGTTGGTCATCTCGATCGGCCGGCTCGAGCGTTACAAGGGACATCACAACGTCATCAAGGCGTTTCCGGCCCTGCTGCGCCGGCTGCCGAATGCGCGTCTGCGCGTGCTCGGCGAGGGGCCTTACGAGCGGCAGCTGCGCGCGCTGGTGCAGAAGCTGGAACTCGAGCCCTACGTGACCATCGGCGCCATTCCGCCGGGCGAGCGGAGCCGCCTCGCGGGCGTGCTGTCGGGGGCGGGCCTCGTGGTCCTGCTCAGCGAATACGAGGCGCATCCGGTCGCGGTGATGGAAGCTCTGGCGCTGCGCCGTCCGGTGCTTGTCAGCGATACGTCGGGCCTGCGCGAACTGGCGCAACAAGGGCTGTGCCGCTCGGTGCCCTTGCAGGCCGATGAAGAAGAGATCGCCGACGCCATGGCGGAGGAACTGCTCGCGCACCATACCGTGCGCGAGACCGCGCTGCCCGACTGGGACGGCTGCGCCGAGGCGGTTGCCGGCGTCTACGAAGATGTCATCAGAGGGCGGAGCGCCTGATGTTTGCGCCGCCTCAGATCGGCAGCGGCCACATCGTCGGCGCGCTGGTGGCGCTCTGGCTGCGCTTTGTCGCCGCCGTGACGCGGCTGACCCGCTCCTTTCTCGGCCTAGGTCAGTCGATCGAGTCGACCGGCCGCGCGCGCACGAGCTGGGGGTGCATTCCGATTCTGAGCCTGACGTCGGCGCTCGCCCTGGCGCTGATCGCGATCACGCTCAGCCCCGTCGATCATGTGGGCTCGTGGCAGACGGCGCTGTTCTGCGCCGGCGTCATCCTGCTCTTCTTTCCGCTGGCGACGCGCATCGTCTGGCCGTCGGTATCGCGCTTCGAGCAGATCGGCCTGCTGCTCGTCGCGATTGCCGGCCTCTACGGCATCAAGCTCCTGACCAGCCCGTTCGGTTTCGCCGGCTTCGACGAGTTCCTTCATTGGGCGACTGCCGAAGACATCCTCATCCGGCATCGGCTGTTCGGACCGAACACGCTGCTGCCGATCAGCCCGCTCTATCCCGGCCTCGAGATCGTGGCGACCGCTGTCGTGAACATCACGGGGCTGCCCTTGTTCGCGTCGGCCTTCCTGCTGCTGGCCGTGTCGCGCTTCGTCTTCATCGGCGCGCTGTTCCTGTTCTTTGAAACCGTGACCCGGTCGTCGCGCCTGGCTGCCATTGCCTGCATCGTGTACATGGGCAATGCGAGCTTCCCGCTGTTCCATATCTCCTTTTCCTACGAGAGCCTCGCGGTCGTCTTTGCCGTGCTCGTCTTCCTCGCGGCGTCCCGCATCCACGTCGGGGATGGCGATCAGGCGCAGCGCAGCATCCTTCTAGCGACGCCGTTTATCGCCGCGCTCGCGGTGACGCACCACCTGACCGCTTACATCGCCACGGCCATGCTCGCCTTGATCACGGTGATTGCTTTTGCCGGGCGCGCGCCGCGACGGGTCTGCGTCGCGCTGGCGATCCTGACAGCGATGTCGGCGTTCTTTGCCTGGAGCTGGATGCAGATCGTGGGCAATCCCATCGGCGAATATCTGGGGCCGAGCCTTGGCGGCGCCCTGAGCGACTTCACCCATCTGTTGACCACGTGGTCGCTCGCCCGCAAGCCCTTCGTCAGCACCGACGGATCGGTGTCGCCGCTGTGGCAGCGCGCGACGATGCTGTCGGCGCTGCTGCTGATCTGTCTCGGGCTCGCCATGGGCTTCTTCCGCGCCCTGCATCGCGCCGGCGCGACATTGGAACGGGTGGCGGGCCGCATCCCTTTTGCCCTGCGCTGGCGCAACGATTGGCTCGTCTTCTTCGTCGTGCTCGCATGCGCCTTTCCGCTCACCGTCATCTTCCGTCTCAGCGCGAGCGCATGGGAGATCGGCAACCGCCTCGGGCCGCATGTTCATCTCGGCGTCGCGCCGCTGGTGGCGATCGCCATTGCCGGCGCCTGGCAGGGCCGCTCGACGAGCGCGTGGCGCGCGATGGCGGTCGGCGCCGCTATCACGGTTACCCTGGCGGGTGGTGTGTTCACGGCGTGGGGCGGTCCGGTCGAGCTGCCGCGGCGGTACCGCGTGATCGCGGACCAGCTATCGGTCGAGCCGATGGGCATCGAGGCAGCGCAATGGACCAAGACCTGGCTGGGGCCGGATCGCCGCTTCGTGGCCGACCGGATCAACCGGATCCTGCTCACGACCTACGGCGAGCAGCAAGTCGTGACCCAGCTGAACGACGAGATCGACACGTCCTGGCTGCTGTTCGGCGAAAAACTCGGCTCGGACGAAATGGATGCGCTCAAGGAGGCGTCGGTCGACTATCTGCTGATCGATATGCGCCTGACACAGGCGCTGCCGCGTCTCGGCGTCTACTTCGAAACGGGCGAAGATGAGCGGCTGCACGAGACTCCGCCGGACGCGCGGAATCTACAGAAGTTCAACCGCGTGCCGCATGTCAGCCGCCCCTACGATAACGGCTATATCGTTCTTTACGACGTGGCCTCCCTGGTGAAGAGGCTGCGCGATGGGCAATAAGGCACTCGATATCGGTCCCGCCGTCTTCGCGACCGTCTGTGCCGTCGCCGGCGTGACGATGTTCGACAGCCCGGCGGTCAGGACGCTGGCCGGACTGCCGCTCATCTTCTATCTGCCGGGCCATGCGATCCTGTGCGCCGCCGGCATGAATCGGCGCAACACGCTCGAATCCATCGTGCTTACGACCGGCCTCAGTATCGCCGTCACGATCTTCTGTGGCCTGGCCTTGAACCTCGTGGGCCCGTTGACGCCGATACGGTGGGCGGTGGCGCTCGCCGCCATCACGCTCGGCGGCTATTGGCGCGCGCAGCGGTCGGCGGTCGGGCGTGATCTTCTGCCCTTCAGGCCGCTGCTGCTGCCGGCCCTGAGCGGAAAGCGTGCGCTGATGCTCGCCGGCTCCGTCGCAATCGCGGTGACGGCGATCACTTGGTCACGATTCGACGCGCAGGCCTATCGCGAATTCGCCTTCACCGAATTGTGGATGGTGCAGGAGCCAAACGGCACGGCCGTCACAGTCGGCATCAGAAACGCCGAGCGCGCGCCTTCCTCGTACGATCTCGAAGTGGTGGTCGACAACCACCTCGTGGCGGCCCGGCGCGGCATCGATCTCAATGTTGGCGAGAAATGGCTCTCCGAGTTCGTCTGGCCGGTTGCCGACGGCAAGGCGCATGCGGCCGAGGCGCGGCTGTTCAAGCGTGGGCAGGACGGCGTCGTCTATCGCCGCGTCTGGCTGCACACGGACGCGAAGGAGCCGCGCACATGAAGCCGATGCGCGTCTTGCTGCTGGCGCAGTTCTATCCCCCGCTCATCGGCGGCGAAGAGCGTCATGTGCGCAATCTGGCGCAGGCACTCGCGGCGAGGGGGCACGCCGTATCGGTCGCGACCATCGGCCAGGAAGGGCTTGCGGCTTTCGAAGAGGACGGTCCGGTCAAGGTGCATCGCCTGCAAGGCACGATGCAAAGACTCTCCGCGCTCTTCAGCGACCGCGGCAGGCGTTATGCGCCGCCGTTTCCCGATCCCGAACTGATGCTCGGCCTGCGCCGCATCGTCGCCGACGAGAACATCGAAGTCGTTCACGCGCACAACTGGCTGCTCCATTCCTACCTGCCGCTGAAGCGGGCGGACGGGCCCGGCCTCGTCGTGACGCTGCACGATCTCAGCCTCGTCTGCGTGCAGAAGAACATGATGCAGGCGGGCGAGACGTGCTCCGGGCCTGGTCTCGGCAAATGCGCCCGCTGCGCGACCGGTCACTATGGTTTGGCCAAGGGCATGGTGACCCTGGCGGGCAGCCAGGCGTCCGGTGCGCTCGAGCGGGCGGCGGTCGACAAGTTTCTCGCGGTCAGCCGCGCCATCGCGGCCGGCAATCGGCTGGCGGAAGCGGGCGTGCCGTTCGAGGTGGTGCCGAATTTCGTCGCCGACGGCCCCGGCATCCAGCTTGACGCCAGCCATCCGCAACTCGATCAGCTCCCCGACGACGGCTTTCTTCTTTACGTCGGCGACTTGCGCCGGCTGAAGGGCGTGCACGTGCTGCTGGAAGCCTACGCGATGCTCAACAATGCGCCGCCACTGGTGCTCATCGGCCGGCGCTGTGAAGACACGCCCAGCGATCTGCCGCCCAACGTGATGCTGTTCGAAAGCTGGCCGCACGCGGCTGTGATGCAGGCGTGGCGCCGCTGCCTGTTCGGGCTGACGCCATCGATCCTGCCGGAGGCGTGCGCGTCCGTCGTCATCGAGGCGATGACCATGGGCAAGCCGGTGGTGGCGACCGCGGTCGGTGGCTCGCCCGATCTCATCGATGACGGGCGCAGCGGCCTTCTCGTGCCGCCGCTCGACGCGAGCGCGCTCGCCCGGGCGATGCGGACATTGATCGACGATGGGGATTTGCGCCGGCGCATGGGCGCCGCGGCCGTCGTCAAGTCCAAGGACTTCACCGCCAGCGCGATCGTGCCGCGCATCGAGCAGATCTATGCGGATTGTCGCGCCGGCAATCGGCGGGCCGCACATGCGCGTGGTGAATTGGTCGCCTCCTAACGAAGGGCCGGAAGGTCTCCGGCAGTAACGGATGATGAGGATCGCCAGAGCGGCGCGCCGGGCGCTCAACGAAGCCGGTCGGGAGTGGCATCTGCTCGCCAACTCCGCCGCGCTTGTGACCGGGGCTGCGGTCACGGCGGTGCTCGGTTTCCTCTTCTGGTGGTTCGCCGCGTGGTATTTCCCGCCGCATGCGGTCGGGCTCGCGGCGGCGATGATCTCCGTCATGGCCCTGCTCGGGCTGATCGGCGAATTCGGGCTTGGCACCTTGCTGATGGCCGAGTCGCTGCGCGGCGCGAAAGAATCGCCCGGCCTCATTTCGGCGGCGCTGCTGGCGGCGCTCGTCTCGTCGATCGTGTTCGGCGCGGCGTGTCTCGGGCTGATCAGCCTGTCCTCGCTGCGGCCGGAAAGCGCGTTGGGGTCCGGCCATTACGGCCTGATCTTCATCGCCGGCTGTGCGGTCACTGGCGTGGTCCTGACGATCGATGGCGCGCTGGTCGGCCTTCTGCAGGGCTCGCTGCAGATGTATCGCAAGGTCGCGTTCTCCATTTCAAAGCTGGCGCTGCTGCCGGTGCTGGCGGTCTTCATGCCTTGGTGGCCGCAAGAGGTGACGATCTTCGTGGCCTGGACGGTCGGCAGTGTTGTGTCGGTGCTGGTCCTGCTTCTGTTTCCGGCTTGCCGCGCGGATGCCTGGTGGAGCGCGCCGGATTTCAGGGCATTGAAGGAGCAGGTGCCCGATGTCTTCGGCCATCATCTGCTCAATCTCGCTGCCGAAAGCCCCGGGCTCGTCATGCCTTATCTCGTCACGGTCATTTTCGCTGCTGACGTGAACGCGGCGTTCTATGCGGCCTGGATGATCTTCAACGTGGTGCTGCTGGTCCCAGCGGCATTGACCACCATGCAGTTCACGATGGGGTCGCTGCAGCCCGGCGCTATCGCGCGCCGCATGACATTCTCGCTGTGGCTGTGCGCGCTCGCGAGCGTGATCGCGGGCACCGGGTTCATGTATATGTCCGACTGGATGCTGAGCTGGTTCGGTCCCTCCTATGCGGCGATCGGCGGCCACATGCTGCAGATCCTCGGCCTGGGGGTCTTCGCCGTCACCCTGAAGCATCACTATATCGCGGTGCAGCGCTTGCGCGGCCGGATGATGCACGCCGCGATGTTGGTCGGGCTCGGCGGCGCTGCGGAGCTCGCCTTTGCCATCGTCGGCGCGAATTTGGCGGGTTTGCAGGGCTTTGTTTGGGGCTGGCTCGCTGCGATCTTCCTCGAGGCGGCGCTCATGCTGCCTGCGGTGTGGGGCGCAGCGCGCGGTGCCGCGACGGCGCATGGCGGGCCGGGTGCGATGGCTGACGGACTGTCCGCGTCCGTGGCGGCGTTCCGCCGTTTCTTCGTGCCGGTCTGGCCCGACATGCGTGGCAGGTTGTCGCTGGTGCGGCGGCGCAGGTAGCGCGCCGTGTGGGTTCGCTGGCACAAAGCTTTCTGCGCCGTGGCGCTCGCGGCGCTTCTCATGATTCCGGCCCTTCAGGCGTCGGCGGATGACGGCTTCGTCACCGTGCGCGACGGCCGCTTCGTTCAAGGTGGCAAACCTTTCCCGGTCGTCGGCGTGAACAATCACTATCTGACATTCGGCTCGCCCGCCGAGGTGACGCGCGTTCTGGATGACGCGGTCGCCATGAACGCGACGGTGGTGCGCACGTTCATCCAGCCGGTGATCGGATCGCTCGACGGCCTCGCGCTTCCGCCGATCTGGGATTGGAAGAGCCGCGCAGAAGCCAGCAATCTCGGCGTCGGCGGCGTCTACATGCTCTATTGGGACCCGGCCAGCAACGAAATGGGAATCAATGACGGCGCGGACGGTCTCGGCCGGCTCGATTTCCTGCTGGACGAAGCGCGCAAGCGCAATCTCAAGCTGATCGTCGCCTTCCTCGACTTCTGGGCCTATACCGGCGGCGCGCAGCAGATGCGCGCCTGGTACGGCAGCGACAATCAGAACACGTTCTTTTTCAGCGATCCGCGCACCAAGCAGAACTACAAGGACTGGATCGCCCATGTCCTCGGCCGCGTGAACGGCATCAACGGCATCCGCTACAAGGACGATCCGACGATCTTCGCTTGGGAGTTGATGAACGAAGCCGACATCCGTCCCGCTTCGCTGCGCGACATATGGCTCGAAGAGATGTCAGCCTATGTCAAGTCGATCGACGCCAAGCACCTCTTGGCTTCGGGCGGCGCCAACGTGACGGAAAAGCTTCCCGACATTGCCGTGCCGGGATTCGATTTCAGCGTCTGGCATGGCTATCCGCTCTATTACAATCTGTCGCCGGTGCGGTTCGATGCGCTGATCAAGGAGATGTGCGCCCTCGGCCGCGCCTATGACAAGCCGGTCGTGCTGGAGGAGTTCGGCTTCGCCCGCTCGAACAAGGATCAGCCGGCGGTCTATCGCATGTGGCTCGACACCTTGCACAACACGCGCGGCTGCGGCGGATGGCTTGTGTGGCGGCTGGTGTCCTTGCAGGACAGCGGCCGATATCCGCCGGATCACCACGACCAGTTCGACATCCACAAGGACAGCGGCGAGGTGTGGAACGTCCTCAAGGACGCCGCGCACAGGCAGCGCGCGCGGACCGATTGACGCATCGGCGGCGCGCCCCCGCCGCTCCGGCCTGTTCCCCCGTCCATTGCCGGTGTATCTCATGCCCGCATGCGCGTACGCGCGTAGTGATTCTCGGGCTGGCATCGGAAGAGCTGGGGCATGGCGGAAACACTCACCCCCGACATTTGCGTGATCGGCGGCGGCGCAGGCGGCGTTGCGGCGGCCCTGGCCGCGGCGGCCTTCGGTGTTCCCACCGTGCTGATCGAACGCGAAGCGATGGGTGGTGTGCACCTTAACACGGGCGGCGTGCCGTCGAAGGCGATGCTGGCCGCGGCGCGCCGCGCCGCCGTTGCGCGCGGCTCGCAAGCCTTCGGCGTGCGCGCCTCAACTGTCGATGTCGACTTCTCGGCCGTGCAACGTCATGTGCACGACACCATTGCGCGCCTCGCGCCCGATCACTCCGCCGCGCGCCTGAGCGGGCTCGGCGTGCGCGTGATCAAGGGCACGGCGTCGTTCAAGGATCGCCGGACCGTCACGGCGGATGGAATCGAAATCAAGGCCCGCCGCTTCATCATCGCCACCGGTTCGGCGCCGCTCGTGCCGGCGGTTCCCGGTCTCGACAGCGGCCCGTATCTCACCACGGACACCGTGTTCGCGCTCGAGCACTTGCCGCCGCGGTTGATCGTGATCGGCGCGGGGCCAACGAGCGTGGAGTTGGCGCAAGCGTTCCGTCGGCTCGGCAGCGACGTGACGATGCTCGCGCCCGGCGAAGCGCTGCCCGAGAGCGATCCCGAAGCAGCGGCCATCGTGCTGGCGCAGCTCGAGCGCGAGGGCATCGCCGTGAAGACGGGCGTGTCGCTGGTGCATGTCTCGCACATCGCGCACTCGGTCGCGATCACCATCGAGGTCGATGGCCGGCAGGAGATGGTCGAGGGCAGCCATTTGCTGATCGCCGGCGAGCGCAAGGCGGCGACCGAGGGCTTGGGGCTCGAGGCCGCGCGCATCAAGCACGACGCATCGGGCATCAAGGTGAACCGCAAGCTGAAGACGTCGAACCGGCGCGTTTACGCTATCGGCGATGTGGCCGCCGGCCAGCCGCATTACGCGAATGCCGCGACGTATCAGGCTGGGCTTGTCATCCGCAACGCGCTGTTCCGCGCGTCCGTGCGGATGGATCGGGCGGCCGTGCCGTCGGTCGTCCTTACCGAACCGGAACTCGCGCAGGCCGGATTGACCGAAGCGCAGGCCCGTCAACGCCGGCTCAAATTCCATATCGTGCGCTGGCCCTATCATCATAACGACCGGGCCCAGGCCGAATGCAGCGTCAACGGCGAGATCAAGGTCGTGGTCGGCAAGAAGGGTGAAATTTTAGGCGCGACCATTGTTGGCGCTCAGGCGGGGGAAATGATCGGCACCTGGTGCCTCGCCATCGCGCAAGGCCTGAACATCCGCACGATGCTGGATGTACCGTTACCGTCGCTAACCTTATCTGAAATTGGCAATCGTGTGGCGCTCGACTTTTTCACGCCCAATTTGACGCGCCCACGGGTGCGGCGCATCATTGGCTGGCTTCGAATATTGGGTTGAGACGCGTCTTGGATCATATGCCCCAGCCATCGGGCGAAGCTGCTGTGCCGAGCGCGTCGCGTCGCGGGCGGGTGCCCCGCCTTGGGCTTTCGGGCAAGCTGTTGTTTCTGACAGTTCTGTTCGTGATGCTGGCGGAAATCCTGATTTATGTGCCGTCGATCTCGAACTTCCGTCTCAACTGGCTGAACGACCGTCTCGCGGCCGCGCACACGGCGGCGCTCGTGTTGGACGCGGCGCCGAGTGGGATGGTGCCCGAAAGCCTGGCCAAACAGGTCCTCGACAGCATCGGCGCGCGGGCGGTCGCCATCAAGATGGGCAGCCAGCGCAGGCTGCTGGCCGTGTCGGAATTGCCCTCGCAGATCAAGACCGACATCGACATGCGCGACATCCGCTGGTGGCGGGCGATCGCCCATGCGTTCAAGACGCTGTTCATGGACGGCCCCAACGACCTGATGCGTGTCGTCGGCCCGGCGCCCATGCGCGGCGACTTCCTGGAAATCGTGCTGGACGAAGCGCCGCTCCGCCGGGCGATGGTGACGTTCTCGGTCAACATCCTGCTGCTGTCGCTGGCGATCTCCGGCATCAGCGCCATGCTGGTGTTCTTCGCCCTGCATTATCTGCTGGTGCGCCCGATGGAGCGCATCACGTCCAACATGGTGGCGTTTCGCGCCGACCCGGGAAATCCGGCGCGCATTATCACCGAATCCGGCCGGCATGATGAGATCGGCACGGCGGAGCAGGAGCTCGCGGCCATGCAGCGCGAGCTCGCCACCATGCTGCATCAGCAGAGCCGGCTCGCCGCGCTCGGGCTCGCGGTGTCGAAGATCAATCACGACCTGCGCAATCTGCTCGCGTCGGCGCAGCTCTTTTCCGACCAGCTTTCGACCCTGCCCGATCCGAAGGTGCAGCGCTTCGCGCCCAAGCTGATGCGCGCCATCGAGCGCGCGATCGCCTTCTGCCAGTCGACGCTCTCTTATGGCGGCGCGCACGAGCCGCCGCCGGAGCGCAAGACCATCCTGCTCGAGCCGCTGGTCGACGAGGTGCACGAGGCGCTGGGGCTCGGCCTCGACGTGCCGGTCCGCTGGATCGTGGCGGTCGAGCGCGGACTGACGGTCGACGCCGATCACGACCAGCTCTTCCGTGTGCTGGTGAACATCACCCGCAACGCCATGCAGGCGCTGGAGGGGCGCGGCTCGCGCGATCCCGCGCTCGACCAGATCCGTATCACCGGCCGCCGCGAGGGCAGCGTCGCGGTGATCGAACTGTCGGACACCGGACCCGGCATTCCGGAAAAGGCGCGGGCGCATCTCTTCCAGGCGTTCCAAGGCTCGACCCGGCCCGGTGGTTCGGGGCTCGGCCTTGCCATCGCCGCCGAGCTCGTGCGGGCGCATGGCGGCGAAATCCGGCTCGTGCCCGGCACGATCGGTGCGACGTTCCGCATCATGATCCCCGACCGCGCGGTCGATCTCACTGCCCGCCGCGGCGAGCGCGCCAGCGCCTGATCTCAGCTTCTCCGGTCCTCACAAGACGTTCACGCAATTGCGAACGGCGATTTGCGTGCGTGCGGTGTTCTCACTGAACGGGCGCCGCCAACGATGTCTCGAGGTTTGTCATGTCACCACGCCAAGCGAGCTTGCTCGCCCTGGCGACCGCCGTTCCGCCGTTCCGGCTCGAACAATCCGCCGTCGCTACGCTCGCCCGCCGCATTTATGCCCGCAGCTTCGCCCGGTATCCCAAACTTGCCGACATCTATGCGAATTCCGGCATAGAGCAGCGCTACGCGGCCAAGCCGCTCGAATGGTTCGAGGCGCCGCACGATTGGCCGGAGCGCACTGCGGCCTACATCGAAAGCGCGAGCGCCTTGTTCATGGAGGCGGCCCGCAAGGCGCTGACGCAGGCGGGCCTCCATCCGCGCGATGTTGACGTGATCGTGACGGTGTCGTCGACGGGCATCGCAACGCCGAGCTTGGAAGCGGTGGTCGGCGCCGAAATGGGCTTTCGCCCGGACGCTTTGCGCGTACCCGTGTTCGGACGCGGCTGCGCCGGCGGCGTCGTCGGCCTGTCGCTCGGCGCGCGCCTGGCGCAGGCCGCACCCGGCGAGGTCGTCCTCGTCGTCGTGGTCGAACTCTGCACGCTCGCCTTTCGCACCGATCGCTCGACCAAGGCCGATGTCATTTCCTCCGCTTTGTTCGGCGACGGCGCAGCCGCGCTGGTGCTGCGCGCGGGCGAGGACGGCATTCCGATTGGCGCTACGGCCGAACACACATGGCCTGACACGCTCGACATCATGGGTTGGACGATGGATCCGGCCGGCTTCGGCGTCGTGCTGTCACGATCGCTGCCGCGGTTCATCGAACAGCGGCTGGCGGCGCCCGCGCGCCGTTTTGCCAAACGCGCGGCACTGAGCGCGCCCGAGCTCGTATTCCATCCCGGCGGCGCCAAGGTGCTCGAGGCGGTCGAGACGGCGCTGGCGCTGCAGAAGGGGACGTTGCGCAACGAGCGCGAGCTGTTGCGCACGCACGGCAACATGTCGTCGCCGACGGTGCTGTTCGTGCTCGAACGCGCCTTGCAACGCGGCCTGCGCGGGCCGGCCTTGCTCGCGGCCATGGGGCCGGGATTCACGGTCTGCTTCGCCGCGCTCGGAGCCGCCAATGGGTGAGGGCGCTTGGCTGGTCGGTTTCCTGGTCCTCCAACGGGGGATCGAACTGGCGCTTGCCGCGCGGAACACGGCACGGATTCGCGCGGCGGGGGCAGTGGAGTTCGGTGCCGGCCATTATCCGCTGTTGGTCGCCCTGCACGCCGCCTGGCTGCTGACCCTTGCCTGGGCGGGCCACGACCGGCCGGTCGATGGCGGCTGGCTCACGGCCTTCATCGTGCTGCAAGCCGGGCGCGTCTGGGTCATCGCCAGCCTCGGCCCCCGATGGACGACACGGGTGCTGGTCCTGCGGGGCGCCAAGCCGGTGGCGCGCGGCCCCTATCGCTGGCTGAAGCACCCGAATTATGGGGTCGTCGCGCTCGAAATCGCCGTGGTGCCGCTGGCGCTCGGCCTGCCCTGGGTCGCCCTGGCCTTTACCGTGGCCAATGCCGCCGTTTTGGCCTGGCGAATTCGGGTTGAAAATCAGGCCCTTGCCTGGGCGGTGGATGGCGGGGCGCCGCCGGGCGCAATTCTGTCGGCAACACTTGCCAAGTGATAGCCAAGGCGATAGCTAGAGCCCCGTCCCGCTCGGCTTCGTCGGCGGCGGCATCAGCGCCCGTAGCTCAGCTGGATAGAGCACCAGACTACGAATCTGGGGGTCAGAGGTTCGAATCCTTTCGGGCGCGCCATTTCACTCCACCATCTCGCGACGCGTTTGCGCAGCCGTATCCCGCCGGGCATGGGCTCGGCGGCTGTCGGCCTGAGAATGCTTGACGCTATCGGGTGGGGAAGGTTTTCAGCGACGCACCGGGCAGGGCTCCCGCGATGGCCTGCGGGGAATTCGCGCACGCGAATGCCGATCGGCTGCTGAAATTATAAAGCTGCGCTTTGGATCAGTGCCGGCCGGCGCGATGCGCCTGATGGCTGCATCCGCGCCTGCCGTAAATGTGTTGCGAAGCGGCTCGGCGGGAGCGCGTGGCCCCCGCCTTTATCGGTGCCGCCCGCCTTCTCGCGTCAGCCGAGGATCGGCAGCGTGACGATGTCGTAGCCCGACTCGATCGTGCGCTGGAGCGTCTCGTCGGCGATCTGATAGTCGAAGCGCGCGGCCGCGCGGATGCCGCCCTTCGCGGCGAAGGTGCCGCAGAACATCAAGGTGCCGTCGCGCAGCTGGCCGCCATCGGTGTAGCGGGCGATGAGATCGGCGGGCGACAGCATGCCGGCGAGCGCACCTTCCTGATACAGCACGCGCGCGCCGTTCTCGATGATGTACGAGCGCAGGATGAGGCTGTCCCAGTGGCCCGCCACTTCGTCGACCGGCCAGAAGGTCGTCGCGATCGGCTTATCGCACATCTGCTTGGAGACGGTGACGCCATAGGTCTCGGCTTCACGGTCGGTGTGGTCGGAGCCGACACCCACCCACAGGCGGCCATTGTGCTGCAGCAGCGCATATTCGACCTCGCCGCTCGACGCGGTGCCGACGGCTTCGATCGCGGTGTCCGTCGTGAGGCGCGCGGCCGAAACGCGATAGAAGATCGGTGTGGTGGCGGGGCGCTTCACGCCGAGCTCTTCGAGTTCGCGGATGTGCTTTTCGAGCGCGGCCTGGTCGCGGCCGGTCCAGCCGGCGACGACGCATTCGTTGATGGTGACGTTTTCCTGGGTCGTCCCAGTACGCGTCGCGAAAGTCAGTGAAACCGTACGGCCGGTCATGATGCTTTTTTAGTCCTGTGTCGTTTTGTGAGAGGTCAGCCCAGTTCTTCGGCGCGGCGCAGGCTGGAGATCATCGAGATGCGCTGCAGATAGGCGCGGCGCTGCTCCAGATCGCTCGTGGCCTTGCGCAGGCGGTCGCGGAAGGCCTGCTGGCCCGCTTCGTCCGCCGCTTCGAGGTCTCGCTTGTTCTGAATGGTCTGGTTCTGAACGTATTCGAGCGTGACCAGCCGGCGCTGCGGGTCATAGCGCCCGATCTCGCCCTCGCGGCCGTCGCTCTTCCAATGCGCGGCAAGGCGCCGCGTCAGGTTGACGGCATCGTGGATGCCGCCGTTCATGCCCATGCCGCCGAGCGGATTGTTGATGTGCGCCGCGTCGCCGACAAGGAAGGTGCGGCCGAGGGCGAATTGCTTCGCGACCCTCTGATGCACGCGGTAAAGCGTCCTGTGCTGCACCTCGAAATCGACGCCCGGCACGATGCGCTGGAGCATCGACTGTCCGAACTCCGGCGTCGTCGCCGCTTCGTCGCTGACATCGGCGGCGATCGGGAACATCACGCGCCAGACCGGGCCGACGCGCAGAAGGAAGTGCCAACATTCCGGATCGGCGACATAGCTGACCGACACGAGGTCCGGCATGACGGACTGGAAGTCGAACGGCGTCGACAGCACCAGGAAGCGCTCGGGCCAGGTGAAGCCTTCGAACTCGATGCCGAGCGCGTTGCGCACGGCGCTGCGCGCGCCGTCGGCGCCGATCAGAAAGCGGCCGGCGCGGCTCTCGGACTTTTCGCCGCGGCGGATATTCACGCGCACCGACGTGTCGTCCTGTTCGACGCCCTCGACAGCGGAGTCGAATTCGATGGCGAAGTTGCTCTCCTTGCTCAGACGCTCGAGCAGGATGCGGGTGAGCTTGAACTGCTCGGCCTGCAGGCGGAACGGATGCTGGGTGAGATCGGCGATCTCGCCGAAGTCGAACTGCGCGAGGATGCCGTCGCGCTTGGCGCGATATTGCACGTAGGGCGCCTTCAGGCCGCCCGCGATCAAGGCCTCTGCGGCGCCGACTTCGGCCAGCATGTCGAGCGTCGGCGGATGGAAGGTCGAGGCGCGCGATTCGCTGCTGAGTTGATGGCCGGCCTCGAAGACGGTGACCGGGATGCCTTGCTTGACGAGAAATGCCGCTGCGGTGAGTCCGACGGGACCGGCACCGGCAATCAGCACACGCTCTTGCACGCTCATTCTCTGATCCTGCTCTCGTTCAGTAATGCATCTGATATTTCAGATGCAGGAAGCCTTCGTCAAGTTTCGAAGGAATTGGCTCATTATTGCGAAAGATCGTCATTATCTTTGATGTATCAGATAGTTCCGACGAGCCATCGGGGCCGCCCCGCCATCCAAAGGCGGAACGGCCAAGATGTCCCAGCGAGCGCGCCCTTACTGGATGCGCGCGCTCGACCGCTTCACGATGTTTTCCATCCGCGCCGATTCCTTGGCGATGAAGGCCTTGAAGGCGTCCGGCGTGTCGGCGACGACCGAGAGGCCGACGCCCTGCAGGCGCGAGGTGATGACCGGATCGCGCAAGGCGTCGACGAAAGCCTTGTTCAGCTTCTCGACGACGTCCTTGGGCGTCGCCGCGGGTGCGACGAAGCCATACCAGATGCCGGCCTGGAGTTCGGGCAGCCCGGCTTCGGCGGAGGAGGGCACCTCCGGCAGTTGCGGCGCGCGCGCATCCGCCGTCACCGCGATCGCCTTCAGTTTGCCGGTACGGACGTATTCAACGACGTTCGAGAAGTTGTCGCAGATCATCGACACGCGGCCGCCGAGCAGGTCCTGAAGCGCCGGCGCGGGGCCCTGATAGGGCACATGCATGATGTTGACGCCGGCGAGAACCTTGAGCGCCTCGCCGCAGATGTGGCTGGTGCTGCCGTTGCCGGCGGACGCGAAGGAAAGCGCACCGGGCTGGGCCTTCGCCAGCGCGATGAGTTCCTGCAGGTTCGACGCCTTCACGTCCGGATGAACGACGATCATGTTCGGCGTCGCCGCCGCGTTGACGATCGGCGCGAAATCCTTCTCCGGGGCGTAAAGCGGCTTGGCGTAGATCCATTGATTGATGGCGAGAACGCCCGTCGTCGCCATCAGAATGGTGTAGCCGTCGGGCGCGGCGCCGGCGACGCGCTGGGCGCCGAGCGAGCCGTTCGCGCCGGGCTTGTTCTCGATGATCACCGGCACGCCATTGAGGCTCTTGCTGAGCGTGGGCCCGATGAGGCGCGGGATCATGTCGCTGCTGCTTCCGGCCGGAAACGGCACGATGATCGTGATGGGTTTATCTGGATAATCCGCCGCCATGGCCGGCGTCAGGGCCAGTGCGAATGCCAGGGCGGCAAGGCTGAGTTTTTTCAACGACATGAAGTAGTTCTCCCCGCGGCTAATTGTACGCCGTTCACATGCGAAAACTGATATTTCAATGTGCCAATAGTTCCGTCAAGCCGAATAAATGGGCGCATATTGCCTTGTCATTGTGCTTGAGTTAGTGATGTATCAGATGGAGTATCCGCCCTGGCCGGGCGTTTCGTCCCGGCGGAACGAGGAGCCTGCTTATGCCGGTCAATAAGCGTCACGATGAGTTCTACACCCTCGACATGGCGGTGGGCTGGGAAGTGCCGACCGGCTATCCGGCGGGCATCCAGCAGAAGATCCTCTCGGGCGGTCTCGACGAGGTGAACAAGCGCGGCACGCGCACGCGCCTCCTGCGCTTCGCGCCGGGCGAATTCACCACCAAGCCGTTCGTGCACGACTACTGGGAAGAAGTTTATCTGGTCTCCGGCGATCTGACCGTCGGCAACGACGAGAACGGCAATGGCGGTACGGCTTTCCCGCCGAACACCTATGCCTGCCGTCCGCCGGGCGCCTATCACGGCCCGTTCAAGTCGGAAGGCGGCTGCGTCCTTCTCGAGATCCACTACTACGATCCCGTCTGATCGCGTTCGGTATCCGTCAGTGACCTCCGCATCGCCCACTCTGGCCGCTCTCGCTCGCGATCTGGCGGCCGGCCGTACAACGTCGCGCGACCTCGTCGAAGAATGCCTTGCCCGCATCGCGGACAAGGATGGCGAGGGCGCGCGCGCCTTCACGGCGGTGGATGCGGATGGCGCGCGGAAGGCTGCCGGCGCGATGGATCAGATGCGCGCCGCGGGCGCGCTTTTGTCGCCCTATGCCGGCATTCCGGTGTCGATCAAGGACCTGTTCGACATCGCCGGACAGGTGACGTGCGCCGGCTCGGTGGTCCTCAAGGACACGCCGCCGGCGAGCGCCGATGCGATCGCCGTCGCGCGCCTGCGCCGCGCCGGCTTCGTGGTCATCGGCCGCACCAACATGACCGAGTTCGCTTACTCCGGCCTCGGCATCAATCCGCATTACGGCACGCCGCGTAGCCCCTGGCACCGCGCGGAAGGTCATGTGCCGGGCGGTTCGTCGTCCGGCGCCGCCATCTCCGTTACCGACGGCATGGCGCACGCCGCGCTCGGCACCGACACCGGCGGTTCCTGCCGCATTCCCGCGGCCTTCAACGGCCTCGTCGGCTTCAAGCCGACGGCTCGGCGCGTGCCGCTCGACGGCGCTTTGCCGCTGTCGGCGCATCTGGATTCCATCGGCCCGATCGCACGCTCCGTCGCCTGCTGCGCCACCGTCGACGCCGTGCTGGCGGACGAGTCGGTGGTGCCGTTGCCGCTGCGCGAGCTTGCCGGCGCCCGGCTGCTCGTGCCGGAAGGCGTTGCGTTCGAAAACATCGAGCCGGCGGTCGCCACGGCGTTCGAGCGGGCCGTGCGCCAGCTCGAGAGCGCCGGCGCGCGCATCGTGCGCAGGGCGATGCCCGAGTTCGACGAAGTGGCGACGATCAACGCCAAGGGCGGCTTCACAGCCGCCGAAAGCTACGCCTGGCATCGCTGGCTGCTCGGCACCAAGAAGGACGCTTACGATCCGCGCGTCTCGGTCCGCATCATGCGCGGCACCGAGCAGAGCGCCGCCGACTTCATCGATCTCATGGCGGCGCGCCGCTCGCTCGTCGCGCGCGCGAGCGCGCGTCTGGCGGCTTTCGACGCCGTCGTGATGCCGACCGTCGCCATCACGCCGCCGAAGATCGAAGATCTTGCCGACGATGCGGCCTATGGCCGCGCCAACCTGCTCGCGCTGCGCAACTGCACCTTGATCAACATGATCGATGGCTGCGCCGTTTCGCTGCCCATCAATGCGGCCGGCGAGCCGCCGGTCGGCTTGATGCTGGCCGGTATCGCGGGTGCGGATCGCAGCCTGCTGGCGCTGGCCGCCGCGGCCGAAGGCGTCGTCGTTCCGGCGGCGAACTAAGCCTCACGCGCCGTCGCTGCGGCGGCGCGTGCTGACCGGAGCGCCGAACGTCACGGCGTCTGCAGCGTCGCGAGCTTTTCCAGAATCGTATGGCGGAACGAGGTGATGTGCCGGCGCATGATCTGCTCGGCCTCATCGGCGTTGCGGTGGCAGATCGCGCGGAAAATCTCGCGATGATCGGTGTGCACGCTCGCCTGGTGCAGGTTGTCCGCGAGCGTCAGCGACCACATGCGCAAGGAGCGTTCGTTGAGGTTGAGCAGGATGTCGGCGAGGATGTCGTTCTTCGCGGCCTTGGCGATGCGCACATGGAAGTCGCGGTCGAGCATCATGAAGCGCTCGAGATCGTTGTCCGGCCTCACCAGTTCCGTCAGCACTTCTCCGAGCTCGGCGATTTCGATCGCGCTCGCCCGCTCCGCCGCCAGCCGCACGCAGTAGGACTCGTTCAGCACCCGCGCTTCGCTGATCTGGATGACTTCCTCCAGGCCGATGCTGCGGACGACGATGCCCCGGCGTGGCAAGACGTCGACCAAGCCCTCGATGCGCAGGCGATCGAACGCCTGGTTGATCGGCGTGCGGCCGAGTTTCAGCAGCGCCGCGACGCTGGCCTCGTTCAGGTTCTCGCCCGGCTGAAAGGCGCAGGTGATGATCCGGTGCTTGATGAGCTGGTAGGCCTGTTCCTTCAGCGAAACCTCGGGCTGACCCGACGACGGTTTCGCCGCGCGGGCCGTCGGCTTTCGCGCGGGCTTCGTCGTGGCGATGGTCTTGCCGGCCTTTTTTCGCGCCACGGTCGGGGCCATGTCAGTCATCCATTCCGGTGGCAGGTCATCGCCTCACAGGGCATTCCCGGCCCGGCTCGAAGCTCAAGCGGGGCGGGATAACGTCACCTTCTGATACATCACACTTTGCCGCGGTCCGCGCTCGCCATCGGGAGCAGGTTGCCCGGCGGTGCGTCGCCAGCCGTGACGAATGCATCAGTAAAATCCATTTTGCGCCGCGGCAAGTCCCAAGCACCTGCCAAGCACGTCCGTGGCCGCCCGGGCGATGCCGATGCATGGCTGCTCCGGCGCGCCGGCGAGGTGCCGGCGCGGTATCGCTTAGGTTTGAAATTTCAGCGGAAGTAGCCGCGGGGTGTTACAGCCCCGCCAGCTCCCGCATGATCCGGTAGAGCGCCGCCTGGCCCTCGAAGCCGATGCCGGGACGATCCGACAGGCTCAAGGTGCCGTTCTCGACTCGCGCGTCGTCGGCAAAGCCGCCGAAGTCGCCGAAGACGCCCGGGTAGGATTCCGAGCCGCCGAGGCCGAAGCCGGCGGCGACGGACAGCGACATCTGGTTGCCGCCATGCGGGAACAGCGCGCTGCGCTGCCAGCCGTTGCGCGCCAGCATGTCCAGCATGCGCGCGTATTCGGTGATGCCGTAAGCCTGGGGCGGATCGACCTGGATAATGTCGCTTTGCGGGCGCCAGCCGCCGAAGCGGACGAGGTTCTGCACGTCCTGCGTCGAATAGAGGTTCTCGCCGGTGGCGAGCGGCGGCGCGTAGACGCTGGCAAGTTCGGCGAACAGCGCATAATCGAGCGGGTCGCACGGCTCCTCGAACCAGCGCAGCTTGAACGGCGCGAGCGCGTGCGCATAGCGCAGGGCGTCTTCGCGCGAGAACTTGGCGTTGGCATCGACCGCAAGACAGTCGCCCGCGCCGATCACTTCGAGCACGGCCTCGATGCGGCGCAGATCGTCCTCCAACGGCAGGCCGCCGACCTTCATCTTCACCATCGTGTAGCCGGCATCGAGATGGCGCCGCATCTCGTCCTGCAGGTCCTTGATGGTTTGGCCGGGCCAGTACCAGCCGCCGCCGACGTAGCAGAAGACGCGCTCGGGGATGCGGCCGCCGCTGAACTTCTCGGCCAGCACCGCATAGAGCGGCTTGTCGGCGATCTTGGCGACGGCGTCCCAGATCGCGACCTCGATGGTGCCGATGCCGATCGAGCGTTCCGAATGGGCGCCGGATTTCTCGCGCTTCATCATGACCGCGAGGATCTTCGCCGGATCGAGATTGGCGCCGCTCTCATCGATCAGCGTCTCCGGCGGTGCCGCCAGGATGCGCGGGATGAAACGCGCCCGCATCTGCGCGCCGCAGGCATAGCGGCCGGTGGAATTGAAGGCGAAGCCGCACACGGGCTTGCCGTTGCGGACGACGTCGGTGATGACGGCGACCACCGAGGTCGTCATTTCGCTGAAGTCGAAGCTGGCATTGGAAAGTTTGGATTTCAGCGGGATCGCGGTTTCGCGGATATCGACTATGCGCATCTGGAGCCTGTGCTTCTCAGGTGTCATGCGCGGCCTAGCCGGCGCATTCGCTTAAAGAGGGTGCTACATAAAGAGATGGCCGGGACAAGCCCGGCCATCTTCAGTCACAAGCGAAGGGGCTTTTTATTCGATCTGCTTGATCTTCGCGTCACGGATGACGCGGCCCCATTTCTCGACTTCCTTCTTGATGTAGACCGCGAACTCCTCGGGCGTGTTGGCGACCGGGTCGAAGCCCAGCGCCGCGCACTTTTCCTTCACGTCGGGCATCGCCATGATCTTGGCGATCTCCTTGTAGAGGAGGTCCGTGATCTCCTTCGGAGTCTTCGCCGGGGCGAAGACGCCCTGCATCGTTTCCGATTCCTGCTCGGGATATCCGGCTTCCGCCAGCGTCGGCACGTCGGGCAGAGCGGCCGAGCGCTTCGCGGACGTCACCGCGAGGCCGCGCAGCGCGCCGCCTTGCACCTGTGGCGCCGTCGGCGGCAGGGCGGTGAAGGCGATCGGCGTGTGGCCGGCCACCGTGGACTGGATCGCCGGACCTGCGCCGCCGAACGGCACGCTCGACGCGTCGACATTCAGCGACAGCTTGAACAGTTCGGCCGCGAGCTGCGGCGTGGTGCCGATGCCGGGGTTGGCGATCGAGTACTTGCCCGGCTCCTTCTTGAGGAGCTCGACGAGCTCCTTCACGTTCTTCGCCGGGAAATCGGACTTCACCACCAGGATGTTCGGCGAAGCGGCGGCGAGCGTGATCGGGATGAAGTCGGTGTAAGGATTGTAGGGGTTCTTGGCGTAGAGGCTCGGATTCACCACGTAGCTCGAGCTAGCCACGAGCAGGGTGTAGCCGTCCGGCGGCGCATGCGCCGCGGCTGCCGTGCCGATATTGCCGCCGGCGCCCGGACGGTTTTCGACAAAGAACTGCTGCTTCAGGTTTTCCGAGAGCTTCTGCGCGACGAGACGGGCCATCACGTCGGTCGGGCCGCCTGCAGCAAACGGCACGATCACCCTCACGGGGCGCTCCGGATAACCCGCAGCGAAGGCCGATGTAAGACCGAGCCCGAATGCGGTGGTCACGGTGAGTGTGCGAAGTAGTTTCATTTTCCCTCCTTTTTATTGTGTGCCGGGCCGTCAATCGCGGCCCGGTCTCGGTAGCGAAATGGATCAGGAGCGCAGGCCGAGTATCTGCCGGGCTTCCTTCACGGTCGCGAGTTCGCCACCGATGTCGTCGAGAATGCGCACGGCCTTCTCGCACAGCGCGGCGTTGCTCGGGGTCAGCTTGCCTTTGCTGAGGTAAACATTGTCTTCCATGCCGACGCGCACGTGACCGCCGAGGAACCAGGCGGTCGCGAGCATCGGGAATTCCCAGCGGCCGATGGCAAATGCGGCCCAGGTCGCGTCCGACGGCAGCAGCGACTGCGCGTACATCAGCGTTTGCGGCGTCGAAACAAAGCCGTAGCGCACGCCCATGACGATCTGGAAGAGCGGCGGACGCTTGAGAACGCCCTGATCAAGCAGCGCGTGCGCAAGCTGGATGTCGCCGGAATCGAACACTTCCAGCTCCGGCTTCGAGCCCGCCTTTTGGATCTCGTTAGCCATGATCGTGACGTTCTCGGGCGGATTGATCACCGCGGCCGAGCCGGACCACATCGTGTTGAGATCGAGCGTGGCAATGTCGGGCTTGAGCTCGACGATGTGCTCGACGCGCTTGAGCGGATGCATCGCCGACGTGCCGGGACCCGCGATCTTCGGGTCGTCCTTGCTCGGGACAAAGCGGCCGCCGGGGCCGGTCGTGAGGTTGAGAATGAGGTCGGAATTCTTGTCGCGGATGCGTTCGACCACTTCCCGGTAATGCGCGAGCTCGGTGCTCGGGCGCCCGTCGGGATGACGCACATGGATGTGCGCGATTGCCGCACCGGCTTTCGCCGATTCAAGCGCGGCATTGGCGATCTGCTCCGGCGTGCAGGGCAGATTGGGGTTCTGTTCGACCGTGGTGAGGTTGCCGGTGACGGCGACGGTGAGGATTGTTTTTTTCGGAGGGGCCATGGGATTTGCGCTGCCGCGATTGACTTCGTAAACAAACGACTGTTTACATTTGCGCAGAGCGACGGAGGCAAGTCAAGCGTGCGAGTTGGCGGGATGGCGAAGGCGCGGGCGAAGACGGCTGCGACAGGAACGCGCACGCGCAAGGCCGCGACGACGCAACCGCCTGTGCGCGAACGCATTCTCGAAGTTGCCGAACGTTTGTTCGCCGAATACGGCATGTCCGGCGTCGGCTTGCGCGCCATTTCGGCGGAAGCGCAGGTCAATCTCGCATCCATCGCCTATCATTTCGGCTCGAAGGACGGGCTTCTCGAAGCGCTGTTCGCGCAGCGCGCCGCGCCGATCGCGCAGGAGCGCCTTCGTCTCCTGGCGCAATGCTACGAGACGTCGGCCGAGCCGAAACTCGAGGATATTCTGGAAGCCTTTTTGCGGCCGGCTTTGGTGCTCGGCATGCAGCCGCAATTCGGCGGCCCGGCTTTCGTCAAATTACGCGCGCGGCTTGCGACCGAGCCCGAGGCGCTGTCGCGCAAGATCCTGTCGAAGGCTTTCGATGAATCGAGCCGCAAGTTCATGGATGCGCTCGCCGATGCGCTGCCCGAACTGCCGCGCGCCGAAGTCGAGTGGCGCTTTCACTTCATGCTCGGCGCCATGTTCTACACGATGGCCGACTCCGGCCGCATTCAGGCGCTGACCAAGGGCCGCGTCGATCCCGGCAACGTCAAACGCGCCTTGGCCCACATGATTCCGTTTTTGGCTGCGGGCTTCCGCTCCGCGGCCGTGTCGTAAGCTGAAAGAGAAAAGGAAAAGAAAATGGCTCCGAAGATCACGCGCAAGGACATGAGCGAAGCCGCCGAGAAGTACAAGAATTGGGGCAAGTGGGGTCCCGATGACGAGATCGGCACGCTCAATTACACCTCGGCGGAAGACATCGTCGCCGCGACCCGTCTGGTCAAGAAGGGCAAGGTGATCTCGCTCGCGCTGAACTTCGACCACATGGGTCCGCAGGGCGCCAAGAGCAAATATCCGTCGATGGGCCGCACCAACCCCATCCACACCATGCTGCGCACCGGCACCGACGCCTATGCCGGCGTGCTCGACAAGCGCGGCATCCGCGCGGCCGACGACATGGTCGTCATGCCGCTGCAGTGCGGCACGCAGTGGGACGGCCTCGGCCACGTCTTCTACGAGAACTATATGTGGAACGGCTATGACTGCCGCGAGGTGACGTCGGCCGGCGCGCAGAAGTGCGGCATCGAGAAGACCAAGAACAAGATGGTCGGTCGCGGCGTGCTGCTGGACGTGGCGCGTTACAAGGGCGTCGAGTCGCTCGATGATGGCTACGGCATCACCAACGAAGACCTGTTCGGCACGGCCAAGAAGCAGAACGTCGAGCTCAAGCGCGGCGATTACGTCATCGTGCGCACGGGCATGATGGAGCGCTGCCAGAAGGCCGGCAGCTGGGACGGCTATCCGGGCGGCGACGCGCCGGGCTTTGCCTTCGAGACGCTCGAGTTCGTGCAGAAGACCGAACTCGCGGCGCTCGCGGCCGACACGTGGGGCTGCGAAGTGCGTCCGAACCAGGTCGCCGAGGGCGAGAACATCAATCAGCCCTGGCACTGGATCACCATCCCGATCATGGGCATGACCATGGGCGAGATTTTCAACGTGAAGGAGCTGGCCGACGACTGCGCCGCGGACACGGTCTACGAATTCCTGTTCGTCGCCCCGGCCATCCCGATCACCGGCGCCGTCGGTTCGCCGGTCAATCCGCTCGCGATCAAGTGAGTTTTGCGCCCTTGTGGTGAGGAGCGCCGCATCAGCGGCGCACCTCTAACCAAGAGGGCTGCCTCATTCTTCGAGAGGGCCGCGTCTCGCGGCCTTCTCGGGATGAGGCGTTCGCGACGCGCGCTCGTTTAGTTCGAAGGAATTTTGAGTCATGCAGGGTCACAATCAAAAACGTCTCGGCGCGGAAGTCATCGCCGACATGCTCGCCGGCTACGGCGTCAGCCATGTGTTCATGGTGCCGGCGGTGCTGCGTCGCACCTTCGCGGAGATGGAGCGGCGCACCAACATCGCGCGCATCCACTGCCACGGTGAGAAATCCGCCGCCTATATGGCCGACGGCTACGCCCGCGCCTCGGGCAAGCCGGGCGTCTGCATGGCGCAGGTGATCGGTGCGCTCAATCTCGCCGCCGGCCTGCGCGACGCTTATCTCGCGCATTCGCCGGTGATCGCCATTACCGGCGGCCGCGATCCCAAGACCAAGTTCCGCAAGGTCTATCAGGAGATCGACGACGTGCCGGCTTTCGAGCCGGTGACCAAGTTCAACGCTACGGTCGACGACATTTCGCGCGCGCCGGACATGCTGCGTCAGGCCTTCCGTGTCGCGACGACCGGCGCGCCGGGCCCGGTGCACCTGCAATTCCGCGGCAACGAGGGCCAGCTCGACTCCGAAGAGGGCGAGATGGAAGCTCTCGTCGAAACGCAATTCGCGCAGGTGCCGCCGTTCCGGCCGCAGCCGGAACCGCAGCACGTCGCCGCGGCGCTGGCGCTCCTGGAAAAGGCCGAGCGGCCGATCTTCGTCGCGGGCGGCGGCGTGCGCGCATCCGGCGCCGGCCGTGAGCTGGTGCAGTTGGCCGAAGCGTTGCAGATCCCGGTCGTGACCTCGCTCAACGGCAAGGACTCCATCCCCGGCGTGCATCCGCTGTCGCTCGGCGTCGTCGGCAGCTATTCGCGCGAAAGCGCCAACCTCGCGGTGAACCGCGCCGACCTCGTCTGCTTCATCGGCACCGAGACCGGCGGCATGACCACGCATTTCTGGGCCGTGCCGAAGATCGGCACGCCGGCCATCCAGATCGACATCGAGCCGGAATCGATCGGCCGCAATTATCCGCTGCAGGCGAGCGTGCTCGGCGATGCCAAGTCGGTGCTGGCGGCGATGCTGGCCAAGGCCGACAAGAGCACGGCGGGCAAGCGCGCGGCCTGGATCAAGGAGATCACCGCGCTCAAGAGCGAGTGGTACGCAAAGTACAAGCCGATGCTGGAATCGGACGCCGTGCCGATCCATCCGGGCCGCATCTGCCACGAGCTGTCGCAGCACGTGCCGGACGACGCCATCGTCATCGTCGACACCGGTCACGCCGGCATGTGGATGGGCGGCCTGTACGACCTGCGCAAGGACACGCAGAGCTACATCCGCAGCGCCGGCCATCTCGGCTGGGCCTTCTGCGCCGGCATTGGCGCCAAGGCGGCCTGTCCCGAGCGGCCGGTGGTCGTGTTCACCGGCGATGCCGGCTTCTGGTATCACATCGGCGAACTCGAGACGCAGGTGCGCTGGAACATCCCGTCGGTGACCCTGGTCAACAACAACGGCGGCGGCAACCAGTCGAAGCGCGGCTTCGACCGGGTCTATGGCGGCGACGGCAACAACCGTTCGCGCGAACTGTGGACCTACAAGCCGATGAACTTCGCCAAGATCGCGGAGGATATCGGCGCGCTCGGCATCCGCGTCGAGAAGCCGTCGGAGCTTGGGCCGGCGCTCGCCAAGGCGATCGAGTCGAAGCGTCCGGCGGTCATCGACGTCGCGACCGACATCGAAGCGCTGGCGCCGCCCGCCGTCGCCTGACGTCTACGCAGAAGCCGCGGCGTTCGCGCCGCGGCTTCGTCGCGTCTTGCTCAGCCTGTTCTTCGTCGACAGACAGACCTTAGAAGATCCCCTGCGGCTGCAGGCCGAGCTGCTGGGTGCCGTAGAGCGCCGAGAGCGTGTCCCAATCGATGCTGGAGTGCAGCGCCGCGGTGTTGGCGTCGCGCCAGAACCGCTGGATGGGGTTCTTCTCGTCGGCCGCGGCCGCGCCGGACTTGGCGAAGATCTCGTTGACGACCTCCGCCGCGGTGCGGGCGGCAAAGCCGTGATTGCGGCGGATGCGCACGCGCTGCTCGATATCGAGCGTGCCGCCCGCGCGGACGATCTCCTGACCCTCGCGCAGACTGCTCACCATCATCGTCTGGGCGGCATCGATGCGGGCCGCATTCTGACCGACCAGGCTCTGGATGAGCGCGGACTCGGCCACTTTCTCGAACACGCCGGGCCGGGCCATGCGCTTTGCGCCGCGCGCCGTCTCGGTGAACGCATCGAGCGCACCTTGCGCCATGCCGACGATCGGGGAGACGAGGGCGGTCGGTCCGAAGGTCGGGTAGCCGAAGCGCGCCTGGTTGTTGTCGGGTATCTCGAGCCCCGGCACCTTGCCGGAGAAGATGGCGCCCAGCGGCAGCACGCGGTGTTTCGGCACGAAGATCGGGTCGGTCACGATCACCGTCTTCGATCCGGTGCCTTGCAGCCCGCCGACGTTCCAGCTGTCGTGATCGACCTTCACGTCGCTGACCGGCACGAGGCACCAGGCCATTGACGGCGGGCCTTCCGAATTCGGCAGCAGCGCGGCGAGGATGAGCCACGCGGCGCCATCGACGCCGCTCGCCCAGGGCCAGTGGCCGGCGATCTTGTAGCCGCCATCGACGACTTCGACCTTGGGACTCGGCGTGTAGGACACGGCGAGCAGATTGTCCGGGTCGTCCCACACTTCCTGCTGCGCTTCGAGCGGGAAGAACGCCATCATCCAGCCGAAGCAGACGGCAAGCGTCCCACACCAGCCCGTGCTGCCGCAGGCGCGGCCGAGCTCGAAGCCGATTTGCGCGAGCTCTGCGGGACCGTATTCGTAGCCACCGAAGCGCCGCGGCTGCATCGCGCGAAAGACATCGGCATCGCGCAGCGCGTCCATGGTCTCGGCGGGTATGCGTTTGGCCTTCTCGGCCGCGAGCGCCCGCGCGGCGATCTCGGGGCGCAGCTTGCGAATGCGCGCGAGGATGTCGGTGAACTCAGGGCGTGCCGCCGAAATCGGCGCCACGGATGGCCGCATGGCTTCGATTTGCATTGTCGTTCCTCCCCGACCTGTACCAGTCGTTACGGTTGCAGTCTGCACCGTCGCGATGGGTTTGACAAATCGGAGATGGCATTTGCCGCCGCGCTTCACGCGGCAAAGGCGCGGCCGTGTCATCGAACGCGGCGCGTGCGCTGCGGCGAAGCCTTGTTCGCTCTCACGAAATCGCGGCTGACTTGTTTGCGTGCCGATGGTTTCGGATGCGACCGATAATTGGTCGGCCGATGCGGCCTAGCGTCGCGCGCAGCCTTGCAGGAATACCGAGACGGCGAGTCGGACGGTTTCGTCGATGCGCTTGGCGCGTTCCTTGTCGCTGACGGCGGATGTAAGCCAGCTCAGATGCTGCTCGCCGATCAGCATGTCGTGAAACAGCACCCCGAGCCGATAGGCATCGGCGTCGTCACGGATGTTGCCCGCGCGTTGGTGCAGCGCGATCCAATCGCCGATCATCTTCTGCGCCTGCCGCGGGCCGGTATCGTAAAAAAGCCTGCCGGCAGCGGGAAAATCGCGCCCGATCGATGTCATCAGCCGATGGAAGCGGAGGATCGGCGGCGACACGACATTCGATACGAAGCTCTGGCCGATGCGCGTCAACTGCTCTTCGATCGAGCCGATGGGCCGCGTGTCGATATGGATCGTGACGTCCGCGCACATCTGCTGGACGACGGCTTCGAACAGCTTCTCCTTGCTGCCGAAGTTGGAATAGATCGTCCCCTTCGAGCCGCCGACGGCGTCGATGATGTCATTGATGGAGACCTTGTCGTAGCCCTTCTCGAGAAAGAGCTTGGCGGCCGAGCGCACGATGCGGTCGCTGGCTGTCCGTTTGGCGGGGGCCGCTCCGGCGCTGCCGCTGTCTTTCGGGGCGAGGCCTGATTTTTCTGCCGAATCCATGATCGCCAGCTATGCCAAGGATTGCGGACCGGGGCCAGCGGGAAAACGTTTTGACTCCGATGCGGGCGACGAATACCGTAACGTACGGTACGAATTGAACCGACAATGGCGGATCGCACCGCCAGTCCTTGGGAGGACGCGCGGCCATGATCCGCATTGAAGGGGGCCCGCAGGGGACCCGCATGGGCGACGCCGCCGCCCGCTATGGCGGCGCCGAGGGCGCCGGCGCCTCTTCAGCCCTGAGGGTCCAAGCCGCGCCGACGCATCCCGCCGCAATCTGCAGCCAACGGAGCAGGTCATGATCAAGGTCTCTCGACGCATCCCGGTGAACGAGCCCGGCCAGCCGACATTGTCGCGCAGCGACGTGTGGCAGGGCCTCGTGATGAAGGCGGACAATGCGCTGCCTTTCGTTCCGGCCATGACGCATTGCCAGGTGCTCGAGCGCGAGGGCAACAACGTCTTCGTGCGCGAGATCGAATTCCGTGGCGAGCGCTGCCACGAAAGGGTGACGCTGCAGCCGCAGGAGCGCGTGCTGTTCGAGCGTCTCGATGGCAGCGTGCTCGGCACCATCCGCAACGAGATCGAGGACGGTGAGGACGGGCTCGGCCTGCGTTTCAGCTTCGGCCTGACGCTTGCCGGCGAGGCGGACGGAAGTCCGGCGGAAGTCGCTTACGGCGCCGTGGTGGAGAAGGACTACCTGAAGGCCGTCGATGCGACGCTCGCGGCCATCCGGCGCATGAAGACCGATCGCGATCTGCTGATCAAACGCTATTTCGAGGCCGTCGATGCGATGGACCTCGAGACCTTCAAGGCGATGCACAGCGAGAACGCCCGCGTCGTCTTCGCCAATGCGCCGGTGCTGCAAGGGCCGGAGCAGATCGCCGGCGCCATCGGCCAGTTCTGGTCGACGGTCGGCGGGCTCAAGCACAATTTCGTCAACCGCTGGGACAATCCGCGCGAGTCGATCCTCGAAGCGGCGGTGGACTATCGCCTCAAGGACGGCCGGTCGGTGACGCTGCCCTGCGTGTCGATCCTCAAGCCCGAGGGCGACAAGGTCGGCGAGCTGCGTGTTTTCATCGACGTGGCGCCGCTTTACGCGGGCTAGGCGTCAAGCGTGCGCGGGCGTCTTGCCGTGCTTGCGCGCCAGCGTCCGTTCGGCCGAGGCGACGGTGTTGTGCAGGAGCATCGTCACCGTCATCGGTCCGACGCCGCCGGGCACCGGCGTGATGTAGGAGGCCTTCTCCAGGAGGCCCTCGAAGTCGGTGTCGCCGACGAGTTGGCCGGAGGGCAGGCGGTTGATGCCGACGTCGATGACCACGGCGCCGGTGCGCACCATCTGCGGCAGGATCAGCTTCGGCTTGCCGGCCGCCACCACCAGGATGTCGGCGAGGATGGTGAATTGGGCGAGATCCCGCGTCTTGGCGTGGCAGATGCACACGGTGGCGTCGCGCTGCATCAGCATGAGCGCCATCGGCTTGCCCACGATGTTGCTGGCGCCCACGACGACGACGTTCTTGCCCTCGATCTCGATGCCTTCGTGCTCGAGCAGCTTGACGACGCCGTAGGGCGTGCAGGGCGGAAATACCGTGTCGCCGACCACCAGGCCGCCCACGTTGTAGAGGTGGAAGCCGTCGACGTCCTTGTCGGCGGAAATAGTCTGCAGGATCTGTGAAATCTCGTAATGCGGCGGCAGCGGCAGCTGCACGAGGATGCCGTGGATGTCGTCGCGCGCGTTGAGCTCGCTGATGAGCGCCAGCACCTTCTCCTGCGGCGTATCGGCGGCGAAGTCGTATTTGAACGAGTGGATGCCGACCTCGGCGCAGGCGCGCATCTTGTTGCGGACATAGACGGCGGAGGCGGGGTTGTTGCCGACCATGATGACGGCAAGGCCGGGCGTGACGCCGTCCGCGCGGAGCTGCGTCACCTGCTGCGCGATTTCCTTGCGGATGGCGTTGGAAACAGCGACGCCGTCGATGATCTTTGCCGTCATGTCCTACTGGCCATCAATGCGGATTTGCGCGTGTGCTTCGCAAGTTGGGGGCGAAAAAGCAAGCACGCGAGCGCGTATCTGGATGTGTATCTTTGCGGTATGCACGGGCCGATTGCAGCCGCGCGCGGTCAACTCTTGGGTTGCTCCTGCCGCAATTTGATCTAAATCCATTTCGGTCCATGGGGGCTTCGGCTAGCCATCGGTTGCTGCCCACGGAGCCCAGGATGGACATGCAGTCTCCCCGCCGTATCGACACGCATCATCACTTCGTGCCGCCGTTCTATCTCGAAGCGGTCGGCGCCGCCGCGGTGGCGCGCACCCTGGTCTCCGGCAAGGCGCCGGAATGGACGCCGCGGCATTCGATCGACGCGATGGACCGCAACGGCATCGAGACGGCGGTCGTGTCGATCTCGGCGCCCGGCTTCCAGTGCGACGAGGGCGAGCGGGCGGACCTGTGCTGCCGCTGTAACGACTACGCGGCCAAGATGCGCGCCGATTTCCCCGGCCGCTTCGGCAGCTTCGCCGGCCTGCCGCTGCCCGATGTCGACGCGAGCCTGAAGGAAATCGATCGTAGCCTTGGGACCCTGAAGGCCGACGGCATTTGCCTGCTGACGAGTTATGGTGGCCGCTATCTCGGCGATGCCCAGTTCGCGCCCGTGTTCGAAGAGCTCAACCGGCGCAAGGCGGTCGTCTATGTGCATCCGACCGAAGGCTGTGCCTGCGACATCGGTCTGCCGCCGGCCTCGCTCGAGTTTCCGTTCGATACGACGCGCACCATCGCCAGCCTGATGTTCAGCGGCACCTTCAACCGCTGCCGCGACATCACATTCATCTTTTCGCATGCCGGCGGCGCCATGCCGTTCCTGGCCGAGCGCCTGGCGCGCCTGGAGCGGCGGCCGGATTTCAAAGCGCATGTGCCGGAGGGCGTCATTGCCACGCTGCAGCGGCTCCATTACGACACGGCGCTGTCGGCGGGTCCGCTGGCGATGAATGCGTTGATGAGCCTCGTCCCGGCCCGCCAGGTCGTGTTCGGCAGCGACTATCCTTACGCGCCGGAAGACACGATGACCGGCACGGTGAGGGGGCTCGCCGCGCTCAAGCTGCCGGAGGCCGACCTTACCGCCATCGAGCGCGGCAATGCCTTACGGATCATGCCCTGGCTCGAAAAGGAACGTTGACCTTGTCCGACGACATCACGCCCGCCGACGTCGAAAGCTACAAAGCCTGCATCGGCCGCACCCAAAGCGAGACCGATGTGGTGGGCGCGCATGTCGCGGCTCTCTTCGCGGCGACGCTCGACCGGCCGCACAGCGGAATGACGTTGCCGCCGCTGTGGCATTACGGGCTGTTTCTGACCTCGGTGCCGACGAGCGCGCTCGGTCCCGACGGCCACCCGCCGCGCGGCGCCTTCATGCCGCCGGTGACGCTGCCGCGGCGCATGTTCGCCGGCTCCGATGTGCAATTCCTGCGGCCGCTCGCCATCGGCCAGGCCGTGACCCGCGTCTCGCGCATCGCGGCCGTCGATCACCGGCATGGCAAGACCGGGCATCTGGTCTTCGTGCGCGTGGCGATGACGCTGAGCCAGGGCGGCGAGCCTTGCATCGAGGAAGAGCAGACCATCGTCTATCGCGCTGCCGGCGCCCGCGTGCCGCCGGTCCAGGACGCGCCGCGCCAGCCGCTGGCGGACGGGCAGACGGCCGAGGACTGGCTGCCGACGCCTGTCGAGTTGTTCCGCTACTCGTCCGTGACGTTCAACGGTCACCGCATTCATTACGATCTGCCTTATACGGTGAACGAGGAGGGCTATCCGGGCCTCGTGGTGCATGGGCCGCTGACGGCGACGCGGCTGTGCGATTTCGCCGGAAGGCTGGCTGGCCGCCCGCTCACCCGCTTCACGTTCCGCGGCGAGGCGCCTGCCTTCGTCGGCCAGCCGATCCGGCTCGTGGGCAGCGTCAGGGACGGCGCGGTCGCGGTCCGCGCCGAGCGCGCCGACGGCGTCACGGCGATGTCGGCCACGGCATCGTTCGGCTGATCAGACCGGCTTGCGGACGGAAGCAAGCCACACCCCGCCGAGGATCAGGGCGAAGCCCGCGACGTGAAACAGCGCCAGCGGCTCGTCCAGCAGCGTGGTGGCGAGGATGGCGGTGAAAACCGGCACCAAGTGAAGGAACGGGCCGGCGCGGTTGGCGCCGATCAGTTCGACGCCTCGATTCCAGGCGGTGTAGGCGACGACGCTCGGGAAGATGCTGACATAGGCGACCGAGCCGAACGTGAGCCACGTCGCCTGGAACGTGATGTCGCCGGAATAGGCCTCGGCAATGGCCAGAGGCACCGCGCAGACGACCGAAATCGCCGCCAGCACGGTCAGGAAGCTCCAGTGATTGATCTGCGGCCGCAGCCGCAGGCACGCGGCATAGACCGCGAAGAACACCATGCTCAGCACGGTCAGCAGGTCGCCCCAATTGAAGGCGAACTGACGCAATGTGTCGATCTGGCCGCGGCTGATGACGACGAGGACACCGAGCGAGGATGTCGCGATGCCGGCAATCTGCAGCCCGGTGATGCGGTCGCGGAACATCAGCGTGCCGACCGCGATGATCAGCACCGGCACGAGCGAATTGAGGACGGAGACGTTGAGCGCGGTCGTGTAGCGCAGGCCGACATATTGCAGGATGCTGAACATCGCCCCGCCGGTCAGCCCGAGCCAGAGCATGGCCGGCCAATGCGCGCGGATCTTCGGCCAGTCGCGGGCGAGGTGCGGCCAGGCCAGCGGCAAGATCAGCAGCAGCGGCACCAGCCATCGCAATGTCGATACGCCGATCGGCGGCACCTGGCCGCCCATGGCGCGGCCCACGAGGTGATTGCCCGACCAGCACAATCCAGCCAAAGCCAGCAAAAGGAAGGGATTGTTCTTCATGCCTGTCCAAGCATGAACAACATCGCTCACGTCAGAGCAAGCGCGCTCGCGTGCGCGACCCTCGAACTTAAGGCTATGCGCCGGCCGCTTAGAGCCGGTTCATCTCGAATTCCTCGCAGGAATAGCCCAGCATCGACAGGCCTTCCTCGAGGAAGTCGCCGAGCGTCGGCGTGCCCAGGAGATAGGCGGCCGTCCGGTTGTTGTGCGCGCGGGCGGCTTCCTCGCGCACTTCGGCCCAATCCTCGGCGGTGTAGTCGTCGCGGCCCAGCCACATGAGGGCGACAAGGTCGATCTGCTCGTCGACGCTGAGCGCGTTGATCAGCGATACGATCTCCTGCACCACGGGGTCGTTGCGATGGTCCTCGAGCACGGCCACATCGCGGTCGTCCGACGGGTTGGAGCCCGTGTCGGGCTCGGTGACGGCGTCCTTCGCGTCGAACTCGCGCGCTTTGATGATGAGGAAGCAAACATTCTCGGGAGAGATGGTCAGCGGGCTGTCGTCGTCTTCGCCGTCGGTCAGTTTCACGGGGCGTTTGGCCATGGCTGTTACCTCGGTTGGGAATGGTGCGGTTGCGCGTCGTTCGCTTC
>Ga0180216_1000599_pt1 | contig 36695 bp, 33 predicted proteins | sample eDN3rd37CBELigMG_FD_128879 | JGI IMG/M metagenome (GOLD analysis project Ga0180216, IMG submission 128879) | Enriched Miracle-Growth compost microbial communities from Emeryville, California, USA - eDNA 3rd pass 37_C BE-Lig MG (version 2)... ... | reverse complement strand
GGGACCTCGACCTGAGCCTGGAACCTGAGCCTGGGCCTGGGCCTGGGCCTGGAACTTGGGCCTGGGCCTGGGCCTGGAACTTGGGCCTGGGCCTGGGCCTGGAACTTGGGCCTGGGCCTGGGCCTGGAACTTGGGCCTGGGCCTGGGCCTGGAACTTGGGCCTGGAACTTTGACCCGGGCCTGGAGCCTGGATCTGGGCCTGGGACCCGGCCCTGGGGCGTGGGGCTACCGCCCACCGCCTCGCAGCCACCGCTGGTACGCCGAGCGGGTCGCGGGGGACACCGAATCCAGCACCTTGCGGTGATCGACCTGGTGCCGCAGCAGCAGCCGCGCATTGGCCACGGCGCGCGATTTGCAGAACCAGTGGCAACTGTGCTGCAGCAGGTATAGCTCGGCCGAGAGGTGGTAGGCGCGGCTTTTCGCATCCCAGCCGCCCTCGTTGTCCACCACGTGGCGCAGGCCCGCCGCATGGATGCGCAGCAGCTCGCGAAAGTCCCGCGTCGCCGCCGGCAGCAGGCGCTCGACGTACGGCACGCAGAATGTGAAAGTGCCCATGCCGGTCGCCTGCGCGCTTTCCTTTTGCATCGCGTCGGCCAGCGATTGCGCCTGCGCCGCCACGGTGCGTTCGGCCTGGGCGAAGGTCTCCAGCATCTGGACCTGGCGCGCCTCGGTTTCCTCGTGGATGGCTTGGGTATAGCCCTGCGTCAGCATTTCCATGTGGCGCTCGAGCTGCAAGCCGGCCAGATGGCGCCCCAGCAAGGCGATGTGCGTGCGCTGGTAATGCGCGCGCAGCACCAGCCACGCCCCCGCGGCCACCAACAACGTCAATGTAAGGTCCACTTTCCCTCTTTCGTGCTATCCACGCCCCCGCAGCGGCAATAGCGCCATGAGCTCATCGAAAAGAGCGTGGGGGTCGGCATCATGGTAGTCGAACGTCCCCATATTGAAGATTTTGCCCTTTTCGGACGCATGGTGCACGATCTCGAGGCAGTCCACGCGCGCGATGGACTCCAGCAGGCGTTCCCCCGACAGCGCCATGACCTGCGTGGGCTCGGCTTCGCCCAAGGCCACCTCCTCGTCGGATTCGTCCATCTCGGCGGCCGCGGATTCCGCGGCGGCCCGCGCGGTGAACAGCCCCAGCACCCGCACCCAGTGCCAGCCCGCAAGCTGTGCCATGATGTCCATGGGCCGGCCCGAGCAGGCGAGCACGTAGGCCACCCGCCTCTTGGCCTTTCGCACCAGGGGATGCGCCGGGCCCCGCTCGATGACCCAGGCCCGGTTGGGGCCTCGGGCGGTGAGGTGCGGCACGAGCACGAGCCGGTTCCTGGAGGCGCTTTCGAGCGGGCGCACGGGCAGCAGGGGCCTGCCGACATGGATCCGGGCGCCGCCCAGGCGAAACGCCGTGCGCTTGTTCCAATCCTTGGATAAATCATCATCCGCCCAGGGGCATTCCTCGCAGGCCGCGAGAAAATGCGCCAGCGCATGGCGCGTCGCCTTGCCGAGAGTGGCGCAGCGATCGTAGACCTCTGCGAATCGTGGCGGGACCTTGGCTTGCGAACGATGATCGCCCGGGAAATCGATGTGATGCCAGCGCAGCAGCCCCGCATCGCGGCTGAGCAGCAGCTCTTTGGCGGCATCGATGCTGCCGCGCATCTGCTCGGGGATGAGCGGCAGGTGATCGCTGGGCCGCTCGAAATGCCCGGCGCCGGCGTCCTCGGCGATACCCGCGATGGCCTGACGCCAATCGGGCCGGTCTGCCGACCAGATCAGCGTGGCCTCTGGAAACGCGACCCCCGAGCTATTGCTGCCGGGCGTTCCCCCATAAAAAGCCACCCCGGGCGTCGCCCCGAAAAAGCCTCGCGCCACGTCCTTGATGCGGGGCAGCCCATGGTCCAGGCCCACCGCATCCAGCACCAGGTCGAGATCCCCGCATTCCAGGGCGCCGCGGGCATAGGACCCCGCGACCCACAGCGCCCGGGCCTGCACCCGAGTCACCCGGGGACGATCCAGGAAATCCTTGTGAGACACGCCACGCACCGGCGACGCCTCCAGCACCGCGCAGATCTTTTCGAGCGCCCGCGTGAAGCGCGCCCTGGGGTAGCGTACTCTGGTCATCAGGCAAGGCAGTCGATGAGAGTGGGGCAGCACCGCCGGCGCGAGTGCACGGGCCCATCGCGGGCCCATCGGCGCCGGGAACCCAGGCATTATCGGCCATCCCCGCCGCGGCAATGCGAGGAGCAACGCCCCTTATCCGCGCAGCCGTGGCCATAGGCGCCTGCGCGGTCCTTTCCGCATGCGAAAATTTTCGCACGCGAGAGCACGAGTCCATGGATGCGCGCCTTGGCTTGGCCGTGCATCGCCGCATCCACGCGTAGCCTGGCCGCGCGCCGCATTCGTATCGCGCATCGCATTCGTGTGTGGCTTGGCCGCGCGCCGCATTCATGCGTACACTTCCCGGCATGCTACGCATCGACAACCTCGGCAAGCGCTACGGCGGCCATCTCGTATTCCAGGGACTCACCCACACCTTCCCGCCCGGATGCGTGGCGCTATGCGAACAAAGCAGCACCGGCAAATCCAGCCTGCTGGGCATCATCGCGGGCGCCATCGCGCCCGATACCGGAGACGTCTGGATCGACGGGCATTCCCTGGCCCAGGCGCCGCTGCGGGCCAAGGCCCGCCTCGCCTACGTGCCCGACGATTGCCTGGTCTTCCCCTCCCTGACCGGGCGTGCGCTGCTCGATCGAGTCGCCCTGGAAAAGAACGCGGCGCTCGACGATACCGTGCTCGACCTGGCCCGCCGCCTGGGACTGGAACCGCATCTCGACAAGCGCTTCGAACAAATGTCCACCGGCACGCGCCGCAAAGTCTTTCTCACGGCCGCCGCCCTGGGCGATCCGGCCGTCATCATCGCGGACGGCCCCAGCAACGGCCTCGACGCGCAGGCCCGCGCCGCACTGGCCGAACAGTTCAGGGCCTGGTCCCGCAACCGCGTCGTGCTGTTCGCCAGCCATGACGAGGAATTCGTGCAAGCCTGCGGGGCGCGAGCGATGGAGGTCGCGGCGTTGCGGTCCGCCGCGACGGGAAATGAGCGGGGCGGGGAGGGCGGTTGAGGGCGGGGACCGCCGCTAATGGCGGCCCAGGTAAAGCTGGGCCATCCGGGAATCGGAGAGCAGTTCTTCGCTGGTACCGGAAAGCACCACGGTCCCCTGGTCCAAAATATAGCCGCGGTGGCTGATGTCCAAGGCCTGGCGGGCGCGCTGTTCGACCATCAAGACCGCCACGCCTTGCTCCGGCAGGCGGGCGACCAGCCTGAAGACTTGCTCGACCAGGGCCGGCGACAAGGCCGCGGTCGGCTCGTCCAGGATGACCAGCGTGGGGTCGGCCATCAATGCGCGCGCGACGGCAAGCATTTGCCGCTCGCCTCCGGACAGCGTCTGCGCCGGCAGCTTGAGCTTTGCGCCGAGCGGCGGAAACAGCGCGATCATCTCCTGGATCTTGCGGGGCTTGTCTTTGACATTGTGGACCACCTTCAGGTTGTCGAGCACGGTCAACGAGCCGAATACATTGGAGACCTGGGGTACATAGCCCAGGCCGAGGGCGCTGCGGTTTTCAGGCGGAACCTTGAGCAGGTCCCGGCCATTCAGGAGAATGGTGCCGCTGACCTTGGGAACCAGGCCGACGATGGACTTGGACAGCGTGGATTTTCCGGCGCCGTTCGTGCCGGCGATGGTCACGATTTCGCCTTGCCGGACCTCGATGTCGATGCCTTTGATGATGTCGGCGCCGCCATATCCCGCCGTCAGCGATGAGACTTGCAGCAGCATCAGACGATACCTCCCATATAGGCTTCCTGGACGGATGGGTTGTCCAGGACGGTGCTGGGATCGCCATGCGCAATCACCTTGCCCTGATCCATGATGTAGAGATCATTGCTGAGCGTCCTGAGGGCTTCCAGGTGGTGTTCGATGATCATGAACGCAATGTTCTTCTCTTTGTTCAACTGAAGGATTCTCTCCGACAGTTGCTCGATCAGCACGGGGTTGACCCCGGCAAAAGGTTCGTCGAGAAGGATGCAGGAGGGCTGCAGCAATAATGCCCGCCCCAGCTCGAGCAGCTTTTTCTGTCCTCCCGACAGCCCGGCCGCCGATTTGCTGGCGACGTGGGCGAGGTTCAGGAATTCCAGCACTTCTTCCGCGCGCTCGCGGATGCGTTTTTCTTCCAGCCTGATCGCCTTGGGATGGAAATACACCGAATACAGTGATTCTCCCCTTGCGCGGGGGCTGGCGACCAGCAGGTTTTCAAGCACGCTCAGGCTGCCGAATTCTTTGGGGATCTGGAACGTGCGGCCCAATCCCTTCATTGCCCTTTTCCTGGGTGGAAGCTGCGTGATGTCTTCCCCGAGAAAATGCACCGTGCCGGCGTCAGGGGCGATCTGGCCGCAGGCGACGGCGAACATGGTGCTTTTCCCGGCGCCGTTCGTACCTGCCACTCCCACGAGCCCCCCGGCGGGGATGTGGATGGAGACATCGTCCAGCACGTGGAAACCGCCGAACGACTTATGGATATGGTTCAAGGCTAGCATGGCGTCAGGTCCGTTCTTTGCCCATGATCCCGTTGGGGAAGTAAATGGTGCATAGAATGAGGGCCAATCCGATCAGCCCCAGCCGTACGCTGGCCATTTCGACCTCGGCGATTCCGGGCAGGATGTCCCGGGCGAAACGCGAGCCTTCCAGGAAGGCGATCAGCAGCAGCGAGCCGACCAGTGCGCCCGACATCCTGCCCACGCCGCCGATGATGATCGCGACCCATACATAGAATGTCACCAGGGGAACGAATTGATCGGCGGACAGGTAGGACATGAAGTGGGCATAGAATCCCCCGGCGATGCCCGCCAATGCCGCGCCGAGCATGAACACCTGGATCTTCAGCCACGAGGTGTTCTTGCCCAGGGACTGGACCGCGGCTTCGTTGTCCCGGATGGCCTGTATCAGCCTGCCGTAAGGACTCCGCGTGAGGTGGCGAATGGCGTAGTAGACGCAGGCAACGCAGGCCGATATGGCAATCAGCGTCAGCAGCCCCGTGGGGCCGAAAGGCGCCGAGCCGAACAGGGGTGGGATCCCGGGAAGGCCCTGTATGCCGCCGGTCAGCCAGTTTTCTTCCTGTATGAAGATCCGGACGGTTTCCGAGAAGCCCAGCGTCACGATGGCCAGGTAGTCGTCCGACAGCCGCGCCGACAGCATGCTGAGGGGGAGGGCCGATAGCGCGGCAAGGACTGCCCCTGCCAGCATGCCGATGAGGATGGGGACGCCCTCGGCGGAGAGCAGGGCGGACGTGTACGCTCCGATCGCGAAGAAGGCGACATGGCCGAAATTCACCATGCCGATGAAACCGTACTGGAGGTTCAGGCCGATTGCCAGCAGAGCATAGATCAATGCCACCGTGCCGATGGCGATCAAATAGCTTTCCATTGCTACCTCGTCGAAACGGATACGCCGAACAAGCCCCTCGGCCGGAACAGCAGCACAATCAGGAGAACCAGGAAAGACATGGCGATCTTGTAGGAGGGGCCCACGAACGGCACGGAAAGCTCCTGTATGACGCCCAGCAGGACCCCGGCCAGCACCGCACCGACAGGATTGCCGACCCCTCCGGCGACCATTGCCGCAAATGCGGGAATCAGGAGCTCCCACCCCAGTTCGGGCACGACGACGGCCTTGGCGCCGTACAGTACGCCGCCGAATGCGCAGAGAATGCCCACGATCACCCACAAGGTGATCCAGACCCGGTCCGCCTTGATGCCGCTGGCCCGTGCCAGATCGGGGTTGTCGGCGACGGCCCGCATTTCCCGTCCCAGCGGAGTCAGATACAGGACCACGAAGACGAGCGCCATGGCCAGCAATGCAATCGAAGCGACGGCGATGTCCGTGGGAAGGATGCGTACGCCCCAGTAGTTCCAGGCACGCATCAGCGGGATCCCGATGGTTTGCGGGTCTTGGCCGACGAAGTAAGTCAATATCGCGCGTGTCAGCAGCGCGACGCCGATCGAAGCAACGAGGCTGGTGACGAAGGATCTGCCTCTCAACCGCCGGAAGACCAGCCACCCCGCCAGAACGGAAACCACGATGCCGATGGCCAGTGCGCCCAGCATTGCCGCCGAGGCGGAGGCGGCGATCGCTTTCTGCGCGGCGACGGCGCCGTAGGCGGAGACCGTCATGTAGTCTCCGGTGGCGGCGTTGGCGAAACGCGCCACGCCCATGACCAGCGTCAGCGCCAGCGCTGGCAATGCGATCAGCAAGCCTTCCACCAGACCGTTCAGTGAATAATTCAGAAGCGAGATGAATGTCACGTTGCTCACATGCCGCGATGAGTTGAGTGGTGGCCGGCATGGCGCCGGCCGCAGCGTCACTGCAATGCTTTTTACACCTGGACCCTGCTTTGGCGTTCGATGACGCCGTTCTTGATGATGTTGATGCTGAAGTCGGGGGAGGCGTCTCCGCGCTTGTCGAAATTGAGCTTCGATGAGGCGCCCTGGTAGCTGATCTTTCCGGATTTCAGTTTTTCCCGGCCTTCTTCGAAGGAGTGGACGATGGTTCCGTCCGCGCCGGCGACTTCCCCGATCTTTGCGTTGATTTCCGCTGAGCTTGCGTTGGGGCCGGCGACCTCCATGGCGAGCGCCAGGACGACGACCATGTCATAGCACATCGAGGCATATGAGTTGGTGGATCCGGGATTTCCCGTCAGTTTCTGGTAGAGGGTGTTGAAGTCTTCCAGTGCGGGCGAACCTTCGTTCGAGATCGTGCCGACGGTCAGCACGCCTTCGCAGACCTCCTTGCCCAGGGCCTTGATCAGCGCTTCATTGCCCGCCCAGTTGGGCATGATCCAGCGCAGGTCATAGCCGGATTGGTACCACTCGCGCAGGATGATCGTGGTGTCCTGCAGGTACGAACCCATGACGACCACGTCGGGTTTCGCCTCGATGATTTTCTGGACTTCGCTGCGGTAGCTGGGCCGGTTGGGCTCGTAGACGACCGATTCCACGACCTTGCCGCCGGCGGCTTCCCAGGCTTGCTTGAAGCCCTGGGTGTTGCTCAGCCCGGATGCATTGTTGAAGGCCATGGTGGCCGGCCGCTGGAATCCATTGTTTTTGGTCGCCTGGGCGAATGCGCGGCCGTACCGGTCGTTCGTGGCCTCGAATCTCCAGGAAAAGCCCTTGGTGTTGCGCTCGGAGATCGAAGGCGCGCCCGATGTGTTCATCAGGATGGCGTCCGCCGCATCAGTCAGCGGCATGACGGCCAGGGTCACGCCCGAGGAAAACGTGCCAAGGATCGCGCCGACCTTGTTGACGTCCAGGAGCTTTTTCGCTGCGAGTACGGCGGCTTCCGGCTTGGTCTGGTCGTCTTCCGCAAATACTTCGAGCTTGCGTCCGCCCGCGCCGCCGAGCGCATTGATGTGTTCGGCCATCGCGATGATGATTTTCTGCATGCCCACCCCATAGCTCGATCCCGAGCCGGTGATGGAATTCAAGGCGCCGATGCGGAAGGTGCCGGGTGTCTGGGCATTGACTATCGATGGGAGAAAAGAGCTTCCCAGCAAAGCGGTTCCTGCGATGCATAGACGACGGCGTTCGGTATTGACTTCACGGTTATTCATCATACTTTCCTATCTGGAAGCTGCTGGCCGGCTCTACTGAGAAGCCGTCCGGATCAGGCCTTCTGGTTCTTGATGTAGTTGATGACTTCATCAGCGGTCGAAATGTCCGCGTACCGGCGTCCGACGTCGCGCAGGTTGTCGCGGTGCGGGCCTTCCTCGATGTCGCCGACGCAGTCTTCGGGGACGATCGTACGGAAGCCCCACTGGAAGCTGTCGATCGTGGACGCGCGGATGCACCCGCTGGTATTGCAGCCGGTGATGATGACGGTTTCGACGCCTTCCTTGATGAAGTAGGGAACGACCGACGTCTGGAAGAAGATCGACGGGCCGGTCTTGCAGACCACGACATCATAGCTGCTGTCGTAGATCTTCGGATCGAGCGCCGAGCTTGGATGATCCAGGCGGAACTGTTCGCGCACGGCGGTGATTTTCCAGTGAGGCATGTCCCGCTCGGACTTGTAGGCGGTGAAGCACGAAGCGATCGGGATATTGTGCTCGCGCGCAACCTTCAGCAGGCGCGACGTGTTTTCCAGGCCGCGCATGACGAGGGGGGCGCCGCCAAGTGGGTATTGCTTGTCGGTGAAAGCGAGCTGGTAGTCGATGACGACGATCCCGACTTTGCCTTTCATGCCGATGGGAACCGCACCGTACGATCGATTCTTGTAGTCATCCATAGGTTTCTCCGTTGACGTTGGTAAAATGCTTATACACGTAAGAGTGTAGGTATCATAACTACCTACTTCAATACGTATCAATCACGTAGGGGGTTCTCCTAGTGTGAGAAGGTTTTGGATGGGCTATCTTGCGGGTGGGGCGGAGGATGGCATGCGCACTGTCTCAGAGCGATAGGGGAGGTTTATGTCGAAGCCGGATTTGAACTATGAGTATTTGTTCCGGAACATGCCGGTCGCGCAGATGGTGACGAGGCATCGGGTCGTCGTCGATTGCAGTGAAGCATTTGCGAGGATGTTCCAGCTCCCGCGATCCGAACTGCTGGAGCGCAACGTTCGTTTTTTGTATCCCACCCAGACCGACTTCGAAATGTCGGGGGAGCGCGTGAAGCATATTCTTGCCGCGCAGGGGCAGTTCATGGATTCAAGGGTGATGCGGCGTGCGAGCGGCGAGCTTTTCTGGGTGGAGGTCGAAGGCTATACCGAGAATCGGGAGGATCCCTATGCGGAGGCGTTCTGGGTGTTCCACGAGGCGAGGACGCAAGAGTCCGCGCAGGCGCCCCATCGCGTGCTCGCGACCCCCAGTGGCGTGGCAAGAGGGGCGATGACTGCCCGGGAACGCGATGTGGCCGCCTTGCTGATACAGAACCTGACCGCCAAGGAGATCGGAAAAGTGCTCGGGATCAGCCATCGGACCGTGGAAATACATCGCAGCCGCCTGCTGAGAAAATTCAATGCCGACAACACGCGCGCCTTGATCGGGAACCTGCTGCTCTGAGCTCTCGGGTGGGAAACCGCCGCGCACCGGACCAGCGCGATATTCCGCTGCGGATTCCATCGCGGCGGCGTTGCGCGTGGCGGCGCACGCGCATGGGTGTCACGAAAGATCGAGCAGCACCTTGCCGGAGCGCGCCGCCCCCGCGCCGGACAGCGGCGTGCCCGCATGGACCGGCGTAATGACGCGCTAGTAGGCCTCCTCTTTGGCTTGGCCGAGGTAATGGCCGGAATCATCCCGCGGCACCGCCTGCGAGCGACTCCAGGTAGGCAATGACCGCATCGACCCGCCCCTCTTGAATGAGGGTATCCGCTGTCTTGTAGCCGAAGGCGCGTAGCGGCTCGTTGCGCAGCAGAAACGCCGCCCGCTTTTCGTCGCCAGCCATCTCGGTGGCGACGGTCAGCGCCCTGACCATGTCCCGCAGTTGCTTCTGCAACTGAGGCGCGTGGGGCCTTGCAGTCGGGGTATTGCGATGCACGTGTGCACGCTCGGCCAGTTCCTGGACCTGGAAGCCGAAGAATTCCCCGATTCGGGCCGGGGACAGATACGGCGTGTCCGGCTCGCGGAACTGCTCGGCGAAGGGTGCGAATCTCAGGGCTCGACCGCGATTTGCAATGCGCGTTCCAGGGACACACGGACCATGCCGCCGTGCCCTTGCTCCGGGAAGGTTTCGTAGGTGGCATCCGCCGCGTTTTTCCGCAGGCTTGTGGCCATTTCCCGGGCGGCGCTGTGCGAGTCCAGGATCGTGCCGTCCGATTTCCGGATGGGAATGGAGGCGGGCGACGGCCTGTCGCCTTCCCGCGGCTTGGTGCCGACCAGGATGGCGACTCGCTTGCCGGCGGCCCGGGTCTCGTCGAAAGCCTCCCATTCCCGGACCAGGACGCCCTCATGCCACCAGGCGGAAGGATCGCCGACGATATAGCGGGAGAAGGCTTCCGGCCGCGTGAACAGCACGTGCAGCGCGAATAGGCCGCCGTAGGAATGGCCCCAGAGATATTCCTTGCCGCTCACGTTGGCGCGTGCGCGCACCAGTGGCTTGATGCGGGTCTCGATGAGTTCCAGAAAGATGTCGGCCCCGCCCCCGATGCGTCCGCGCACCACCGGCTGGGCAAGGACCTGGCCGTTCTCGACGACGGGCGGCGTGTAGTCGTATGCGCGCGAGACGACGTCGTTGCGTGTGGGGACGTCGTAGCCGATCGCCACCAGTACGGGCGGATTCCGGCGGGAAAGCCATTCGAGATCCTGGTCGACCAGCGTGTCGACCGCGGCATTCCCGTCCAGCATGTAGAGTGCGGCATGGCCGCCGGCGGGCGCCGGTGCGCTGGGGATCCCGATCTGTATCCGGTAGTGCCTTTTGCCGTCGGCGGAGTCGAGCCTGTGTTCTTCGAATCGATAGTATTTCGAGGGGCGATCCGCGATTGTTTCTCCGACCGGGCGCTCGCTGCGAGCCGGTACGAGGGAAGGGGTTTCCTGGACATGAGCGATGCCGGGCAGGCCGGCCAGGCAAAAAATGCTCGCCCTCATCCATAATAGGATGCGCCGTCTGCTCTCACTGGAACGGCGCGGGCAGGGCACGAGGGCAGACGAGCGGTGGCGAAACATGGAAATGCGGCCTTCCGTGGGTGAGGACGATTCCCAGTATTGAACCACGTCGAATCAGCTCGCTGTAGTAGGCGAGTCTGGCTCTCTTTTGCCATTCATGCCGTGATCGTCGATGCCATCGACGGCCAGGCGCGTGGCTTCTATGGGCAGTTCGGCTTCTCGCTGCTGGATTCAGGCAGCCGGCGCCGCTTGTTTCTGCCGCTGAAATCCGTTTAGCGTAAAAAGTGGGGGCCCACGTGGCGCCATGGACGCGCATCGGGGTCTGGCCGCATGCCGCATTCGTGCGTACACTTTCCGGCATGCCGGCACCTCCGACCATCCTCCAAGCCAAGCTGTTTTCCCACGTCAGCGCGGATAAAGCCTCGCTGTATCGCTGCGTGATGGAGACGTTCGCCGCCGCCAAGCGCCAGTTCCGTCTGCACCTCCGGCCCGATGAAGTATTGGCCGAGGGTGAATGGGACGGGCAGCTGCCACGCATCGAGGAAGTGCAGGCGGCGCTGACCCAGCTCACCGAATGGGGGAATCTCGAATCCCAGCCCGATACGGCGCGTGTCGCCAGCTTGAGCGATTTCTATCGCGCCCGCTTCCTCTACCGCCTGTCGCAGGGCGGCGAAGCCGTCGAAACGGCGCTGGTCACGTTCGCACGTGTGCTCAAACACCGGGCCGAGCTGCAGACCGTGGCGCTGGAAGACATCGCCACCCAATTGCAGACCCTGCAGGCATTGGCTGACGAGACCACCCCCGATGCCGCCAAGGTTCACGCCACTTTGCGCGACTTGGTGCGGGTATTCGAAAGCCTGGCCGACAATGCGCAGGCTTTCATGGCCGGCATAGGCCGCAGCCTCGAGTTGCAGCAAGCGCAGGCCGAAGCGGTGTTCGCCTATAAACGGCGGCTGATCGATTACCTCGAGCGCTTCATCGGGGATCTCGTCAGCCGCTCCGGCGGCATTGCGCAGCGGATCGAATCCCTGTCTCCGCGTATCGACCCCCTGCTGTGGCAAGCCGCGCAACGCGAAGGCCGTGATAGCGCGCCCGGAGACGGGTCCGAGCGAGCCGGCGCGACCGCCCTGGGCTGGCAGGCCTGGCGTGAACGCTGGAGCGGATTGCGCCGCTGGTTCGTCCCCCATGCGCACGAACCCCCTCAGGCGGAAGTCCTGCGCTCGAAGGCACGTGCCGCGATCCCCCAGTTGCTGGCCGCGATTGCCACGCTGAATGAGCGCCGCAGCGGACGCAGCGACCGCTCGGCCGATTTCCGCACGCTGGCCGGCTGGTTCGCCGCCTGCGGCAGTGACGACGAGGCCCATCGGCTGGCGCGAGCCGCCTTTGCCCTGAATCCCGCGCGGCACTTTTCATTGAATCCCGCGCTGCAGGAAGGCGCATCCGAACTGCCCGCCGGCACGCCCTGGGCCGAGGCGCCGCCGCTGCGCATCCATCCCCGCCTGCGTGAATATGGCGAGGGCGCCCCGCGAGGAGCCCTGCCGCGCGTGCGGGATCGCGCTGATGAGCGCCTCCTGCTGGCCGCGCAGTTGCAGGAGGAGCATGCCCAGGTCGAGGCCGCCCGCCAGCGGCTGGCCACGGGACGTCCGGCGAAGCTGTCCGAACTGGGCTCGCTGGACACGCCCGCTTTTGCCCTGTTCCTGTCCCTGCTCGGGGAAGCCCTCGCGGCGCAGGCCGGCCCCGACGAGGCCGTCGAGCTGCAAAGCGGCGATGGCTTGCTGCGCATCCGTTTGCAGCCATTGGATGCCGGCAGCCGCGCCGAGATCGAGACGCCGGCCGGCATCTTTGCCGGCCGCGATCACCAGATCACCATCACCCGGCTGGACGAATGACGGACGCCCGGTACATCGCCCGCCAGCAAAGCCGGCATCAGGACGACGAACGCATCCAGGCCTTGCGTGCGTTGCTGATGACGCCCTTGATGACGCCTGCGCACGAGGACTTCGCCGCCGTGCGCCGCCATGCCGACGAACTGCGCGCCTGGTTCGCGCGCGAGGCCGGTTGGACGCTGCACATCGAACGCGACTGCGCCCGGCTCTACAAGCGTCCGGCCGATCTGCAAGATGCCAGCCGCGGCTTGCCAGGCTATGAGCGACGGCGCTATGTGCTGCTGTGCCTGGCCTGCGCGGTGCTGGAGCGGGCCGATCCGCAGATCACCCTGCATGTGCTGGGAGAACGCCTGTTGCTGCTGGCGGCCGATCCGGCGCTGGCTTCGCGGGGGTTTCGCTTCGAACTCACCGCCGCGCATGAGCGCCGCGAGCTGGTCGCCGTTTGCCGCAGCCTGCTGCAGTGGGGCGTGCTGCGCCGGGTGGCGGGCGATGAGGAAGGCTACGTGCATGCCGCGGGTGCCGCCCTCGAAGGCAGCGACGCGCTCTATGATGTGCAACGGCGCGTGCTGGCGGGCCTGATGGCGGCCGTGCGCGGCCCCTCCACCTGGTCCGCCGGGCAGGCGCCGGTCGCGCTGGAAGAACGCCTCCACGCCTTGGTCGCCGAGCATGTGCCCGACAGCGAGGAGGGCCAGCGTACGGCGTTGCGCCATCATCTCGCACGCCGGCTGCTGGACGACCCGGTAGTCTACCTGGAGGCCCTGGATGAGGCGCAGCGGGCCTACTTCACCAACCAGCGCGGCGCCATGGCCAGCCGCCTGTGCGAGGCCACGGGCCTCGCCGCGGAGCAACGCGCGGAAGGCTTGGCCTTGGTGGATGAAGACGGCCAACTGACCGACGTGGCCATGCCTGCCGAGGGCACGGAGGCGCATGCCACGCTGCTGGTGGCTGAATTCCTGGCCAGGCGGCCGGACCCCGCCGGCTTGCAGGATGTGGCGGCCTTCCTCGCCGAGGCCCGCGACCGCTATGGCCGCTACTGGCGCAAATCGGCTCGCGAAGCCGGCGCCGAGCAGGAACTCGCCAGCATCGCCCTCGAGCGCCTGCACAAGCTGCAACTCATCACTCACGAGGCCGGAGGCATCCGGCCATTGCCGGCATTGGCCCGCTTTGCGTTGGGCGAGGCCGACATCCGCAGGCCGGCGGCCGCGGATACCCCTTCTTTGTTCGATCTCCGATGACCGATACGCCTCTTGCCCCACTGCCCCGGCCCGGACTGCTGCGCTGGCAACCCCTGCGCCTGGGGCTGGTGGACCTTTTCCACTATGACAGCGAGGAATTCTGGTTTCGCGACGGCCACCTCCTCCTGCGCGGCAACAACGGCACCGGCAAGTCGAAGGTGCTGTCACTGACCTTGCCGCTGTTGCTGGATGCCCAGATCAAGCCTTCGCGCGTCGAACCCGACGGCGATCCGGGCAAGAAGATGGCCTGGAATCTCTTGCTCGGCCGCCATGAGCGGCGCATGGGCTACACCTGGGTCGAATTCGGCCGCCTGGATGAAGGCGGGCAGGCGCATTACCTCACGCTGGGGTGCGGCCTTGCGGCCTCCGCGGCGCGGGCGCAGGTGGACAGTTGGTTCTTCCTGCTGGAGCAGGCGCGCATCGGCCAGGATTTATGGTTGATGAGCGCCAGCCGGGTGGTCCTGACACGCGAGCGATTGCGCGATGCCATCCAGGGCCACGGTGGCCAGATCTTCGACACCGCCGCGGCCTACCGCCGGGCGGTGGATGAGCGGCTGTTCCATCTCGGTCCGGCGCGCTATGCCGCGCTGATGGATACCCTGATCCAGTTGCGCCAGCCGCAACTCTCCAAGCGCCCCGATGAGGCCAGCCTGTCGAATGCGCTGACCGAAGCCCTGCCGCCCATGCCCCCCGAGCTGCTGGCCGACGTGGCCGATGCGCTGAACCAGTTGGAGGAATACCGCCGTGAGCTGGAGGAATATGAAACCCTGGAGCGCGCCGTCGGCCGATTCAACCAGCGCTACAGGCGTTATGCGGCCACCCAGGCGCGGCGCCAGGCCGCCAAGCTGCGCAGCGCGCAGACCGGTTTCGACAACGCCAGCCGTGAGCTGGGCGAAGGACGCGCCGCATTGCTGAAGGCCCGCGAGGCCGAAGAAGCGGCCAGCGGCGATCACGCCGAGGCCGTGGCCACGCTGGCGGCCAGCCGCATCCGGCTCGAGGAACTGCGGGATGATCCGGCGATGGCCAGCGCCAGGCAGCTCGAGCAGGCCGGGCGCGACGCAGAGCGCCGCCGCCGTGAGGCCGGGCAGGCCCAGGACGCGCGCCACGAGGCGCAATCCCGCCTCGATCGCGAGCGGCAGGCCAGTCACACTCGCACTCTGCGCGTCGAACATGCCAGCCGCCTGTGGACCGAGGCGCGTGATGCGGCCGCCCTGGATGCGCGGCGTGCCGGCATCGAGGCCGCCCATGCGGGCAATCCCCTGTCGGATGGCGATGCCGCCGCGCTGGCGGCCTTGTCGCCGCTGGCCCTGGACACGGCCCGCCAGGACTTGCGTCATGCCATGGGTACGCGCCGCGAGCAGCTCGGGCTCTTGCTGCGTCGCTGCGAGGAGGCGGAGCGAACCGCCCAGGACCACGCCCGTGCGCAGGATCAGCGCGACGAACGCCTGGACGAAGCCGATACCGCGGCCGAGCGGCGCGAGGAGGCCGATGGCGCCGTCGAACGGCAGGGCGATGCGCTGCTTCAGGCGTGGGAAACCCACCTGGGCGGCCTGCGGCAACTGCGGGTCTCCGACGACGCCAATGTGTTGCAGGCGCTGGCCGCATGGGCCGCGAGCCTGGCAGGCGACAACCCGGCCCGCGCGGCATTGCACGCGGCCCAACAGGCCGCCGCCCGGCGGCTCGCGCAGCGCCATGCCGCGCTGGGGGCCGAACGTGAAGCCATCGAGGTCCAGCGCGCCGCGCTGTCGTCCGAGCGGGACCGGCTGGAGCAAGGCGAAGACTCCGCGCCTCCGGCCCCGCATTGGCGCGATCCGGAAGCCCGCAGCGCCCGCCCCGGGGCGCCTCTTTGGCAACTGGTGGACTTCTTGCCCGGCGTTCCCGACACTGAGCGCGCCGGCATCGAAGCCGCCCTGCAGGCGGCCGGCCTGCTCGATGCCTGGATCGATCCCGAGGGGACCGTGTCGGCGGCCGATGGCCTGCCGCTGGTGCATGACACACGCTGGGAAGTCCGTCCGCCGCAGGCTCGCTCGCTCGCCGCCTATCTGCAAGCCGCCTCCCAGGATGCGCCGCCGGCGGTCGCGCCCGCCGTGCTGCGAGGACTGCTCGAGGGCGTGGCCTGCGGAGGGCGCGACCAGCCGGAATCCGAAGCCTGGGTCGGCACCGACGGACGATTCCGCCTTGGCGCATTGTCGGGCGCCTGGCGCAAGTCCAGCGCGGAATTCATCGGCTATGCGGCGCGCGCCGCCGCACGCGCACGCCGGCTGGAGGACATCAGACGGGAACTGGACGCCCTGGCTCGTGTACAGGATCGATTGCAGCAGGACTTTGCCCGGCTCGAGGCGGATCAAGGCGAGGCCGCGCTGGAATGGCAGGCGGCCCCCTCCGACGATGCCTTGCGCGCCGCCCATGCCGATGCCGCGGCCGCCGCCCGCGAGTTCCAGGCCGCCCGGCACCGCCTCGAGCAGGCCGAGCAGCAATTGCGCGAGGCGACCGAACGCTGGGATTCCGCCCGCCAGGCCCTGGCTCGCGATGCCGAGGACCTGGCGCTTCCGTCCGAGCGGCAAGCCCTGCAAGCCATCGCCGAGGCCCTGCAAGCCTTTGGCGACACGTTGAATGCCTTGGTCAACGCCGTCCGGGAATTGCGCGATGCCACGGCCGAACAGGCTCAGCAGCAAGCACGCGAGCGGGAGGCCGAGGCCGATGCCGTGCGGGCCGGGGAACAAGCGGACGAGCGCGAAGCGCTGGCCGAGGAGGCCCGCATCCGTTTCGAGACGCTGCGCGAATCCGTGGGTGCCGAGGTCGAGGAGCTGCAGCAGCGCCTGAGCGCCGCCCGCGCGGCTGTCGGTGCCCATGAAAAAGCCGTCGACGAACGCAGCGAGGTCCTGCGCAAGGCTGGCGAAGCCCGCGCCAGGGCCGAACAAAAAACCGAGGACGCGGCAAGCACGCTGGACGAGCGCAGCACCGCGCGCCAGGCCGCCGTCGTCCAATTGCAGCGTTTCGCGGCGACCGGCCTGCTGCTCACCGCCTGGCCCGAGGCCGAGGTGCCGCCGCTGCAGGTGCCCTGGACCATCGAGCCCGCGCTGACGCTGGCCCGCCGCACGGAACAGGCGCTCGCCGATGTCAGGGCGGATGACGAGACCTGGAGCCGGGTGCAGGCCCAGGTCTCCGAGGATTACACCGAACTGGGCGGAGCGCTGGCCGCCCTCAGGCACCAGGCCCAGGCCGAAACCAGCGACTACGGGCTGGTGGTCAGCATCGTTTACCAGAACCGGTCCGAGAGGCCGGATCAATTGGCGCGGCACCTCGCCGGCGAAATCGCGCAACGCCGCGAACTGCTGAGCGCCCGCGAACGCGAGGTGCTGGAAAACCACTTGCAGGCCGAAATCGCCAGCGCCGTGCAGAAACTGCTGCGCGACGCCGAGCGCCAGATCAATGCCATCAATGAGGAGTTGAAAAAACGTCCGACTTCCACCGGCGTGCGTTTTCAATTGAAATGGGAAACCCTGCCCGAGGGGGCGGAAGGCGCACCCGTCGGTTTGGAGGCGGCACGGCGCCGGCTGCTCAATACCAGCGCCGATCTGTGGACCGCCGAAGACCGCCGCGTGGTCGGCGAGATGCTGCAGCAGCGCATTGCCGCCGAACGCAGCCGGGCCGATGCCGGGCAGGGCGGCAGCTTGCAGGAACAGCTCGCGCGGGCCCTCGACTACCGCCGCTGGCACCGCTTTCGGGTGCAGCGCTGGCAAGACGGGCAATGGCGTCCGCTCACGGGGCCCGCCTCCAGCGGCGAGCGGGCGCTGGGTCTCACCGTGCCGCTGTTCGCCGCCGTCTCCAGCTATTACAGCCAGGCCGACACCGTCCATGCGCCGCGCCTCGTGCTGCTGGACGAAGCCTTCGCCGGCATCGACGATGCCGCCCGCGCGCATTGCATGGCCTTGATCCGGGAGTTCGACCTCGACTTCGTCATCACCAGCGAGCGCGAGTGGGCCTGCTATGCCGCGCTGCCCGGCGTCGCCATCGCGCAATTGCAGCGGCGTGAAGACATCGATGCCGTATATGTTTCCCGCTGGACCTGGGACGGCCGCGCCCGCCGGCGCGAAGACGATCCGGGCCGCCGCTTTCCGCCCGTCCCATGAACCGTCCCGACGCGCGCCTCGAACGCTTGCTGGGCGGCCGCGGCCTGGCGGCGCTGCGCCAGCGCCTGCGGCGCCACTTCGAGCGGCAAATCGAGCCGGATACGGGGCGGATCCTGCATCTCGGCGGACTCGAGCCCGCCGAACGCGAAGCACTGGCCTTGCTGACCGGCCGTCCCGTGAGCACGGCCCGCTCGGCCCGCATCGACCTCGCAGCCATAGACGCCGCCATGCAGGCCGCGGGCCTGTGCGAGTCTCTGCGCGAAGCGCTGGAACGGCTGGACGGCCCGATCGAGAATCGGACGGCCTTGCGCACGGCCGCCAAGCAGGCCTGGGCCGCCATGTTGCAGCGAACGGGCCGCGATCCGCGCCTGCTGGCCTGGCTGCAAACCTCCGCCGCACGCGCGTTGCTCAAGCGCCTCGCCCGGCGAGACGCCGTGCTTGCCGAGGCCCTGCTCGCACAAGCCGATGCGGTGATGCGGCGCCTGCCCGCGTCCGGCCTGCCTCGTGCCCAACTGGCCGCACAGGTGCTCGGCAATGCCCATGCGCTCGACGCGGGCCAGCCCGTGGCCAGTCTGGTGCTGGCCGCCCTGCGGCGTGGCGGCGCCCACCACCACGGCGCGGTCCCGGGCACGGACGTTCCAGCCGCGCATGGCGGTGATGAGCCCGCTGACGAGGAACGTGCGCGCAGCGTCTGGGCCCGCGCCGGCGTCCTGGTCAACGAACTGGCCCGTCCCGTGCTATTGCTCAACCTGCCGGTGGGAGGAGGGCCCTTGTTCGAACAGGGGGAGCCCGCCTACCTTTCGCTGCGTCGGCTGCTGCGGGATCCGCCCCGCTGGGCCGTTCAAAGCCGTGACATCTACGTCTGCGAGAACCCCAACCTTCTCGCCATCGCCGCGGACCGCCTGGGTGCGTGCTGCGCGCCGTTCGTCTGCACCGACGGCATGCCGGCGGCTGCGCAGCGCACGCTGCTCGACCAGCTTGCGGGAGCCGGCGCGCGCCTGTACTACCACGGCGATTTCGATTGGCCCGGACTGCGGATCGCCAATCACGTCCTGCGCCGCTGGCCGGCGCGGCCCTGGCGAATGCACGCCAGGGACTACGAGGCCGCCGTGCAGGCTGCTCCGCACAGGAAACGCGACCTCGCATCATCCCGGATCGTTGCCTCTTGGGATCCGCAGCTTGCTTCCGCCATGCACCGCCATGGCCTGGCCGTCGCCGAGGAGGCAGTGGCCGATTCCCTGATCGAGGATCTAAGACTCGGATGACGCGGGAGGAGCCTCGCCCCGAGTAGCGTCTCCGGGAATGCCCCCTACCCCCTGGCAGCCGTTTCGACCCGGGCGATGAGCTGTTCCAGGTATCTTTCAAACAGATCCTGGGATGCTTGCCTGAACATGCGGATGCGTCCGGTGTGGCTGAGCACCAGCAGCCCCACCATGTGGGCGAACAGCGCGGTGGTTTCTTTTAGTGCCTGTTGCGCCGGCATTCCGAGGGACTGCAGAGCGTCTTGCGTCGGTTGCAAGGCGCCTCGCAGGCGTGCATTGAGCGCCTCGTTCAGCTCGGGCGTGAGGCCCCGTGGCTGCATCCCCTGGAACAGATAGAAACCGAGGTCCAGGTCGCGGGGATTTTCCCGGTAGAAGTCGAAGAACGCCGTTGCCGTCGCCCGCACCCGGCCCGGTCCGGCCGGTTTTTCCTTCAGCGCCTCTTGGACGCGTGTGTTGAGCCTGTCGAGGGATTCACCGAGCAGCGCGCCGTACAGCTCCTCCTTGCTGGCGAAGTAGCTGTAGATCGCACCCGGGGTGTAGCCGGCGCGCTGCGCGATCTCGCGGATGCTCGTTTTTTCCATCCCCAGTTCGAAGAACGCCGAGCGGGCGGCGTCCAGCACGAGTTCGCGCCTGACGTCGGCGAGCGCCTGGTGCCTGAGCTGGCGAGGGTCGTCCGCTGTCTTGGCCTTCTTGGCGGCCCCGCGGCGGGGGAGACCGGGTGTGGTGGGTGAACGCATGCTCCATAGTATAAACGTTGACAAACATATTGAACACTGTTCAAATTAATAAAACACAGTTTAATGGAGGTCGAGATGAATGCACCCAGCCAGGCCGCAGCAGCCAGCAAAGCCGATCTGATGTCGGGGGACGAATACCGGGAATCCCTGCGCCGGTACAAGCCCAAGGTCTTCGTCGACGGGCGCGAGGTCGACAGCGTCGCCGACGAGCCGGCCTTTCGCCCCGGGGTCAATGCGCTGGCCTTCACCTACGACTACGCCTTGCGCCCGGAGCTGGAGCCGATCGCCCTGGCCACGCAACACAGCCGCAATCGCGTGGTCAGCCGCATGCTCCATGTCAACGAGTCGTCCGGCGACCTGCTGAACAAGCTGGAGGCCGTGCGCGTGCTGTGCCAGGAGACCGGCTGTGCCCAGCGCTACCTCGCCCACGATGCGCTCAATGGCATCTGCCAGGCTGTGTCGCACATCGACGATGCGCGCGGGACCACCGAACACCGCGCACGCTTCGAGTCCTACCTCGCGCACGTGCAGGATGCCGATCTCTCGCTCGGCGTGGCGATGACGGACGCCAAGGGCGACCGCAGCAAAAAGCCCCACCAGCAAGCCAACCCCGACACCTACGTGCATGTCGTCGAAAAGAACGGCAAGGGTATCGTCATCAGCGGAACCAAGGCCATCGTGACGGGCGGGCCCTATATGCACGAGCTGCTGGTCATGCCCAGCCGCAACATGGGCCGCGAGGACGAGGCTTTCGCCGTGTGCTGCGCCGTGCGGGTGGATGAACCCGGCATCACCATCGTTTCGCGGCCCGCCGGCCGGCCCGGCGAAAAGCTTGAGCATGGCGATGCGCTGTTCTCGCGCAAGTACGGACAGTCCACGGCCGTCGTCATCTTCGATCGCGTCTTCGTGCCCTGGGAGCGCGTGTTCTACGCGGGCGAGTGGGAGCACAGCCACGTGCTGACCTACAGCTACGCCAACCATCACCGCCATAGCTGCATCGCGGCCCGGGCCGGGTTCGGCGACCTGCTGATCGGCGCCGGCGCGCTGATGTGCGAGGCGAACGGGCTCGACCCGGCGAAAAAGAGCAGTCTGCGCGACCCGATGGTCGAGCTGATCAAGATCACGGAGGGCTTCTACGCCTGCGGCGTCGCGGCCAGCGTGTACGCCACGCGCGACGAGCACAGTGGTTCATTCATGCCCGAACCGGTGTTCAGCAATATCGGCAAGCTGCTGCTGTCCACGCAGATCTACGACATGCACCGCATCGCGCACGAGGTATCCGGCGGCCTGATCGTGGCGCTGCCCGGCCCGGACGAGGACCACAATCCGGCGACGGCGGCAAAGCTGTCCGAAGTGCTGCAGGCCAATCCCAGCATCCCCTACGAGCAGCGCATCCAGACGGCGCGCTTCATCGAGGACCTGACCGCGTCCTACCAAGGCGGCTGGTACTCGGTGATCAGCCTGCATGGCGGCGGATCGCCGGCGGCGATGAAGCAGGAGATCTGGCGCAACTATCCCGTGGGCTCGAAGGTCGAACTGGTAGAGCGCCTGCTCGAGCGCGACATCCTGCATGACGAGAACCGCCCCATCACGAAAAACCGCCAGCCTGGCCGTTGCTGCGACGCCGGCTGCGCGACGCCCGGCCAGGCCGTCATGGTGCCGCTGCCCATCGGCATCAAGCCCAGGCAAGCATGAGCCTGGCGAGATCCGCCTGCTCGACGCGCCGGGGCGGGGCGCGTCGTTCCGTTCGCGCCGGGGCGGGGCGCGTCGTTCCGTTTCATGCCGCCGGCGGGGCGCCGATGCCGGCCGTCCCCGAGCGCATGAAAGCCATACAACCGCGCCGCACCCAGAGGTTTGCGGCCTTGCTTTCCTCATGCAGCCGTGCGAACCCGTGCAGCATCCGCTCGGCGCGTACCAGCGTCACGTGCTTGTTTGCGGCCCTCATGCGCTCGGCGTAGTGTTCCGCCTCATCCCGCAGCAGGTCGTGCTCGGCGGTCACGATGACCGTGGGCGGCAGGCCTTCCGGAACCGGAACGTGGCCGGGGTAGAGCAGATAGTTGCTGGAATCATGTGACGCCGCGCCTTCGTGGCATTCCCAGAAATAATCCATGCGGCTTGCCGTCAGCCCGTAACCCTGGGAATACTCCTTCCTGCTCATCGTGTCCGGCCGGCGATCCGTATTCGGATACCAGAGCAGCAGCTTGTCGGGGGCGGGAATGCCGGCCCCCTCGAGGCGGTGCCGCAGCACACAGCCCAGGGCCAGGTGTCCGCCCGCGCTGTCACCCGACAATGCGATGGCGCGCGTATCCACGCCCAGTGTTCGCCCATAGGCGTGCACCCAGTTCCAGGCGTCCCATAGATCTGCATGGGCGGCGGGAAAGGGGTTCTCCGGCGCCCGGCGATATTGAATGCTGATCACGGTCCTCGCGGTGCGCAATGAAATCTCCGCGCATAAGGAATCATGCGTGTATATGCTGCCCGCGACCCAGCCTCCCCCGTGCGCATACAGGATCGCGGGCGATGGGGACGTCACGGCAATGGGACGATACAGGCGATATGCGAGCTCCCTCCCGGGCAGGGTGAGGATGCCATCCCTGGCTTGAACCCGCGCGGGGATATGGGAACTTGCCTTGCCATACATGGCCTCTCGTTCCATGGCGTCGCGGATCCTCATGTGCTCGGGATAGTCCCGAGGGTATTCGAGCGGCTCGAGATTGGCCGCCTCCTGAAAGAACGAGGCCAGCTCCGGATCGATCGCCTTGTGCGCCGTATCGAGCCCATGATTCTTGTTTCGATCAGGCATGCCTGCCCCGTAGGTTGACAACGTGCTGAATGGACTGGAACATGGTGTGTCCAGCTCGACCAATGGAGAGTGCCATGAGCGGTCCTTCTGACTGGCCTCTACCAGAAGACGGGGTACGTTTCATCGTTCCGCATTCGCTGGTCAGCGCATTGCAAAACAACGACTTGACCCGCGGGCTGTATCTGCGTGCAATGGGCTATTACCCCAACGCCCGCGGGCACTATGTGAACCGCGATGAGCACACTGACGACCTGGTGCTCTATTGTGTCGGCGGCGAGGGCAGCCTGAGCACCGGCGGGCAAACATACCAGGTCGCCAAGGGGGACGTGCTGCTGCTTCCGCGCGGTGTGCCCCATTCCTACGGCGCATCCTCCGAGCGCCCGTGGACCGTGTATTGGATGCACTTTTCCGGCACGGACGCGGAGGCGTTCTGGCGGCATCTGGGCTGCATCGGCAGGGGGTTCGCCACCCAGGTCGGGGTGACCGCCCGCCTGAGCGGATCCATGGAATCCCTGATCAAGATCGCGAGCAGGGACCTGCTCGAGAACTCCCTGATCTATGGTTCCAACCTGCTGCGTGAGATTCTGACCCTGTTGAAGGTCATGCGCGACAAGAGCCAAGAGAGCAGCAGCAGCTTCAGTGTCGATGCCATTCACGCATTCATGCACAAAAGCCTCCACATAGACCTCGATCTCGACACCCTGGCCCAGACCGCCAATATGTCGCGCCATGCGTTTTCCAGACGCTACAAGACGCTGACCGGCGTTTCCCCCTACCGGTACTACCTGTATTTGAAGATGCAGCGGGCATGCCAGTTGCTCGATGCCACGGACCAGACCGTTGCCCAGGTCGCCGAGGTCATGGGCTACCGGGATCCCTATTATTTCTCGAGGGTCTTCCGGCAGATCATCGGCATGCCCCCCAGCCAGTTCCGTAAAAAACGGTACGACTGACGGCCTTGCCTCCAACGCCATCATCGCCAGGCTTCCGTATACAGGGAAATCGTTTCCTCCATGCTCGGAACCCGCGGATTGTTTCCGGGAGACCCTGATGCGTGGGCCTGCTCGGCCATCACTGGCAATAATGAAAAGTATTCGCTCTCGTTGATGCCCAGCTCCCCGAGAGCAGGCACATCCAGGTCGGAATTGAGCTGGTGCAGTTCGTCGATGAGTTTTGCGCTGGCGGCCTCGTCGCTGTCCGTACCGGCCGCGATTCCCATGAAGCGCGCGCAATCGGCATAGAGCGGCCTGGCCGCCTCCACGGAAAACTCCGTGATCCGGGGCAGCAGCATGGCATTGGACAGCCCGTGGGGAATGTGAAAGAAAGCCCCGAGAGGCCGGCTCATCCCATGGACGAGGCAGACCGATGAATTCGAGAAGGCCAGGCCCGCCCAGGTAGCGGCGAGCATCACGGCTTCACGTGCGTCCCGATTGTCCGGCTGCCTGTATACGGTGCGCAAATGGCGCCCCAGGGAACGCATCGCCAGTTGCGCCATGCCGTCGGAAAAGGGGTTGCGCCGTCGGCTCACGTACGCCTCGATGGCGTGCGTCAATGCATCCAGGCCCGTGTCCGCGGTCAGGCGCCGCGGTTTGCTGAGGGTGAGTTCATAATCGATGACGGCGACATCCGGGCAGAATGCCATTCCGGTGCACAGCATTTTCTCGTCGTTCTCCTCGTCCGTGATGATGGTGAAGCGAGTGACTTCCGACCCGGTTCCGGCAGTCGTGGGAATGGCGATCACCGGCAGGCCCGGCGCATTGTTGGTGGCCGGGACCTTGTAGTCGCGCATGGTGCCGCCCCACTTGGCCAGGAAGGCAATCGCCTTGGCGCTGTCGATCGGACTGCCGCCTCCAAGGGCGATGACACAGTCGGCGCCATGCTCCGTCAGCGCCTTCAGGCCTTGCTCGATCGATGAGGAGGTCGGATCGGGCACCACGTCCGCGAATACATGGCAAGGCATTCCCGCGTGCTCCAGGGGGATGCGCAGGCGATCCACGTTTCCACACCGCATCATGAAGGCGTCGGTCACGACGATGGGTCTATGCAGCCCTCTGTTTTGGAGGATCGGGAGCACCTGGTCGATGGCGCCAGCCCCGATCACCATCTGGCGCGGTTGCACGATACTGGCCGGCATGAAAAGCCTCCTTTGCTTGGAATGCACCTCGTGATCTACAGCCCCAGGTATGCCTTGTGGACCATTTCGTTTTCGGCCACCTCCTTGCTGGGGCCGCTCAAGACGATACGGCCATTCTCGAGCACATAACCCCATGAGGAGATCTCCAGGGCAAGATTCACGTTCTGCTCGATCAGCAGCACACTGAGCCCCTCCGAGTTGAGCTGGGTTATGGCTTCGAATATGCGGTCCACCATGATTGGCGCTATCCCGAAGGAAGGCTCGTCGAGCAGGAGCAGCCGCGGCCGGGCCATCAATGCGCGGCCGATGCTGGCCATCTGCTGCTCGCCGCCGCTCAAGGTGCCCGCCTGCTGATTCCTGCGTTCGGCCAATATCGGGAAAATGGAGAACACGCGCTCGAGGCTCGCGGCGATCTCGGCCTTGTCGGTCCTCAGGTATGCCCCCATCAGCAGGTTGGCGTGCACGCTCATGTAGGGGAATAGTTTCCGGTCATCCGCGCATTGGACCACCCCGAGCTGCACCACCTTGTGTGGCATCTGGCCCACGAGATCACTGCCTTCGAAGATCATTCGTCCATGGCTGGGGATGAGGCAGGAAATCGCCCTGAGCAGGGTGGTCTTGCCGGCGCCGTTCGGCCCCACCAGCGCGACGATCCGGCCCTGGGAAACCGCAAGCGATACGTCGTGGAGCACCCTGATGGAACCGTAGCCGGCGCTCAGGCCTTCAATGGACAACTGTGGCGACATCGTGCGCTCTCTTTCCAAGATAGGCCTCGATGACACGCTCATTTCTGACGATGTCCGCGGGCAGCCCTTCGGCCAGCTTGGTGCCGAAATTGATGACGACGACTCGCTCGGCAAGAGCCATGAGCTCTCGCAGCCGGTGTTCGATGATCACGATGCTCAGCCCGCCCGCCTTCAGATTCCTGATCAGGTCGGACAAGGTCCTGGTTTCCTCATGGCTGAGGCCTGAAAAAGGCTCATCCAGAAAGAGCACTCTCGGATGGGTTGCAAGCGCGCGGCCAATGTCGAGCAGGCGCAGTTCGCCCTGGGATAGCTGGTCGACCAGCGCGTCGGCCTTGGCGCCCAGGCCGATGCGCGACAGCAGCGCCCGGGCCTCTTTTTGGATGTCTTCGTGCGACAGTTTGCGTTGCCGCATGCGGGGAGCCCAGGACGGCAGCATCAATGTCTCGAGCGCCGTCATCCCGAAGAAAGGCTTCACCAACTGAAAACTGCGGGCCAATCCCATTTCCACCAATTGATGGACCGGCTTTTTCAGGATTTCCTTCCCTTCGAAGACCACGGAGCCGGAATCGGCCCGCAGGAAACCGGTCAGCAGGTTGAACAGCGTTGTCTTGCCCGCCCCGTTCGGACCGATGATTCCCAGGACGGTGTTGTCCTCGAGCTCGAGGCTGACATCGTCGACCGCCTTGATTCCGCCAAATCGCTTGTGGAGACCGGAGACTTTCAGTACCGCCATGTCAGTCCTCCCTGCCGAACAGGAATTTCCCGAGGGCGGGATATCGCTTGAAGATCCTTGCGTGGGCAAACCCGTCCGGGTTCAGGTAGACCAGCAGTATGAGCGAGCCGGTGAAAATGACGCCCCGGTATGCTTCGACGATACGCAGCCATTCATGGAAGAAGGTGAAAGCCGCGGAGACCAGGACCGGGCCCAATATCGTTCCACGCCCCCCGACGATGCAGAGCAGCACGATCAGCACCGACAACTGGGCCGTCAGGACGCCCGGGTTGACCTGCATGTTGAGGTGGGCATACATCGCCCCGCCGAGGCCGGCGAAAAAGCCGCTGATCACGAATGCGATGATCTTGTAGCGCGCCGTATTGATCCCGGATGCCTGGGCGGCGTCCTCGTTATGCTGGGTCGAGCGCAGAATCAGCCCGTAGTGGGACCTGGAAAAAGCCTTGATCAATATGATCGACACCAGGACCACCAGGATGGCCACCACGATGTCTGAGCCGATGGCATCCGTGTATGAGCTGATTCCCGACAGGCCCTCGTCGCCTCCGGTCGTTTCGGAAAAAATATTGACCAGCTTGAGAAGCACGGCGGCGAACGCGATGGTGGAAAGGGCGAAATACGGGCCACGCAGGCGCAAGGTGAGATAGCCCACCGCCAGGCCGAAAAGCGCCGTCAAGGTGGCGGCGAGCGGGGTCGCGACCCAGGGGGAAAGATCGAGGTACCGGCTGCCCATGGCGGCCAGATAGCCCGCGCCGCCGATGAACATCGCGTGGCCATAGTTGTCTTGCTGCGTATATCCGGAAAGAATGTCCCAGCTTGCCACGTACTGCATGTAGAGCAGGATGAACAGGAACATCTCGACCAGGTAGATGCTGTCCGAGAATATCGCGAAATAGGCGATGAGCAGCAGAAGGATGTAGAAAGCAGGGGAGAGGTGGAACGCGGTGCGGGCGATATGGCCCGCCGTTTCACTTGCCCTGAGACTGTGCCAAGCCATTTTCCTTCCTTGTGTGTTATGCCTTTCGAATACCCAGCAAACCCGATGGCTTGAACACCAGCGCCAGCACGATGATCATCAGGGTGACCAGGTCCGCATAATGGGCCGAATACGCGAAGGTGGTTGCGACCTCAAAGAAGCTCAATATGAACGCCGCCAGCACGGCGCCCGGCAGGCTGCCCAGGCCGCCCAATATCGCTATGGCAAAGGCCTTGATGAGCCAGTAGCCCCAGACATTGGGCGTGACGGTCAAGAGGGATGAGACGAGAATCCCCGCAATGGCGGCGAGCATCGCCGAAATCGTTATCGTGAGGGCCAGCGTCTTGTTGATCTGGACCCCGCACAGGATTGCGCCGTCACGGTCCTGCGCGACGGCCTCGATGGCCCTTCCACGCTTCGTATGGCGCAGAAAGAACCACAGCCCGATGAGGAGGAATGCCGACACAGGGAGGATCAGCAGTTCCGACCAGAGTATCCTGACCCCGAGGATATCGACGTTCCCCGCGATGATCGAAGGCACGCCGGTGCTCGTGGCGCCCAAGGCCAGTCTCAATACCTGCTCGGCGAACAGGGCAATGGCCAGGGAAATGACCATGACGTAGGGGACCGAATCCACGCGTCGCCGAAAGAGGCCGAAATACAGGAACAATGCAAAGAGGCATACGAACAGCACCGCGAACGCCATGGCCGCGAGCAGGGCGCCCAGGCCGCCTCCACCAAACAGGTAGTTATAGAATATGTGCGTGAAGTAGGCGCCCAGCATGAAAAGGGTTCCGTGGGCGAGGTTCAATATGCCGCCCACGGAAAAAACCAGCACGAACCCCACCGCCACCAAGGCGTATATCGCACCGCGCGTGAGTGTCAATATGATTATTTCCATGGATCATTGCTTTTGCTTGACCCATGGCGGCAGGATGAACTCGCCGGTCTTGACCTCGGGTGGCCAGACGACCTCGCGGGACCCGTCCTGGCGCCATTGGAACATGCCCATCACGCGATAGCCGGACCCGAATTTCGAATTGTGATCGTCTTCAAAGACCCAGCGGGCGGAAACCCCCACATAATCGGTTTGCTCCAGCGCCTTGACCAGCGCGTCGGGCTTGAGGTCCTTGGCGCGCTCGATGGCGTCCTTCAGGATGTATATCGCGTCGTAGGTATAGCCGCTGGTGTAGTCCGGCGAGACCTTCCAGGTGTCGACGTAGCGGTCGAACCACTCGATCGTCTTTGGCGTCAGGGACGTGCGATAGCTGCCCTGGATCAGGTTGGCATGGCCGACCGCTTTCTGATCGGTATCCTTCCAGAATCGTGAGGATGTGCCGGAGGCATTGATTCCGGACATGGGAGGGCCGTTGAGCTCGGCCCACTGCTTGGCATAGATCGCCCCATCCACCTGGGACGATATGTCGAGGATATAGTCCACCTTGGCGTTGGTGATCTTGGCAAAGGAAGGCTTGAAGTCCTTGGTTTCGTGATCGAACTTTTCCTCGATCGCGATCGTGACGCCGGCGTTTTCCAGGTCTTTCTTCAGGATCTCGACGATCCCTCGCGTCCACAGGGCGTCCTCGACCAGGAGGCCCGCGCGGCTATAGCCCTTTTCCTTGTGCAGGAAGTTGATTGCCCAGTCTCCGAGGGCGACCCCCATGTCCTCACTGCTGTGCATCACACGGAAAAAGTACTTGGTCTTGTCATAGTCGGACGAGACTCTTTCCGAAAGCTGATTGCTTGCGGCGCCGGTCGTCAGGAACGGTACCTTGTACCGCGCCATCTGGTCGACGATGGCCATGGCCACGCCGCTCGAGGCGGTGCCCACGACCGCCACGGCCTTGTCGGACAGCGCCAGGCGCTTGTAGGCGTTGGCCCCGACCTCCGGCTTGTATTCGTCGTTGGCGAGAACCAGCTCGATTTGTTTTCCGTCGATGCCGCCGGCCGCATTGATCTCCTCCGCAGCCATCTTGGCCGCATTGAGCAGCCCCTCTCCAGCAGGGGTATTGAAGGGTGCGATCACGCCGATCTTTATGTCTTCGGCGAGCGCCGAAGACGAAACGGTGAAGCCCGCGGTCATCACGAGGGTGGTCGCCAGTATGCCCGGCAAGGCCTGTCCCAGCTTGCGTTCCATGTTGTCTCCTTTCCCGGGTCTGAGTCGCCCGTATTAGACAGGGTCGATTTTTCCATCGACTACGAATGTGATTATAGGCAGGGCCGAAGTCGCCATGAATGCAAGATATTGGCGGCGGCCTGTACTTTATTGACCGGCAGCCGCAGCGGGTTTCCCACGGCGGGAGGGTGGGATGGGAATGAAAGTGCGGGGATTCTCGACTGCGTCCGCATCGGTGCATTCCTTGTCCCGGCGAAGGCCACGATTCCCTTCGATTGGAGTTCGTGCTGGACAGGCAGTAGCATACGGGCCATGAATCCGCCGTCGGCCAAAACCGCTTCCCATGCATCCCCTCTCGCGGGCATCGCCTGCGTGTCCGCGGGCATCCTGTTTCTGACCTGCAGCGACGCCCTCGCCAAGTGGGTGGGCCAGTACTACAGCCCGGTGCAGATCCTGTTCCTGCGGGCGGCGATTGCCTTGCCAGTGGTGCTGGTGCTGGTCCTCGCCCTGGGCGGGCGCCCCGCGTTGCGCACGCATCATGCGAGGCTGCACCTGGCGCGTGGCGCGCTCAATATCGTTTCGGCATCGCTGTTCTATCTGAGCCTGCAATCGCTGCCCTTGGCGGAGGCCACCGCCATTGCGTTTTCCGCGCCCTTGTTCGTTACCGCGCTATCCGTGCTGGTGCTGAAAGAGCGCGTGGACGGCAGGCGCTGGCTGGCGGTGGGGGCCGGGTTCGCCGGCGTGCTGATCATCGTGCGGCCTGGCGCCGCCAGCTTCCAGATGGCGGCGCTGTTGCCGCTGGCCACCGCGGCGCTGTATGCCATCATGATGCTGACCGCCCGCGCCATCGATGCGGCCGAGAGCATGCTGACGACGATGTTGTACATCGTGGTGGGTCAACTGGTCTGCAGCGCGGTCGCCGTGCCCGCGTTCTGGACGCCGCCGGCCTGGCTGCACCTGCCGTTCTTTGCCGGCATCGCATTGTTCAGTACGCTGGGGCTGACCTTCATCACCCAGGGATTCCGTATCGGACCCGCGTCGGTGGTCGCGCCTTTCGATTACACGGGCCTGCTGTGGGCATCGCTGCTGGGATGGCTGGTGTGGCAGGATAGCCCCGATGTGCTCGATAGCCTCGGGGCGGCATTCATCGTCGGCAGCGGCCTGTATATCGCGTGGCGGGAAACGCGGCCCGGGAAGAAACGGCGCGCGATTGGGAAAGGGTAGGTCGCTTCGTCCTCCGGTTTCACCGGGCCGGGATCGGGCTCCACGCCGATGCGGCAGGTGGCAACGAAACGCGGCCAGTCCACATGGTCAACCAGGTCGATGTCCTCGACAACGCTGATCTTGGCTTCCGCACGCTCGAACAGGGCGATCGAGCGCTTCGTGTCTTCAAGCCACTGATGCTTGTGAAACACCGACTCCATCAGCGCCGTGGGCAGGTCGCGCCCCAGGTAGAGCACACCCTGGGTCCCCGCCGGATCATCGTAGCGATTCGTGCCGCTGCGGCCAAAGTACAGCGGACTACCCCGATAGACGACGCGGCTCACATGCTGGAGCAGTTCACCGGCATCGATCATTCCTCCTCTCGGGACGAAAGCTCGGTTCTTGGCCCGGTGGCCAGCGCGGCCTCTGTAAGTACCACCCCGATGCGAGGTGGGCGATGGCCTCAAAACGCGCCTAAAAAAGGCTGGCTGCAGATGGACGCCCCTGGAGCTCAGTGGACGATCCAGAAACGAAAAAAGGAGCCGAAGCTCCTTTTCTCTGCACTCCATGGATCACCGTGGACGTCCATGGACAAATACTTGGAGCGGGAAACGAGTCATGCACTATGGCACTAAGTCGTTGTTTTCTAAATGCTTTCTTCGCCAAGGTAGCCAGCGAAGGCCTTGATTGTAGCCCTATTTTTCGCCCTCGACGGTAGAACTGTCCATCGACTTCCAAGGACGTCCAACGAGCGTCTCTCTATCTGCCGCGAGCCGCGGCTCATCCTTGGCGATTGATTTCCCTTTCCAACGCGGTCAGGCGCGCGACGATGCGATCGAAGACCAGGGTCTCGCCGTAGAACATCTGGGCATCCAGCATGGCTTGGTAGTCTCGTTGCAGCGCATTGAGCAACGCGGCATCGGGAATTAGCCGCAGGCCACCTGCCTGGCACAGTTCGTAGTGGCTGAACCCGCTGCGGTAAAAGGTCTCCTTGATGCACAGCACGTCACGCAGCAGCTCGGTATCGGCCAGTGCCCTGCGCCCCACTTCGTGATCGGCCAGGCGTGCCAGGTCGTACCAATGTCGCGACAGCCGCTCGGCGCCGACGCGCAGGTCAGGACGATGGCACTCGACATGGATCAGCGTGGCTTTCTCCCAGAACGTGCGCATCGGCGACAACACCGCCACCTGGGCAGTTGGGAACGCCAGCCCCGGCACGTGGGCGGCCACATCCGGCACGATCGTCATGGTGTCCTGCGGCAGCGTGGCGTTGCGCCCGCCAAATTCGAGCAGGACGCTCGGTCGCAGATAGGCATCCGTGTTCTCCACCGCGCTGGGGTAGTACAGCCAGAGCTTCTCCGCGTCGTCGCTGACCTCGATGGTGACTTCATGCGCGGGGAGTGCTTGCGCCAGCGCTTCTCGCAGGGCCGGCACCAGCTCCTTGGTGACATGCTTCACCAAAGCCACCTTGAGCGCATCGGACAGCTTCTTGCGCCGGGTGTTGGAAAGACCCACGAGGTCAGGCATATCGGCCACCAGACTCCGGTAGTCGATGGTGACGTCGATGTCCTCGGAAAAACGTTCGATGGCCTGATAGACCTTGGACAGCGACGTGCCGCCCTTGAACGCCATCGGCTTGCGAATCGGCAGCGCGAACAAGACACCCAGCACCTGGCACAGCCAGATGTCTTTTTCCAGAATTTCAGCGCGGCGGCCCAGCACCGGTGCCAGGCCATGCAACAACTCGGCCTGCTCGGCCAGGGATAAATTGAAGTAGTGCGCCATGGATTCAGGCATGGGCCAGTTCGCCTCGCTCGTAGCAGGTCAGGGCTTCCACCATCCAGGCCGGCATCGATGCCTTGGCTCTGCTCAGCGCCTCGAACTCGGCTGTAGGCAGTTTCTTCGCGATCTGCTTGAACGTGTGTGGCGTGACCTGGCTCCTCCCCAGGTACCACAGGGCCGACAGCGCCTGTCCTGCGGGCCGGCCGGCCAGCGCCAGCTTGCGCGGCGCCACGTGCTGCAGTCGGACGACCAGTTTGCCCAGCCGGATCTGATGGGAGGATCCTGTGGTCTGAAAAACCACCTGTGCCGGCATCTGCGTGGACAAGCCCAGGCGCCGCGCGGCTTCCGCCCCATGGATCTCGATCGTCGCTCCTTCCGCCTCGGCCACAGTCCGCGCCACCTGCTCGGGCGCGGGCATCGATTTGATGCCGAACCGCCCGGTCTTGGGCACGAGATACAAGCCATGGCCGATGCGCTCGATGCCGCCCGCCTTGGCTAGCCGCATCAGGGTCTGATCGATGGCCGCGCGCGAACCTAGCCCCGCAAACAATGCGGGGGTGAAGGGCTCGCCTGGGGGTTGCGAGGCGATGCGTTCACGGATGGCTTGGGACGTGCTCATGGCTGAAGTGACCTTAATTGTTAGACATTATAGTTAAAAATCTAACATCTGTCACCCACCTCGTTCAGGGGCAATACGGGTACCTGGTTCTTCCCGAGTTCTCAGACAGCGCCGCACGGTCAACCGACCCACCTGCAACCTTCACCATGCCAATTGAGTAACCAGCATCCGTCTTTTGATCCATGCGTCCAAATGACGAGTCGTCACCCTACACCGACACAGTTGCAGACCCTGAAGTATGCGCGTATATTTTAGTAAACTAAAAATTAAATTTACTTAATATAGGGAGCCAGGCATGAAATCATCATCACTCGTGGAACTCGCACTATCCGCTCAGGGCTGCACTCAAAAGGAGCTTGCCCTTCATCTGCGGGTTTCGCCGGCACAAATTAGCAAGTGGAAGAAAGGCGAGCACATTTCATTCGAAATGAGCAAGAAATTGAGCGAACTGGCTGGCCTGGACGATCTGGATCCGGACGTCGTCTTACTTGCTGGCTCGAAAGAAGACGCTAAGAAATGGGTACAACTTATCCGCTACCTTGCTGACCTCTCCGAAGACGGTGCGGAGACTGGCTACAACACGGCTCCGTTAATTGAAGATCTGGGTGACGACAACTGCTACCTGTTCTGGAACACTTTTCGTGTGCTCCAAGAAATGGGGGTCACCATTCCTCGCCCCTTTCCCAAGGAGTTGGAGGCTTGTATAGCGGATGATGATGAGGACGAAGCCATCTGGGACAACGAGATCGCTTCACTCATCTATGACATGTTTAAGTCACTCACGAACGTGTACGGCTTTTACGCAGCGTTCGTGTCAGATTTGGTCTATGACGAAGAGCTTGATCTTATCGACACTCCAGCTTGGGAACTTGATTCTGAACTACTCAGTCTGGCCGCATCAAAGCTGGACCTGGACGAGAGCAAGATTCCTGGCTTTTCACGTTTCAAAAACAAAGTGAAGTCTGAGGTCGCTAAAATGGTGACATACCTGAAGGAGCGTGCATTTCGTGCTGGTATCCCTTTGAGAGCCGAGCTGATGGATCTGGTCTTCGATTCCCACGACGAGTTAGGTCGGACTGCGGAAGCGTATAGCCTTGGCTTTGACCAAAACCGTCTTCATCCTGACATCTACATGAACGAACTGCTCATTGGCATGCGTGTGATTCATCAAGTACTGCCGGCGCTAATAAAAAAGCTTGGCATGGAAGACGAGTTTGAACTTGATACTTCCGAACTTCGACTCGGCTAGCCGTCAAAAGCCTGGAACACGAACGACTCAGATTTCGAGCCTCCTGAGCTAGGACTTAGGTCCTATGCTCGCCACAACCCCCGCTCAGTCCCAGCAACTATCCGGAAGCCGCCTCACCCGTATTCCTGTGCCTAGATTGGCGCCTAAAAAAGCTGGCTGCGGGTGGATTTCCGTGGCGCTCTCTGGAATGAAAAAAGGGGCCGAAGCCCCTCTTTTCAACGACTTACAGACGTCAGTAGAAGTCTGTAGATCACTATCTGGAGCGGGAAACGAGTCTCGAACTCGCGACCTCAACCTTGGCAAGGTTGCGCTCTACCAACTGAGCTATTCCCGCGTTAGCTATCAAGCTAAGCCCTGCATTCTAGTGCCAATCCAGGTGTCTGTCAAATCGGCCTGGCGGCCGTTTTGGCATCTCCGAGACGGCGTTTTCGCCGGCCTCGAAAGCCACCTGGGAGGCATGCCACCCACCCGGACGGCGCCCGACAGGCCGTCGATATCCGTCAGGCCGCCGATGCAGGGAGGCGAATTCTAGCATGCCTTCGGCATTCCCTGTCAAACAATAGTCCTTTCCAGCTTCGAACCTCTGTCGCTCCTTGACCGCTCCTCGCCCTAAACGGCCTTGCACCCTCAAGCGGCCCTGCATCCCCAAACGATTCCGCCCTAAACGGCCTTGTCCCAACAGCCCCTCCCAAGCGGCCCTCGGCCTCAGGCATCTCTCGGTCCCGGTTGGCCCTAGGCCCCCCAGCAGCCCCAGGTCCTCCCAGCAGCCCCAGGCCCCCCCCAGCAGCCCTAGGCCCCCCCAGCAGCCCTAGGCCCCAGGCAGCCCCGCACCCCTAAATGGCCTCGCGTCCCAAACGGTCTTGGCCTCTCAATAGCCTCCGCTCCAGTCCGCCTCGGTCCTCGCGTTATGCTTACGCTTTCGCCCCGGACTAGGATTGGATGCGCATGGCGCCGGACATCATCGAAGAGGATCTGCGAGGCTGCAATACGCTGGGCCTGCCGGCGCGCGCGCGCGTGCTGCGCATCGGGGAGGCGGCGGATGCCCGGGTCCTGAGCGAGCTGGCGGACGCGGGGCAGGAGGTGTTCGTGCTGGGCGGTGGCAGCAATGTGGTGATGCGTGAGCGCCCGCGCCACTTGGTGGCGCGGGTGGGGCTGCGCGGGGTCCGGCTGCTGCGCGAGGATGGCGAGGCCTGGGTGGTGGAGGCGGCGGCCGGGGAGCCGTGGCATGGTTTCGTCGATCACTGCCTGCGCCGGGGCTGGCCGGGGCTGGAGAATCTGGCGCTGATTCCGGGGACGGTGGGGGCGGCGCCGGTGCAGAACATCGGCGCCTATGGGCTGGAGCTGGATCGGCGCCTGGAGGGCGTGGTGGCCTGGGATGTCCGGGCGGCGCGGCGGGTGGAGCTGGCGCCCGGGGACTGCGGCTTCGCTTATCGCGACAGTATGTTCAAGCGGGCGGGGGCGGGGCGCTGGCTGATTCTGGCGGTGCGGTTTCGCCTGCCGAAGGCGTGGCGGCCCGTGCTGGATTATCCGGACTTGCGCGCGCATCCGGCGCTGGCGGCCGGGGCGGCGACACCGCGGGCGGTGTTCGAGGCGGTCTGCGAGATCCGGCGGCGCAAGCTGCCGGATCCGGCGGTGCTGGGCAATGCGGGCAGTTTCTTCAAGAATCCGGTGGTGCCGGCGGCGATGGCCGAGGCGCTGCGCGCGCGGTTTCCGGGCCTGCCGGCCTATGCGCAACCCGGCGGTGCGATCATGCAAGCCGCCGGCACGGTCACGCAGCCCAGCAGCATGGTTACACAACCCGGCAGCACGGTTACGCAGCCCGACAGCGCGGTTACGCAAGCCGTCCGCACGATTACGCAGCCCGGCGGCACGGTCCCGCAGCCCAGCAGCGCGGTTACGCAACCCGGCGGCGTGGTGAAGCTCGCGGCGGGCTGGCTGATCGAGCGGGCGGGCTGGAAGGGGCGGCGCCTGGGGCCGGTCGGGATGCACGAGCGCCAGGCGCTGGTGCTGGTCAATCATGGCGGGGCGTCGGCGGAGGACGTGCTGCAGCTTGCGGAGGCGGTACGCGAGGACGTGCGGGCGCGCTTCGGGGTGGACCTGGAACGCGAGCCCGTGCTGCTGGATTGAAGGTTGGAATGGCCTGCCCAGTGGACGGATCCGCCGCCACCGACCTTGGGAATGCGGCCCGCCACGCGGACGAACCCTCTGGCCTTGAGCTTAGGGATCCGGCCCGTCCAGCGGCTGGGCCCTCCGGCCCTGAGCTTGGAAACGCGCCCGTGGTCGATCCCCCGACCTCGACGATGAGCCTGGGGGCGCGCGCCCCACGGCCGGGCACCTGGCGTCGGCTGTGAGCCTGGGAACGCATCCCCTGGCCGGACCCCCCGGCGTCGACCCTGAGCCTGGGGACGCAGCCCCCCCCCCCCCCCCCCCCCCCCCCCGC
>Ga0180216_1000598_pt1 | contig 36715 bp, 39 predicted proteins | sample eDN3rd37CBELigMG_FD_128879 | JGI IMG/M metagenome (GOLD analysis project Ga0180216, IMG submission 128879) | Enriched Miracle-Growth compost microbial communities from Emeryville, California, USA - eDNA 3rd pass 37_C BE-Lig MG (version 2)... ... | reverse complement strand
TATCGCTCCTGTACTTCCTGCTTCATAGCGCGATAAGCGGTTTGCAGGCCTGTAATAATCTCCTCCTGGCTGTATGTCCAATACCCGTCCTTCAACTGGTTCTCCCATTCGAAGCTGCCTGATGCAATCGTTTCGAATCGACGATCGATCAGTACTGCCTTGATTCGTGTAGAACCAAACTCGATGCCCAGTGAGGTTTCCCCTCTCGTTATCGCTTCCTTCAAGTCTGCATGACTCATGATCATATACATCCCCTCTCTATTTGTCGTTTAGCATTTCCTATGTCATTCATATAAACTCGACCTTCAAATCGACTTCGCTACGCTTATACAACCTATGAATTTCTATCGAAAGAAGGCGCTTTCTATAATAGATAATCTTTTCAGCCTTAGTATATTTTCTGTACGTACATTTGTCAATACAATACCTTAGTTATACTAACATGATTGCTGCACTTCGTCAGCTTGTCTTAATTTGTTGTTTTTTCGAGCTTATTGCATAAATATGTACGGTCCCATGCATAGCCCAGCATGACAGCACTTGCAACCTGTACAATTTGTGCTAAAATATGTACGTACAACTTCTTGAACAATGATGAAAGTAGTGAAATGATGAAGCCAAAGTATCAGCTTATTATTGATGATATAAAAAGCCATATCCTCTCGGGAACATACAAGCCCGGTGATAGAATACCTTCGGAGTACGTGCTGCAGGAAAACTATCAGGTTAGCCGGCAAACCGTTAGAAAAGCAATTCTAGAGCTATCTAATGAAGGATTCCTACGCAGCGAGAAGGGATCTGGTACGTATGTTAGCACTCATTACCGCTCCAAAGCCGGTGTAAGATCGATGAATAAGACAATTGGTGTCATTACAACTTATATCTCCGATTACATCTTTCCTTCAATTATTCGCGGCATTGAAAGCCGATTGAACGAAGATAATTATTCTCTGCTGCTAGCCAGCACGAATAATGATATCGAACAAGAGAAAAAGGCCTTGGAAATGATGCTGTCGTATGGTGTGGACGGGCTAATCGTAGAGCCTACTCGAAGCAATGTATACAATCCAAACATCGCTTATTACCTATCGTTTAAGGAGCAGGAGGTGCCATTCGTGATGATTAATGCTTATTACGAAGAGCTAGAGGTTCCTTTCTTCTGCTTGGATGACGTGCAGTCTAGCTATCTCGCAACTCGGGAGCTTATCACGAAGGGTCATTCCCAGATCGGCATCATTGCTAAAATGGACGATCTACAAGGGAAATATCGAATGAAGGGATTTATTAAAGCTTTAGGGGAGGCAAAATTAAGGTTTCAACAGGAGCATGTGCTCTCCTTCGATACTGCCACTAAAGCCGACCTGTCCGCTAACCTGGAAGTGTATCTGAACGACAATCGTGATGACGTGACTGCGATTGTCTGCTACAACGACGAGGTGGGACTTGAGGTCGTAAACGTCTGCAGGAAGCTAGGCATCTCTATCCCAGATGATCTATCGGTTATTGGTCAGGACAATTCCTATATCGCCAAAAACGCCAATATACAGCTCACGACGTTGACGCACCCACAAGAGCAAATGGGGCGCGATGCCGCAGATTGGGTCATTAAGTCGTTACAGGGCAAAAAGGATCTGCCAACCAAAACCTATTACCAACCGGAACTCATTGCGGGAGAAACCGTTAAAGAGATTGAAGTAGAATAGTACAAGTATAGAATGTCCCGAACGCCTTTCATTCCGAAAAGCGTTCGGGACTTATCGTTTTATATACGTCGGTTTTGTCCCGGCCTCTATATTCTGTCAGCTAGAGCATAGTTAGAGTTTGGGCCGGAATTCTAATTTTGTATCTTTCTCAGGTTAATAATTTGCGTATTTGAAAATACAGTAAGCTGGTCCATCATAAATTTAGCTGAGTAAGAGAAGTTATTTTCAATCCAGTAGAAGATCAAGCCTAATGTGGCATTTGTTTGATAACGCAGGAAGATATCATAATTTACCTCGCCGATTGACGACTCCATCTCCATCTTGATGTCCTCTGAAAATATACTATAGAATAGCTGTTCCAGCTTCGTCTTGAAGTCTGCATGACCATGATATAAGGCGTAGAATATTCGTTTTTTACTTTCTATATATTCAAAGATTAACACCGTTGTCGGAGCTTGCTTATTTACATTAATCGTTTCACTCACATGGAATGGCAGCATAATAGCCGACTTCAAGCCTTCCAATACATCGCATAGAATTTCTTCTAGTAGTTCTTCTTTATTAGAATAATACGTATAGAAGGTCGATCGATTTAGTTCGGCATATTGCGCAATCATCGAAACGGTAATTTCCTGATCAGTAAATTGCTCCATTAGTATAATATATGCTTTCTTGAGAGCGGCTTTAGACTTTTTTATCCTTCTATCTATTTTATAGCTCACGTAATCGGCCCCTCCTCTCATGGTGTACAAATAAAAAATAAACATCACTTTTACTTTAAGTGTTGGTTAAACCTCATTTCAAGCCCTGTTGTCCATTTAATTTTTGAATACTATGCTAACCTAAAGGTGTTCATTGTTTAGACACATTATTCTATACACCTTTGAGGAGGTTTTCGAGATGAGACTAGAGAACAAAGTAGCCGTTGTAACTGGCGCTGCATCAGGTATTGGTTATGGTATTGTTGAGAAGTTTGTCAACGAAGGCGCAACGGTTGTCGCTGGGGATATTACAGATAGCATTTTTGAGCTTGAAAAAACCTTTGGTGACAAGGTAAAGGCTGTTAAGGTCGATGTATCCAAAGAAGCAGAAGTAAAAAGCTTAATTGAAACGGCTGTAAATACATTTGGCAAGCTGGATATTCTATGTAATAATGCTGGAATTCTTGGTGCTTATGCCAACATTGAAGAGTATACAGAGGAACAGTGGAATCGTGTCATGGCTATTAACATCAACGGTCCATTCTTCGGTATTAAGCATGCCGTTCCTTATATGAGACAAAATGGTGGCGGTTCCATCGTCAATACGGTATCCATTTCATCTCGTCATGCAACGCCTGGTTCTCCAGCCTATGTAACATCAAAAGGCGCGATGCTCATGCTGACTCGTCAGGCTGGTCACGATTATGCTCGTGAAAACATCCGCGTTAATGGAATCTCTCCGGGTGTAGTCAATACGGGTATTCTAAAAGACGTAGACGATGATATGCTAAAAGTATATTCGGATGCTATTCCGATGCGTCGTATTGGTGAGCCTTCCGAGCTTGCAAATGTCGTTTGCTTCTTAGCTTCAGACGAGGCATCCTACGTTACAGGTCAAACCTATATTGTCGATGGCGGTAAAGATACGATCTAAGTAGTTACATTAAACGGCTTTAATCCTTGTTCTATTGGGATTAAAGCCGTTTTTATAATGTTATCCCATTCGTCATTCCCTGCAAACCTTAGTTTGTCTTAATTGTTAACACTTCATAGCCTAATTTTTCGACTGTTTCTTTCAGCTGATCAGCGGTTACCTTTGAATCATCAAAGTCGACTTTAGCTTTACTCGCGTTGAATAGACACTTAACATCGTCCACTCCACTCATTTTGCTGAGAGCCCCTTCAATCTTTTTAATACAGGATGGACAAGTTAACGCTTCAAGCTGCATAACTGCTTTTTTCATTTTAATCTCCTCCTTTAGTCTGCATTATTTCCCATGCAGCAGCAATTGATCTAAATCATAAATTTTAATGCTATTTTTAGGCAGCAGTTCAATTACATTCTCCTGCTCAAGATGAGCAAGCTTTCGGCTAATCGTTTCAGGTGTCGTCCCTAGGTAGGATGCCAAGTCCTTCTTTGAGATAGGCAACTTAATGATTGGACTGTTTCCACTATTGCTATCTAAACAATCTAATAGGAACGATATAATTCTGGATTCCACACTTTCCGTAAAGACCTGTGCCGTTTGTTTTTCAGATTCCTTCAGCCTTGAAGTCATCTCTGCAATAATTTTTAATGAAATTTGCGGAAACTCTATTAGGTATTCCAACAAATCCGCTTGATTAAATAAGCAAATAGATGTATTTTGCATCGCCTCGGCGTAATTCTCATGTACTTCTCCTGGTCTGAATATTGCCAATTCCCCTGTAAAGTCACCGGGATTCAGTATTCGAACAAGCTGCTCCTTGCCTGTATCAGATAGTCTGTAAACTCTTACTTTTCCGGTGTGAATGATATATAGCACATCATCCTTGTCACCAGCACGAAATAGCATCTCGCCCTTTTTAATTTGCTTGGCTTGTGCAGATTCTACGATGCGGTCCATGTCCTGATCCTCTAAGTGATTAAAGATTGGTACTAATCGAATACAATCCCTATAGCTATGGCGAGATTGTCCAGCATCCTTTCCCATACAGGTGAACCCTCCTTCAGGTTGAGCATATGTTCTAACGGTTTACGTACGCAATACGGCTTAATAAATATCTTCTTTGTTGTGTATAGTTGCATTTTTTTGCCTAGTATCGTTCAAAATTTCCGTAAACTCATTATACCTTACTTCCATCCCAGCAATGCAGTTACCGATTGTGGCTAGTTCCTCTCCTACTTTTACTTGCTTTGAAGCTGATTAATCTCATCGCGTTCAATATAACAACAAGAACGCTGCCTTCATGTATGAACATACCGCTTGCCAAATGCACATGCCCGCCAAGAACACCGACCAGAAGGATCACTACAACTGCTAAAGCAATCGCTATATTTTGACGCATGTTACGTATCGCTTTCTTAGATAACACATAGGCATGAGCATATTGTGAAAGCTTATCCGCCATGAGCACCACATCAGCAGTCTCCATAGATATATCCGTCCCACCCTCACCCATCGCGATTCCTATATTTGCTGCAGCAATCGCGGGGGCATCATTGACTCCATCACCAGCCATGGCGACAATAGCACCCTCTTCTTTCAGCTTATTTACATAAGCGACCTTATCGCTCGGCAGCAGCTCTGCATAAAACTCATCAATACCCAGCTGATTAGCGACAGCTTTTGCCGTATGACGGTTATCGCCAGTGAGCATTATGATTCGCTTCACGCCATTCGCTCTCATCGTTGCTAATGCCTCATGCGCATCATCTCGGATTTGATCTGCTATCGATATGATGGCTTCAAGCACGCCATTCATCGCTACAAATACCGCGGTGTTTCCTAACAATTCCCGACTGATTGCATACTGGCCTGCATGCGCATCGATGTCAATTTGCCGCGCATCCATAAGCTTTCTATTCCCCGCTACGATATGATGCTTGTTAACCGTGGCGACTATGCCATGTCCTTTAATGGCTTCACTATCCGTAAGCTGATACGAGCTAAGATCTACACCACGATTCACAGCAGTCTTGACGATCGTCTGACCTAGATGATGCTCCGAGACCGTTTCCGCTTTCGCTACGTATGCTAAAACTTCTATAGCTGTCTTAGCCCCGAAAGTATGCACATCGGTTACTTCAGGCTTGCCTTTCGTTAGCGTTCCGGTTTTATCAAATACTAATGTATCGACCTTCGTCAACCTCTCCATTACTTCTCCACCCTTAATCAGCACACCGTTTTTGGCACCATTGCCGATACCAGCCACATTAGATACAGGAGCGCCAATAACAAGTGCCCCGGGGCACGCAATAACTAAAAAGGTGATGGCCAGATGTAGGTCGCTTGTCAGAATATAAACTAGTATCGCTAATAGTGTGACGGCAGGGGTATAATAGTTCGAAAAGCGATCTAAGAAGCGTTCCGTCTTCGATTGTGAATCCTGCGCTTCCTCTATAAGCTCAATAATTTGGGCAAACGTCGTGTCATCGCCTACCTTTTCGGCTATCAGTTCGATATAACCCGTATCTAGAATAGTTCCGCTAAATACACGATCACCATCCGATTTGTAGACTGGAACGGATTCACCAGTAACTGCCGCCTCGTTAATGGAGGCTCGACCCTTCACTATAACTCCATCGACTGGAATTTTCCCACCCGGCAGAACAACAATCTGATCTCCTACCTTCACATCCTCGACACCGATAAGCTTACGAGAGCCATCGTCATGTAATAATAGAGCTTCTTGCGGTGCCATATCGATGAGCTGCTTTAAGGATGAGCGCGTTTTTTGCAGCGTACGATTCTCTAAATAAGCACCAAACAAAAATAGAAAGGTTACAATCGAGGACTCCACGTATTCGCGAATGAAAAGCGCACCGACTACAGCAATCGTAACAAGCAATTCTATGCTAAAGGTACGCAGTCTGACGGCTTGCCATGCTTTCATTGCAACGGGAGCAACCCCGATGACAGTAGCAGCAATGAGAAATCCATTACTCCAGTCCGTCTGCTGCTGCATGACCATGAGCATGAAGCCCACCGCAATAAGCAACCCTGACAGAAGTGTGAGCTTGTTTGTGTAACGGTTAATGGCCTTCATCATTCTGCTTCCCTCCTCTATTCTGTTCGCCTCTTGGTTGTCTCTATCTTATCGAATGATTAAGAAAATAAAATTGACGCCGGTCAAGAAATAATAAAAACTTACGTTGCTAGCAACAAAAAGAGCGCTACCGCATAGGTAAGCGCCCTATTTATTTCCTTAAACGTTGTATACCTTTGATCTGATCATGATACACCCTTAGCTCTGTACATTGCTCGATCTGCTTCTTTAATCAGCATCTCTAGGTCCGTATGTGAAACCTCTGTCGTGTGGTACCATCCAATACTTGCAGAAACATTAATGACATGATGATTACATATCATTGGTCTTTCCAATGCAGATTGAATTTGCTCTGAAAGCTTTTCTAGCTGAGGATGGTCAATATCTGCACATAAAATTACAAATTCATCTCCACCTAGACGACAAAGTAAATCTGTGTCTCGCAGTACACCGTCTAATCTTGAGACGATGTTCACTAGTAACTGATCTCCAGCCTCATGCCCATAGGTATCATTTATTTCTTTAAAGTCATTCATGTCAATGAATAACGCGGCTATAGAATCGACATGTTCATGCTTTAGCTGATCAAACCTATCCTTAAGCTGTAAACGATTAGCCGCTCCAGTTAGCGCATCATGATACGCTAATTGCTGCAGCTTGGCATTCGCTTCTCTCAATTTACGTATAGCGACGATGATAAAGGTCGCAATGAACACGGCAAACAGAACCAAATAAACAAGATCTTCTCTGCCGACATTCGGAAAAATATGCTCATGAAGATGAAAAAAAGCGTAAAGAGTGAGTATGATCGAAGCAATGCCTGCTAGCACTACGACTCGTATGCTTTGATAGATTGCACTTAGAGGAAGAGCTAACCACATGAATAAATAATTGACTAAATACGGTGAATCGCTAAGTAAATAATAAAAGTAAATATACATACAGCTTATCGTTACATACATTGTAATCTTCGGTTTTATCTTCTTGTGGATCAAAAGTATTAGAACGCTACCAAATACGATAAAAAGAAGAGCGGGAGGAAATACACTCTCCAGTCCTTCAATGAAAATATTAATGATGACTTGTATACTATAAAAGGCGCATATAAGTATGAACAATGCTTTATTTCGATGCATTAATTCCCTATCAATCATTAGATACTCTTCCTCTTTCATTTATAATAGGCCTAAGGTTCGTACTGTATCAGCATACTATATGTAATATTATCCATTTACTATATTATAGCTTATGTTATCTTCCTATACCTTGTAAAATAATCAAATATTCGTTAACATTTCCACAGTCATTCAACGCCTATTATCAACTGCTCACCAAGCCATATGAAATGAAAAAAGCCAGCCTTGATGGCTGACCTTATTTATACCATGAGACATTTGTTGAGCTCAGCTGAAAGCTCTGTTGAATGGCTGGTATGGCTACTGTAATCATCGTTGTATTTAACGGATTAAGGATAATGCCTAATGCTACAGCTAGTATAATAAACTTGTTGTTTTTTTCCACAGTCATTTCGGTGTCTCCTCTAGATGGTGTAATCCTTAATTCTAATACAATGAGATACTAAGTTGACGCTTTTTGAGAATCAAGTACGAACATCGTTGCGTCCTGACCCATGAATAGATTACTTCCCTTATAGAACGTTTCAGATTGAATATCGCTATATCCGATCTTAGTCATCATTTTTGTAAGCTCTGCTTGATCAAAGCCGTTATGAACGAGGTCCGACATGACATTTTCGTTTTTGTTAAAGTCTACGATGATTACATGCCCTCCTTCATTCAGAACATCGAATAGTCTAGCTAGTACGACTTCAACGTCAGGAATATGAAGCAAAACCTGTGCCATGAAAATATAATCTGCTTTTACATTAGCCAGAGCATCTTGCTCAAAGTCAAAGCATAGCGTATCCGCATTCTGGATGTTTAAATCAGCTATTTTTTGTTTCACTTGCTCAATCATGTTTAGTGATGTATCTAGAAAAAGCACGGAATGAAATTCATCTAACAAGTTCATTCCTACAAGACCGGTTCCACATCCGAAATCAATCGCTTTCTTGTCCTTGGCATCCTTGACGTAACCACGAATAGCGTCTGAGGCTAGTTTAGCGATCTGAATTCTTTCTGGAGTGTCATACATTTGCGCAATCATTTCAAATTTATCTGTGTTTGCCACTATGATTTTCATCCTCTCTACTATGTAATCTCGAAGTAAGCTCGAGTTAAAAAAGCAGAGAAGGCATCTTCTCCGCTTCGCGTTCAATATGTCCAGCTGCTTATTCATCAAGCTTAGCTCCCACTTGCTTCACCATCGTCATTGAATTTATCTAACATAGAAATCGTCTCAATTAAATGATTGTTGAAAATTTGTCGCGCGATGTCCAGTAGATCAATAATCATGGGATCTCGTAATGAATAGAGCACACGGTTTCCGTCTTTTTTACTGAATACTATATTTTTACTTCTCAATATGCTTAATTGCTGCGAAACAGCTGAGCCTTCAGAGCCTATCAATGTTTGAAGCTCATTTACATTTTTTTCTCCCTCAGCAAGCAGCTCCAATATTCTTATACGTAAAGGATGAGCAAGTGCTTTGAAGAAATCGGCTTTAAACTTTTGTAACTCTAAATTCATCATCTTCTCCTTTTACTGCTTTTCTATCTTCGTTTAAGCTCAGTTTACTTAGAGCAACGTTTATAGCATCGACCGTATGTGCATAAAATTGACTTTCTCCAATTTCATCATATAATCCTGTTTTTTTCAAGACTTCTCTCGGTTGATCCTGTAAACCTGATACTAGCACCATTCCTCCGCTCGATTTAATCGATTGTACGATATGCGAGAGACTAGTTTCACCGCTCGTGTCCATATAAGGCACCTTACTTAAACGTAAAATTAGTATCTTTGTGTTAGGGTGAACAACCTCTTGTATTGCTTTTTCGAATACCTGTGCAGAACCAAAAAACAGCGGTCCATCGATGTTGCAAATGTTGATCTGCGCATAATCATCCTCTTCTTCACTTAAGCTCTGCGTTGTTACCAGACGATGATTCGTATCTGATGCTTCTGGAATTACTTTAGATACAACATGCAGCTCACTCATTCTTTTAACAAAGATCATCATTGAGAGTAATAGACCAACACCAACAGCGGTCGTCAAATCAACGAATATCGTTAATAAAAATATAATTACAAGGATGATGGCATCCCATGTCTTAGTTTTTAATATTTGAGCAAATTTCTTCATTTCACTCATATTCCACGCGACGACCATAAGAATCGGTGCCATACTAGCTAAAGGGATATTTGATGCATAGGGTGCTAACAATAGCAGAACAACTAACACAACTAAACCTTGAACAATACCAGATACAGGTGATGCTGCCCCACTCTTAACATTCGTTGCCGTACGAGCAACGGCTCCTGTCGCAGGTATGCCTCCGAATAAGGGCGAGACTATATTAGCAATACCTTGACCCATTAATTCACGGTTACTGTTATGCTTTGACCCTGTTAATTCATCTGCTACTACAGCAGACAATAATGACTCTATACTGCCTAGCATAGCTATCACTAATGCAGGGCCAATGAGCAGCTTAATCCGTTCCCACGTGATCTCAGGAAACTGTAGGCTTGGTAATTGATGTGGAATTTCGCCGTAGGATGAGCCTATCGTAGCTAATTGATCAGGAAAGAATATTGCTGCTACGATACTCGATCCGATCAACCCGACAAGCGCTCCCGGAATTTTAGGCAAAAATTTATTCGTTACGATAATAAGAATGAGACCGATAACAGCTATAAGGACACTGTACATATTTATAGTATCCAAATGAATGAAGATATCCTTCATCTTGTCTATAAAATACTCATGATTCTCCAGACCAGTAAGTCCTAAAAAGTTACTGATTTGTCCTGAAAAGATCGTAACGGCAATTCCTGTTGTAAAGCCGATCGTGACGGGCCGCGGAATAAATCTGATCAGCCCTCCTAGTCTAAATAACCCCATAAGAAACAAAATTATGCCTGCTAGAAATCCTGCAATCAACAGATTCTCATACCCATAGCTAATAACGATCCCTAATAAAATTGGAATAAATGCACCCGTAGGTCCTGCAATTTGATATTTCGAACCACCAAAAATGGATACTAAAATACCTGCAATAATGGAAGTATAGATACCATACTCTGGCTTCACACCTGATGCGATTGCAAAAGCCATTCCTAGCGGAATGGCAATAACCCCAACAATACACCCTGAAATCAAATCCCTACGAAGCTTTTCCATCGAGTAATCATTGAATCTCCCCAATTTTAACAATCCAACTCATCTCCATGCATCCGTATATTTGTATATTTGATTTTTTGAATATACAAATATAATAAACCCTTTATCTATAATGTCAAATGAAAATAATGTTAGCTTGTCTCGGTAATAAATAAGGCGTCATCGTTACAAAATATAGACAACCACATAGATTGGAGTGTTGAATATGGGAAGAAATAATAACCAGGGACATAGTAAAAACAAGAGTTCTTTGCCTCAAACACCAAGTAATCAAAAAATTGCTCCAAACGAAGTGCAGGAAGAGTTTGCTCAAGAGATCGCAGATCTTACAAAATCAACTCAGAAGAGATCAAAGAAGAAATAAAGTGAGCGTCATCTAGCTGGAAATATATAAGAGCACGACCTTTGTGGTAGTGCTCTTATACATAGTTAGGTATATTAACTCTCCATTAGTCCCTTAAAACGATCGCGATAGAACCAAACTAAAATTCCTTCCAATACCGTGACCAGTATCGCTAATGCTAGTAAGTCGGAATCTACAAATAGATGAAAGGCTAGTATATTTACGATGATGCTTGCCAAGACGATTAAAGTTAGTGGTACAAAGCGGCGTATGATTAATAAGACTCCAGCTATGATCTCTACTCCTTTTTCCAACGCTAAGAAGTAACCCTCACCTAAAAACTCCATTGCAGCTGGACTAGTTGGAGCAAATGCTTCAAACCCAAATAACACAACGTATCCATTTAAGCCTGCCCCTAGGAAAATAATTCCAAGCAGTAATTCGGCTATGCGAATCCATACATTCATTGATATCCCCCCAAGCTAGCAAAGTGATTAGATCAACGCTCACTTTATTTTACACTAGGTAAATCTAATTATGGGGATATTTGCATATTTTATTGAAAATGAAAATGCCAGCAGGGAATCGTATCACCAGCTGGCATTTTCATTATGATATTAGTAATACATTACAGGCTGCTTAAGTGGCTCCAGAGCCCGCGACTGGTCAACATAGATAAATGCATCATATCGGCTTGGAAGTATGGAGGGTACATAATTTCCACGCTCATAATGTGGATGATAAACCACACCAATTGCCCGATGTCCAAGCGGTTGGTGAAGAACCTTACTTTCTTCATCAAAAATAATCACTTTATCATGATCCCCAGCTTGGTGCAGCAAAGCCTCCCAGCTGCCAGATATCGCTTGTGGAACCTTCATAACTTCAATGTCACCACCCCACTTATCAGCAGCGATGACCGTTCCTTGATACGTCCCAAAGCCTACTGCGTATACCTGCTCCTGACCAAACTTCTCTCGAACCAGTTGTCCAACATTGACCATTCCATCAGCTGCCATATCCGTAGCTCTAGCATCACCGATATGTGTGTTGTGCTCCCATACGATAGCCTTCGCATGCGGACCGTGAAACGCCTTAATTCGAGATAATGCCTCGACCATATGTCGATCGCGGATGTTCCACGAATCAGGGCCGCCGCGTACCATCGATTGATAATAGCGCTCAGCGTTTACCGCAACTAACGCGTTGATCTCATCGTTTAACGATAACTCATCCTGAGGCCCGCTTGCTTTTCTCTTCTCCTGAAGCGTAAGCAACAAATCAACGACTTCCTCCTCACAGCCCTCCGATAGAAAGCTAGCGGAAACTCCGTAGGCCTGTGGTTCACGTCCATGCGGCTCGAAGCATTCGAAGGCTTTCTGTGCTATTGCCAAATCAGGAGAATCGATTTCTGTTAGATGACGTATAATTTCTTCCATCGACTCCCATAGACTATAGACGTCAATGCCGTAAAATCCAATTTGGTCTTTATCTTTCTTATTTTTATTATATTCATGAAGCCACTGGGTTAAATCGACTACCTCTTCATTAGCCCACATCCATGTCGGCCATCTATTAAAATCCTTCAGTGCTTCCCGTGCATTCAAAGGCGCATCTGCTTTATGCTTGATGTATTGGTTCAATGTAAAGCAAGACGGCCAATCTCCTTCAACCGCAATAAAGGAAAATCCCTTCTCCTGTATAAGTCTTTTCGTAATTTCTGCTCTCAGTGTATAAAACTCGGAGGTCCCATGCGAAGCCTCACCCAGCAATACGATCTCGCGATCGCCAATAGCCTGAACGATCTTATCTAAATCATCCATCGTCTTCATTGGAGTAGACGTTCTTTGAATTTCAAGTATGATGTCTTCGTCCTGCATATGTATGCTCCCTCTGAATAGTTGTATGTTGGTTGACAGTATTCTAATGAACCTTTGTATCATTTTGATTACTGCTATTCTTTCCTGAAATGGATCATCTATTCCGATAATGCCACTGACATTCCTATTAAAATCAACCCGTTATAGCTGTAACTGTGATATGATGACGATTGCTGATTTATATCTACAATTACATCGTAAGTGGAGGCATCTATGACAACACACACAAAGCAATCGGTACAAATCATTACAGCAGATCCAAGTGGGATTGGTCTGTTTGGGCTAGCAATCGTCACGCTAGTAGCATCCTCACAAAAGCTTGGGCTGACAACAGGGCTCAGCTTTGTTATCCCTTGGGCGATATTCCTTGGAGCACTAGCACAGATTTTTGCAGCGATTCAAGACGCTAAGCACAATAATACGTTCGGTATGACCGCCTTCGCTGCCTATGGTTTCTTCTGGCTCGGCGTCGCTAGCAGCTGGTTAATGAAGCTCGGTGCTTTTGGGCCGCTACTCTCTGCAGATATCGACGGAAAGCAGCTTGGATTTGCATTTCTAGGTTATCTAATCTTTACTCTATTCATGACAATTGGCGCTATGGAAACACATAAAGTACTATTTATTATATTCGTCCTTATTGATTTTCTATTTATCGGCTTAACGTTGGACGCTTTCGGTATCGCACCTCATGTCTTCCATACCCTTGCCGCATATGCTGAACTGGGCATTGCGTTGATGTCCCTATACGGCTGTGGTGCATCGGTATTAAATGTTCACTTTGGGCGCAAGTTCCTTCCGCTTGGTAAGCCTTTTGGTATTTTCAAATAAATCTCATGACAAAAACACCAGCCCCCTTATTTGCATATAAGGGGGCTGGCGCATTTAATATACTTTTAACATTTGAATATACACGCAGTATTAATACGTGTTGTATACATTTTCGCATTCTTCTGCCGTTGGTTCATAGAAACAATGCTTCTTCCATCGTCCTGCAAACGGCTGACCATACCAAGTTGGCGGGCATGGTCCAGGAGCATCATATGATCCTGGACGGAAATACCACAAAGAGAATTTGGCAGGCCAGCTCCGCTCCCCATTTACGGCCCGCTGCGCTAAACGTCGTTCCCGCTCTCTTGCACCTTGATAGAACATACCATGCTGCAGTGCCTCGAACGCATGTGGCTGGTAGATCATTTGAGGAATGGTGCGAATATCTTTAAAGTCAGAGCAATCTACTCTTATTCGGTTAATGCCCACTGTTCCAACATGGAGCATTCCCTGTTCTCCCTCGGCCTCAGCCTCCGCTCGAAGCAACCTCGCCAACATGCTTATATCTTGACTCCTGGCTTTTACCACTGCCATAGGATCATCACCTCATTACACTTGTTGACACATTATATTGTAGTAAGTGGAGATGTGATACTCTGACAGACAGCTTTATCGTGTAAACAAGCATGATGCTTTCATAAGTGTCTATAGTGGTTTAGTATTCCTTTATGTGAAGTACTCAATCTTTGCTTGAGGAAAGTAATGATTGATGTATCTGCCAAGCGTTTCTTTAATATCCTGCTGCTCTTGGTCTGTATATACATATTTCCCGATACCGTATCGTCCCCATTTCCACTTTCTCTTCGTTTCATCGAGCTCCAGCTTGGTCATCGGATAATTTTTCTCAATCACATTCTTCGCAGGCTTCGTAAATCGATGCTGAATTAATTCAAAGGTGAGGTCTTTCTTGCTAGCCTCGGAAAGATTAGCTTCTAGTCTTTCAAACATATCTTTATAGCCTACTTTCCAGCCTTCATGTAGATAAATTGGAGCGATAATGAAGCCTAAGGGATATCCAGCATCCCCCACCTTCCTAGCCGCCTCCATTCTCTCCAATTGTCTGGACGTTCCCGGTTCAAAATTTTTAATAATATATTCGTCATTCATACTAAAGCGAAACCGGGTTCGACCATTATGCTTGGCATCAAGCAAATGATCCACATGCTCGAATTTAGTGACAAACCGCAATCTGCCGTATTCAGACTCACCAAAAAACTCAATAGCCTTCTTTAGAGAATGCGTTAAGTGATCAATGCCTACGATATCCGATGTACAGGACGCTTCAAACCTTGTAATTTCCGGAGCTCTTTCCTTCATATATTGATTCGCTGCATCAAAAATATCATCGAGATTGACATAGGTGCGGATATACGGCTTACTGCCCATCGTCGTTTGTAAGTAGCAATAATGACAATGCCCCATACATCCCGTTGCAAATGGAATCGCATACTCTGCAGAGGGCTTCGACGTATCGAACTTTATCGTTTTCCTAACCCCGACGACTAACGTAGACTTCGCAATTCTATACTTTTGAAAATCATTGTCTCCGGGTAGGTTTCTTATTTGGTTATGAGACGTTGTCTCCCTAATTTCAATGCCCATCGATTCAAATTTATGAATCAATTCTTTGCCTAAAGGATATTCCAGCGCTCTTGGCTCGACATAAACTAACTGAGGAACGAAAGGCTTAACCATATAAACCCTCCACGTCAGTGTATCCAAAAGCCTCCCTATAGGCTTCTTCTGCTTCACTCGCTGTTTGATATACTGCAACCTCTTCGTTTAATGGATAATACGTTTCGTACATAAATAGCGAAAGGCTACCGGGAGAGTTAGGATCCATCACCACCGCCGCCTCTTGAACATTAGCCACACCTTGAACATGAGGGTTCCGTATAATGACATACACGACTTGCCCTGGCTGAAATTGGCTTGACATAATACCAGCACCATCCTTAAGTTTTCGTTAGTATGACGTGAAATGATGCAAAATATGCTAAAAATAAAAAAGAAGGCTACCCCGTCCTGCTCCATCTGAAGCCTTAGGGTAACCTTCTCTATAAGTATAGCTTTGCTTTTAATATGGGTCTGCTTCGTGACTTTTCTTAACCGCGTCTTTGACCGCTTGATTCGCATCAATTGTACCCTGGCCATATTTCGAAATACCTGATTCACGGCCTGGAACGTTACCTTCTTTTTTCATATGTTCAATCTCTTTCATTTTCTGTGCAATACCTTCCTTCACACGTCGCCCATAATCTTGATCGGCCTGCGTGAAGTGTTCAATCATCGCCTCTTGAATACGTGGGTCGCACACCGCCAGCGCTTCAGATAGGTTTTTAATTAATTCCTCGCGCTCCCACTCTTCAAATTCACGATATGTATTCCCTGCCTGACCGTAGTTGTTCGGACGATCAATCGGTGCACTCATCGTTGCCGCATGATACATTGGGTGATGTGGAGCACGACCTTCGGTGCTAGCTTCCTTAAAGCCACCGATCATCGACGGTTCATAATTAATATGAGGATTCTCTCCTGACTCTTTCGGGTCACGGACATCCATTTGACCGCGCTGCTGGTTCGTATGAACGGGCACCTTCGGTGCATTTACAGGCAGCTTCAGATAGTTTGCGCCAACACGATAGCGCTGCGTGTCGGAGTAAGAGAAGGTACGACCCTGCAGCATTTTGTCGTCGGAGAAGTCCATTCCATCAACGAGAACTCCTGTACCGAATGCAGCTTGCTCAATTTCTGCATGATAATCTACTGGATTGCGATCAAGCACCATGCGACCTACCGGCAGCCATGGAAACTTATCCTCCGGCCAAAGCTTCGTATCATCAAGCGGGTCAAAATCAAGCTCCGGATGATAGTCATCCTCCATCATTTGCACGAAAAGCTCCCATTCTGGATAATCCCCTCGTTCAATTGCTTCATATAAGTCTTGTGTAGCATGACCAACATTTTTCGCCTGTATCGCTTCGGCTTCTTCTTGCGTTAAATTACGAATCCCTTGCTTAGGCTCCCAGTGGTACTTAACGAGAACCGCTTCGCCCTTATCGTTAACCCACTTGTAGGTGTTTACACCAGAACCCTGCATATGACGATAGGTTGCAGGAATCCCCCATGGTGAGAAGAGAATCGTAATCATATGAGTCGCTTCTGGTGAACGAGAAACGAAGTCGAACATCCGCTGTGGATTAGGCACGTTCGAGGCTGGGTCAGCCTTAAAGGCGTGAATCATATCAGGGAATTTCATCGCATCGCGAATGAAGAAAATCTTCAAATTGTTCCCTACGAGATCCCAATTCCCATCCTCGGTATACATCTTCACAGCAAAGCCGCGTGGATCCCTTGCTGTTTCTGGTGAATCCTTAGCCCCCGCTACCGTGGAGAACCTTACCATTAGCGGTGTTCGCTTTCCAGCACCAGAAAATACCTTTGCCCGTGTATATTTCTCCACCGGCTCATCACCGACCTTGCCGTAGGTTTCAAAATATCCAAATGCCCCTGTTCCACGAGCATGAACGACTCGTTCAGGAATTTCCTCCCGATCAAAGTGCGATATTTTTTCGATAAAGTGGTAATTTTCTAATGTCGCTGGGCCTCGGTTTCCGACGGTTTTAATGTTTTGATTATCCATTACAGGGTGGCCTTGACGCGTCGTTAATGTCTCACGTTGAACATCATCATGTTGTGGATCGTTAGTCATTTAGCTGCCTCCTCCAAAATTTTCATCTATATGTTGTCCGAATTTAACAACTTTATACAAATATGGAATGGCATAAGTTTGAAGATTAAAATATCATTTAAATAAATTTAAGTAGATATGGAAACTTTTCTCTGACATTCTTTGTATAGGTAGATGAGGAGGGATGAAGTTGAGCGATAGCATCTTAATACAACGACTTAAGGAAAACGATGACTCCGCAATAGAAGAGCTCATTACTATATACGGTCAATACATTGCTGCAGTTGTTTATAGAGTTGGCGGATTATCACTACATGCTGAGGATGTTGAAGAAGTCGTATCCGATGTTTTTTATGCCGTGTGGAAAAGCAGGCATAAGATTCTACAAACCGAGTCTTTAAAGCCGTACTTGGCACAAATCGCGCGGAACATGACACGAAATAAATGGAGACATGTGAAACATGATCAGCCGCTCGATGATCAGCTTGCAATGGCAAATAACTTCCCTACAACTGACGATGCGCTGATTCAGAAAGAAAATGTCGCAACGATTAAGAAATTAATCGCTACATTGAAGCCACCAGATAACGATATCCTTTATGCGTATTATATCTGGAATTATAAACTTGAGGATATTGCCCTGATGTATAATCTTCCCTTGTCTACGGTGAAGTCGAAGATTTATAGAGGCAGGAGAACAATCGTCGAATGTTTTAAAGGAGGAGGTAATAGTTATGGAGAATTCCAATTACAACACAAGGACTCCTGAGATTAATCTAGACAGGGTAAAGCGTTTAACCATGAGTAAAATACAACGAGATAAGAAGCGTCATGTATTTTCGTTCAAGAGCAAGTTCAGTAAAGCTGCCTGCGCGGTTGTAGCTGCCTTTGTCATTACAACAGGCAGTGTGGCATACGCAATGAAAGCAGAAGATATAAAAATTATCATTAGCTATATTACAGGCATCCAGCAAGCAAAAGTTCTTACGGTGGGAAAGACGATATCGAACAAGGACTATCAGTTGAAAGTCCATGAAATCGTGACAGATTCAAGTTTGGGTTATATTGTTATTTCCGTAGAGGCGTTAAGTGAGTCCAGTAAAGAAAGCTTCGAGAACTATCGATATAGTAGCTATGAAACCCAAATTGTTGGTAGTTCTATTGGCATAACCGAACTCCATGACTATAAGGAACCTTACATCAGATATTATAAAATAAGCCTCTCAGGCAGATCTAAACTCAACCAATACGACAACGACGGCATTCTTCAATTTTCACTTAGAGGAATAGACACCCCCATTGAAGTTTCACTGTCACCTACTATAGATCGTATTGATATGGATATTACGGAAGATACAACGAATGGATATCAGTATCAGTTCAAAAAGCTTTATCTATCAGAGCTTGGACTGTCATTCGAAGCGATAGATACAAAAACGAATGTGATGGAATATGATTATAAAATCGAGTTGCTGTTCAATGACGGAACGAAGGAGTTGTTACTGCAAAAAAAGAACGAGGTATCCGATCACGGAAACCTGCTAGGAGGCTGGTCAGGTAATAGTGGGCCTGATACGAATGGTAACTACTATGCGGATACATTTATTTCTTTTTCCAAGAATATTCCGATACACACCATAAACAAAGTGATTATTAATGACATCGAATTTGATATCGATAGACTGCAAGAAACGGATTATAACTAAGAGGTTCGATAGATCTAAGGAATAGCTGTAGATAACAACGAAAAGGAGCGATTAGATACGTCTGATCGCTCCTTTGACTATTACACTTAACGATGAACAACATTTATTTGTGATAAATACTGACGCGGTGTACCGTAGTAGAGCACTTGACGATACTGAGGATAGTTTGACATGTAATGGATAAAAATCGGGGCATCAAGAAGAAGTGGATAACGAGCGTAGAATGGTCGGTCTCCATAGACAATGCCACTTATTGCAGTATCTATTTCTTTCATGAAAATGTTAAACCGTATACCCGCTGTGGAAGAGCTATATTCCCCTCCGTCTACATATGCTGTTCCTGCTAATGTTAAATGACCATTTACATCCTTCTTCCACTCTGCCAGCACTTCATCACGCATTTGAGGATTAACAGCCTGCATATTGTACATATACCCTATATCTAAAAATAGTTGGCCCGTAATGTCTGAATGCGTTAGCGTATATTTCCTTCCCTCCACTGGCTGAGCGAAAGTGGCTGGTGTCAGAAGATTCACTGTTAATTTATGTGGGTCGAACTCGGACATGATCATTCCTCCACCATTCTTTATTTATGGATTACCTTGTCATAATTTATGTGGGTAAATACCTTTATGGTTGGATTCATGCCCATGCACTCTATTCTATACCCAATCCTCGAAGTGATCCGTTACGAATTCAATCTCGCTCTCATAATGAGCCAGGTGTCCTTCATCCACCATTTTTTGAAAGGCAAGATTTCCTTCTGCTGCACCTTCTTTCAATGTTTCACACATCGTAGTCAGTCGTTGTATAATCCACTGTCGCAGCTCATGAGGAACGGGTATTCCATACGCTTCAAAAAATAAATGAACTCGACGACGGCGCTCTGTTGCATGTAGATTCTTATGATACTTTACTGTTTTATCCGAAGAATGGTCAGGTGCGAAGCTCGCCAGCGGAACCGATGTGTAAAGGGTATAGGCAATGTCCCACATCCGTGGACCAGGCCCAGCCATGTCAAAGTCAATCAGCGCTACGGGACTCCCTTGTTGAAAAACCACATTATACAACGCAGCGTCATTATGACATATCACCTCATGCTCACGTTCATTGACATAACTAAGCTGCCATTGCCCCTTCGTTAAGAGCGTAGATCCTTCAGTCGCATCATGAAAACGGCGCAACATACGAGCTAATTCTACAAGTGTGTCATCCGACCACATGTAGAATTCAAGCTCGGGGTAATCGTTCCCTGAGACTTCTCCAGCAATGAATGTTAAAATTTCACGACCAGAGTCGTCGATGCCGAGAAATCTTGGTGCACCCTCAAAGCCTTGCTGCTCTAGATGCTTAAGCAACCCATGCACAGACGGGCTCCAATAACCAGTAGGTCGAAGCACCGTATTTTCCTTTCGGATAATGTGATTAACATTGCCGCCCATTAACACTTCTTCCTCAGTCACTAAGCCTCGCCCCCCTCTCCTATTTGTTTAGCCGCCCTTCAATGCTTGCTAGCCTATGATTACATCAATCACTAGAACTCCTATCCAGATTAAAAAAGATGCGCCGCATATAATAATTTCTAGAAAATGAATCTGGAATAGTTTATACTGCCCCTGCTCGGTCTGGCGAATCCCGAGGAAATCACAATGCTGATTGATATATATAAACGCACAGGCAAATATTAATCCTGATAAGATGAAAGCGGCAGATGGTAAACTCATGACATACATAGGATTACCGCTGGTCTCCAAGCTCAGTACAAATCCAAACTCCTTAGACATTAGAAACGTCAGCACAATGATAACAAACAAGATCAGCCCCAAGCTGAAAGGATGCTCTCTATAATCAATCAGACGCAGAAAATTCTGTAGCTTATCACTTTTAGGCTGAAATTTCTCTTTTTTAATATCCTCATTTTCATCTTTCATAATATAAACAAACGATATTCCAACCATTCCTAAGAACATGATGGGCTGAAGCAAGCTTGTTGCTATTCCAAAATCAAAGATAGCTATAATCACGAGAACAACAAAGAGAATAACAACTAGTTTGTTTCCCACTTTCTCTCGTTTCTCCCACAACCTATTAATGAAATGTTGATTGTTTTCCCTTCTTGCTTGGTCAGTCATTATATTATTTTCACTGTGGGCAGCATGCTTTCTATTAAGCTGGATGATCATATAAGCGATAATCGACAAGCATAACCCGATAATCAAAAAGATAAAGGCTTCCCTCGGGTAAGTATCATAGTCATCATATGTATCCACGATCCAAAGACCATCCAAAACAACGAGAAAGATACCAACTATAAATATGTAAGGAGCTGCTTTGTAAATGATTAGTCCTCCACTCCCTTTTCAAGTTTGTATGATCTTGACTTAAGTCAATGCGCGTTAACATTCCCCTAGTTACAATATTATCATGACTGAAGGATGAAGGTTATTCTAGTGTGTTCCAAGGTTATTGTATTAGATCAGCTATTGAGCTGGTTGATTCTCTTCTTAATTCTGCTTAGTGATTCCGGAGTCATGCCAAGATAACTGGCCAGTTGATGCTGGGGTACACGGTCGATGAGAGTTGGACGTTTCAATTGCAGCAATCTGAAGCGTTCTTCGGGCGATGAAGCAATAAATGCAGCGAATTCCTCTTGTATCTTAGCAAAGTCTGCCTCAATCATCTTGCGGGTCATCGACTCCAACTGAGGATGCTTGTTATACATGTCCTTTTCCGTATTCAAGTCGCCAACGACCATCACCGAATCTTCCACGCATATGAATGTGTAGTTAGAAATCTTATCTGGTTTGTGATCAAAAACAGCGATCGCCTGCTCTTCAGTATAGAAATTGGAGGTGACCTCCCGTCCCTCTACATCAATCGAATACTGTCTTACGCATCCTTTCAGGACAAAATAACAAGCTGTCGGTGAATCGCCTTGTTGAAAAAGAACGGTCCCTTTTTTGAATTCTTCTATATAAATCTCATCCACAATGGCTTGCTGTTCATCCTTGTTTAGGGAAGTGAGTTCGGTTAGATATTTGTAAAAAATGTTTTTCAGTGAAATTTTTCTTCAGCTCCTTCTCTACCGTTTTCACCATTATCTTCCTACATGGAGCCTTTTGTAAAGGATCAATACAGTGGATCACAATAGATTATTATTGTTTGTTTACGATGAAAAATTAATAATAGGAGGCTATATTCATGAAAGCTATGGTACAACATTCATATGGTTCACCGGAAGTGATTGTCCTTCAAGAAATCGCAAAGCCATCGCCTGGAAGTAAGGAAATACTCATCCGTCTGCGAGCAGCCGCAGTAGGGCCATCGGACTGTGCGTTTCGTAAGGGAGATCCGTTCATGATTAAATTAATATACGGACTATCCAAACCGAAATTTGCAATTGGAGGTTGTGAATTAGCCGGAGTGGTCGAAGCGATCGGCTCAGAAGTAAAGCATATTGAAGCTGGGGATCGTGTATTGGGTATGAGCGTTAAAAACTTCGGAGCTTATGCTGAATATATCTGTCTTTCTGAAGATAGCCCTCTTGCGGTTATACCAGACAACATCCCCTTTGATGAAGCCGTAGGCATTTGTGACGGAGGGGCCACCGCATTAACGTTTCTAAGAGACAAGGCAAAGCTGCGGAAAGGACAAAAGGTGCTAATTAACGGTGCCTCAGGGGCGGTCGGCATCTACGCCGTGCAATTAGCCAAATACTACGGCGCCGAAGTTACCGGTGTTTGCTCTGCAGGTAACGTAGGTCTGGTCAGAAATGCAGGAGCAGATTTCACTATTGATTATACCCAGGAGGATTTCTCGAGGATGGATAAAACCTATGATGTCATTTTTGATGCTGTAGGAAAACGCTCCTTCTCCGCTTGCAAACCTGTACTTGCAAGCAAAGGAATATATCTGACGACCGAGCCCAAGCTTTCTATCGTATTGCAGATGCTGTGGACTTCTTTGTTTAAAGGAAAAAAGGCTGTTTTTGCAACAGCCGGTCTAATGCAAAACAAAGCGAATTTGACGTTTCTCATGGAGCTTGCAAGCAATGGAACGCTAAACGCTGTGATCGATCGTCGATATCCATTGGAGCAGTTGCCTGACGCCCACCAATATGTTGAGACTGAACGTAAAAAGGGTAATGTCATTATTACAATCTAAGGTAGGACCAAGAAAATCCTACTAGATGAGACCTTTGATACCGTTGATTGACATGCATTTACTTCTGCAAATTAAATTCCTATGATACTCTATTATAATCAGTGCCGAACCTTGCACTAACACTAACATGAGAGAGGGGAAACTAGCATTGGAAAGTAGAAGAGCGTCAGGCATGTCCATATGGGCAAAGCTTGGCATGGTTACAGCGATCGTAGCTGCTATGCTTACGTTTGGAGGGGGAGACGCATCGGCTGCTGCAAAATCGGTAGACGGCTATAAAGCAGCTTGGTCGATTTCATCCGGCAAGTCGGATTACGATGCAACAATATCGATTGTCGAGGCTAACGGGGATGGATCTCTCCTCTATGCTAAGCATGAGATGAATCAAAGAGATGTTCTTGAATTCGGAATGGTAGGTCCATCCGGAAAAGTACTGTGGAAGCGAAATGACCTTCATGCCTACACCTATGAGATCACGGACAATGCGATCCTCGCATCGGTTTATACCGATGGTCAGGACCATCGAAGTGAAACGATTATAACGATTGATAAGAAAACAGGAAAAACAAAGAGCAAATTTCTTCTAAACTCAATTGGAGTTGAATATCTAGAGAGGTTTTCCCTAGACAATGAACGATTGTACATAAGCGACAAGAACAAATTAATAGCGGTCAAGCATGGTGGAAAGAAGGCATCGGAGCTGGTAACCCACCAAGAGCTTTATAAGCAAACGAATATTCCGATTGGCTATCACGAACCTGTCATTATCGATGACGATATGATCTTGACTTGGACGACCTGCAGCATGTCACAAATGTGCTCCTGGCTGGATGAGGAGTCCTATCAACTGACTGCGTTATCACCACAAACTGGAAAAACAATTTGGTCAGTTCCCGAGAGAATAAGCGCCGACTACGTAACAATTGATCGAAAGAATGGGCAAATTGTAATGAATACCTTCGATGATCAGACCGTTGCCTACCGGCTTAGCGACGGTACAAAGCTATGGAGTTATCAGGTTAAAAAAGATTCAAGCTTTTATTCAGGACAAGATTTTGGCATTACAGATCCTGATGGAAAGACTTATCTGAATGTCATTTATGAAAACAACGGAGTGTACAGCACGGGACGTTTCATTTCGCTGAATGCGGACGGTTCTGTCGCATGGGAATCAAAATTTAACACGGGTTCGATTGTAAATCTTAGGGGAATTAGCCAGGACGGTAAGGTGTTGTACTTTGAAGGCGGCAATATTCAATCAAAGATATACCGCGTCGACCGACATACTGGTAAGAGATTATCCGAAGGAACATACCATCTGGAATATGCAATCGATAATGGACATGTTTTGCTAGAGCGCTTAAAGGATGGAGCCACTCGTGCAACAGTGCTAACTAGCAACGGTGCAAAGATCGGCAGTGTAAGCTATCAGAACAACGATGAGCTCGTCATCGGACCGGATTACACCGTTTATCATGTTTCTCTACGCAAAATCACCGCATATACGCCGCAGAAGAAGGCGGTCTCTGTAGCTGTCAATGGACAATTCCCTACCCTACCGCAAGCAGCTGTCGTGCGTAACGGTTATACGTACGTACCTGTGCGAGGCATTCTAGAGCAAAGCGGCGCGACCGTACGATGGGACGGAGCAGCGCGAAAGGTGACTGTGAAGAAGACGAATCTGACAGTGGAATTGCGGATTGATAGCGCGAAGGCTATCGTAAACGGTAAAACCGTGCAGCTTGAAGCACCTGCAATTATGATCGGTAATTCGACGATGCTTCCGTTGCGCTTCCTTGTAGAGACGTTGGACGGAACCGTCACTTGGGACAACGCTGCAAAAACAGTTTGGATCAATATGGAGTCATAAGATAAACTAAACACCCATTACTAAGAAAAGAAGGTCCATCTTTGAGATGGACCTTCTTTCTGTTTACTCCTTGCGCTCTAGTGTAATCTTGAATACATCACCCGCTTCGCCGCCGAAGACGATTAAGCCGTTCTCTGGCAAAACGGCGGTATGGCTACCGCTAATTGCTGAAACATGTAGAGGCATTCCACTCGCATCGTAGATGACGAAACCACTTGATTCTGGGTGATCAACCGTTATCATACGGCCGCCAACTCCTTCATCAATGTGGTACCACCGTGCGTGGCCTGATGTCGGAATCGTTGCAATGGACGTTTTTCCTTTGTAGAGCGGCATGATGGCATGCTCACTAATGTAGGTCCAACCGCCCGCTTGCAAGTACTCAACACCCTCCTCTTCGTAGAAGTCCAGATCAAAGGCATCACGTCCATTCATTACAGGAATTTCTACAATGTTCTCCGCATGGTTATCATCTGTAATCAAGGCTGCGTTGGCATAGCTGCCTGCCTCGTCAAGCTGAATCGTTTTAGATAAAACTTGAAGCGATAAATAGAACAATGAATTAATCTTCTCATTTACGGTATAATACGTTTTTCCATTGCGCTCTTTCCACGCCAGCTTCGTACTGTCGTCCAGCTTGCTTTCCTCTAACCTCTGCAGCTCGTAGTAATCAATAGACGCATGACCGATACCTGGAAACTCTATTATGCTCCGAACACGAACGTAGGTGTGTCCGTTGCTCTGCTCGTCAAAGCTGATCATCGTGCGTCCATCCTCTCCCGTAAAGGCTTGATCGCCGGTATACACATAGCTTTGCTCCGGTATAAAGCCACCGAGCATATCCGGAAGCTTCAATTCACTGTCCTCGATTGCAATGTTGAGTGTGGCATCTACTCTTCCATATAAGCCAGCGTAGGCTTTCAGATGATCAGGCATCTCTTGCTTAACGGGAGCATCAAAGGCTGTGAGCGGTTGAATACTTGAAATCTCACCCACTTCCTTTAGATAAGTCAACAACATATTGGATGCTGCGGCCGTGTTAAACATCGATGATCCACCCGCTGTCAGGAGTGCAATAGAAACGTTCTTCTCGGGCAAAGCAATGTAAGCCGAATGATATAAAGTCGTATCGCCGCCTTTGGTCACTGCCTGTATGCCGTGTGCATAAAAGGGAGCCAGATCAACTGAATCCCAACCGAGCCCATAGCCAAAGACGTTCGAGCTGCCTTCCACCCAAACCCCATTCCGGTATTCTGGCTTCTGCATAGTGAGCGCTGCTGCTTTTGACAGGAGGTCAGGTCGTTCACCCGTCAATACCTCAGAGAATAGAGTTACTTCTTCGGCTGTCGAGTAAATGCCCCCAGTACCGAGAACGTTCGCATTTTCAACCGGCAATACTCCTTCGATGCCTGGTAGACGGGTTGGGTAAATTTGACTGCGGTCAAACCTATCTAATGGTGTTTTCGTCGAGGTTAGCCCGAGTGGTCTACTAACATATGTTGCTAGAAACTCGCTGTAGCTCATTCCGCTAACCCGCTCCACCAAAATCTCCAGCAACTGAAATCCGTCGTTGGCATAGACGGAATATTCACCCGGCTCCGACTTCAATCGTTGGCCACGCAAATTTTCGAGCAAGGTATCTCGGTTCTCCGTACTGTTGTCTGCAAACAGCATGCTATTTCTATAATGGCTTCCATAAAGTCCTGCCGAGTGGTTCATCAGCATGCGTGGTGTAATTTGCTTGTACCTTTCATCGGCCATTGTGAAATCTGGAATGTATTCTGTTAGCTTTGCATCTATATCCACCTTGCCAGCGTCCACCAGCATCATCGTTGCAGCAGTCACGTACATTTTACTGACTGACCCAATAGCAAACATGACGCTACTTGCAATGGGTACCTTGCTACCCGTTTCATCAAGTCCAAGTCCTCCCGACAGCACAACTTCCCCATCCTTGCGAATCGCGTATTGTACGCCGCTTGCGCCATAACCATCGATAAGTGTCTCCGCGATGAGTCGTGCTTCTGTCGCAGTCCACTCTAGTGTCGTCGTGCCTTTTTCATTCAATGACGATGCGGGCTGATTGTCCCTTGCTATCGAGTCCCCTGTTGCGTGGACTCTTGCCATCTCGCCCTGTTCGGCTCTTACCGCTCTCTCGGACATCGGTGCCACAAGCAGCAATGCTGCCACCAACGCAACACCAGTTCGTTTCCAACTTTTCATTCGTTCTCTCCCTCTTTCTATAGGTCATTCTGGAATGACTTTATCATAAGGGAAATGGAGCATAGATAATGTCAAATTGACCCGAAACGAAAAAAACAATCCCCGAAATGCATTACGTACGGGAATTGTTAGTGTCGGGAAATGGCAGGACGACCATGTTTTCGAACAGATTCGCTTTAGTTTCAATTGTCATATGCCCGCCATATTTTTCGCAGATTCGCTTAATATTGGTTAGCCCGAAGCCATGAAATTCCGGGTTCGCTTTTTTGCTTTGCAAATCGTTTACCTCTCGCTCCACGTGATTACGAATCCGAATAAAAAGCGCAGACTCGCTGGAACGGATGTTCACAACCATTTGCCGGTCATCTGCTAGTTTTATCTTTTTTGATGCCTCAATGGCATTATCCAGCAAATTGCCTAGCACGACGCATAAGTCATAACGCTCGATAGGAAGCTCACGATTGAAAAGACGAAGCTCAGTAATCATCTTAATTCCGTTAGCCTGCCCAATGTTTAAAGCGTTGGTCAATAAGGCGTCGATGGCGAGGTTACCCGTATTGATCCGGTAATATGCATCTTCAACCTTGTTTAGCGTGACGCGGATATGCTCGCTCGCTTCAGCTGTTTTCCCTTGCTTCATGCATTCATCGATAAATAATAGCTGCTGGTTCATATCATGAATGATGCTTTTAATCTTCTTAAAGCTGTGCACCGTTTTTTCATAATTGGCTTCTTGATAGTCCATCTGATGCTGGAGCTGTGCATTTTGATGCATAAGCTGAAACCTAGCCATAATCGTATCAAGAATATATACGACCAAAATGTTCAATACAATAAGGCCAATAACAGCTAGATAGTAATGCAGATTCTTTTCGCTGTACATCGTTAGCACATTCACCTGATAGGTACTAATCAGCGGTACGCTAAGGAACAGAATATGATAGCGTAAACTCAATGGATAGTTTCTACGTTTAGCCAACATTCGAATAACCTGTACCACTGCAAACATTAGGATATAGCTTAGCAATAATCTTGTGCCAAACAGCAGTTGATCGCCTTCATTGGCGGTGTATGTATACTTAGGTATATCAGTTAGTGATGGATCAAGCACATATACGCTAATGGAGTGGACGAGCGTTAGCAGCACAATATAGAGCACGGAAAAAACGACTCTCATTCGCAGCTCTGATTCAAATCCGAGTGACAGACAAAAAATCGCCGCCATCATTAGCAAATTAAAGCCAAGCAAAGGTAGCGGCACATTCAGAAACAGTACATTGGCAATAAGGAATGCCAAGATATACAGCCACTTCGTCGGTTTGCTTTTCTCTTTACCGAAGACGGAGTTAAAATAAAAGTTAACCTGAACGGTCATGACTAACGGAATAGCTACATTTAATAGCACAATAAATGGATCCATGTTCATTCCGCCCTCATCACCATAAATTTTGTACAGACGTCCTTGACTTCCTTGACCTTAGATCGACCAATTGGCAGCTCTAAACCGTTAGTCATGACCACGTTGCTTCCCGAAAATTTATGTACGTGAAGCAAATTAATTAGAATCGAACGGTGTATCTGAAGAAATTTACTATTCTTTAATGCCGCCGCATAGTGTGAGATCAATCCTCGTCCATGATAGGCAGCATGTACCGTCGTGAATTTCAGCTGGCTTTTTACCGTTAAGCTTTTGGCCGCTTCAATAGCAATGATATCGTCGGTCTGCAGTACAATGTCCTCGTAGGCTGATTTAATAATCAATAAGTTCTGGTCTCGCTCTTCAAAGTACTGGAACAGCTTCAGCATCTTGCTCTCGAATACTTCCGGTTCCATGGGTTTCATCAAGTATTGGAATGTAATCACATCAAAGCTATCCATCATGTACTCGGCATAGCTCGTCAAAAATACGATCTGTTCGTGGTGCCGCTTCATTTTACGAAGAGTGCGCGCCGTGTCAATGCCGTTTATGCCTTTCATTTCAATGTCTAGGATGAGAATATGAAAAGGAGCTTCCTCCCTCTCGTAATGTGCAATCAATTGCTCGCCGGAAGCAAATTCTGCAACCTCGAACTCGTTTCCACTTTTGACTGATAGTGTGACCAGCATATTTCTGACCTTGTCTCTCTCCTTCTCATCGTCATCACATATCGCAATTCTGTACATAAACTCCTCCTTTCCCAAACAAAAAAGCTGCCCATCCGAGCTTGGGCAACTTCATTGGACGGTTATTCAACAGTAAAACTTTAATAGGCACATCTTCACCTATTATTGGGGTATTGTCAATATATTTACAGTCATCTATGTTCATTGTTTTTTGAGTTACTTTTTTGTTCTCCTTACCTTAAAGAATTGCTATGATAGACTATAGGTAGATCATGGAACAGTACGCTTGTTAAAGCTAGATACGATTAGAAAGGATAGTGTTACGATGAGTATGGTTGAGTATAAAGGCAAGGTGAAAAATATTCAGGATACACCTTTTGGCTATACGTTATCGGTCATCGGGGGAAAGTGGAAGATGGTCATTATTTACCTTTTAGCCGAAAATCAGCCCGTTCGCTTTAATGAACTAAAAAGGCAAATCGGAGCGATTACATATAAGATGCTGAGCTCTCAGCTCAAAGAGCTGGAAAAAGACGAGATGGTTAGACGGGTTGAATACCCTAATATCCCACCAAAGGTTGAGTATTATCTCACAGAAAAGGCTGAATCCTTATTACCTGTATTGGAAGGGCTGTGCGAATGGGGAGTAAAGAACCAAAAGCAGTCTTGATCCGAAACTATACAGAAAAATGGTTCTAATCGCTACCTAGCATGCTGATTAGAACCATGAGTAATGACGATTAATAAATATTCCTTAGCAACTCCATAACTGCCTCTACACACACTATCCTATGCCTCTATAGATGAAACCGTTGAAATTTTACACACGTAAAGCTTCAACGGTTTTTTTGTTGTGAAGCAAAAGTCTGAATTTGTATATTCATCATCATATTTACAAATGATACTCACAAGATTGTCGGAACTCATGAAAGGTTGATGGAATTGGTAAAGGTATGTGTGATCGGTAGCTGTGCAATGGACTTAGTCGTAACCTCGACGAAACGACCACAGGCTGGAGAAACGGTGCTTGGAGATAAATTTTCAATCGTACCTGGCGGCAAAGGTGCCAATCAAGCCATCGCTGCTGCAAGACTAGGTGCACAAGTAACGATGATCGGTTGCGTTGGAACTGACTTCTATGGCGATACGATTTTAGAGAACTTTAAACAAAATGCTGTAGATATCTCTTATATTGAACGATCCTCTGAAGTTGATAGTGGAACGGCTCATATTATATTAGCCGAAGGTGATAACAGTATTATCGTTGTGAAGGGCGCTAATGACAACGTAACGACTGCACTAATTGATAAATCATTAGAGCCAATAAAAACTGCACATATCGTCTTGATACAGCAGGAAATCCCAGAAGAAACGGTCGATTATGTTAGTGATATTTGCGCTAAGTACAATGTCCCACTATTACTGAATCCTGCACCCGCTCGCAGCATATCCCAAAAAATCATTGAGCAGGCTCAGTATCTTACACCTAATGAGCATGAATGTGCTATTTTATTTCCTCAAATTAATACAAGCCAAGCATTACAGCTATATCCAAACAAGCTCTTTATAACCGAAGGTAGTAAGGGCGTTCGTTACTTTAATGGAGAGCAAGAAGTGCTTGTACCTACCTATAAAGTTGACGCGGTGGACACAACAGGTGCTGGCGACACATTTAATGCAGCCTTAGCCGTATCCTTAGCTGAAGGTAATCCTATCGACTCTGCGTTGAAGTTTGCTAATCGTGCTGCGTCACTATCTGTAACGAAATTCGGCGCTCAAGGTGGCATGCCTTCACGAGCGGAAGTAGAGGAGAAGCTTTAAAGATGAAGAAGCATGGCATATTGAATAGTCACATTTCCAAGATATTAGCGGACTTAGGGCATACGGATAGAATCGTGATTGCAGATATTGGCTTACCTATTCCTGAGCATATAGAAAAGATTGATTTGGCACTTCGTTTTGGCCTGCCAAGCTATGAAGAAGTTGTGAAGGTAATATTCGAGGATATGGTCATTGAAAAGGTTATTCTCGCCAAAGAGCTTGCCGATCAAAATCGTCCGGTTTCTCAATTTATGCTTAAGCAATGTAATGACATTGAAGTTGTTGAGGTTAGCCACGAGGAGTTTAAACAATTAACGCATGATGTAAAAGTGATCATTCGAACAGGTGAAGCAACACCGTATGCAAATTGCATCCTACAAGCCGGTGTGAATTTTGGACAATAAGGAGGCTCACACACAATGTACATTAAAATGAATGATATTTATAAGTCATTCGGTGCGAATCGTGTTCTAACTGGCGTTGATTTTGAACTGAAAGATGGGGAAGTTCATGCGTTAATGGGGGAAAACGGAGCCGGCAAGTCTACCTTGATGAATATTTTGATTGGGTTACATAAGCGCGATCAAGGAACCATCATCATCGATGGAAAAGAAACGTATTTTGACAATCCACGAGAAGCGGAAAAGTTTGGGATCGCCTTTATTCATCAGGAATTAAATATATGGCGTGATATGTCTGTACTCGATAACCTGTTTATTGGTAAAGAGCTATCTACGGGAATAGGCTTACTTGATATGAAGGAAATGAGCAAAAAAGCATCCGAGCAGTTTAAGAAGCTTTCAGTCACGATTCCGTTACACCAAGAAGCTGGCTTATGCTCTGTAGGTGAAAAGCAGATGATTGAGATTGCTAAAGCGCTTATGACCAATGCCAAAGTGATCGTCATGGATGAGCCTACAGCCGCGTTAACAGAGCGTGAAATTCAAAAGCTTTTCGAGGTGATCGCATCCCTTAAAAAGGATGGGGTATCTATCGTTTATATTTCACATCGCATGGAGGAAATTTTCACGATTTGTGATCGGATTACCGTTATGCGAGATGGAAAAACCGTAGATACGAAGCCGATTTCCGAAACAAACTTTGATGATGTCGTCCGAAAAATGGTCGGGCGTGAATTAACAGATCGATTCCCTTCTCATGAAGCAAAACCAGGCGACATCGTGCTAGAGGTTAAGCAGGCTTCAAAAAAAGGGCAGTTTACTGATGTTAATTTCAAGGTGCGTGCCGGTGAGATTGTTGGCTTCTCTGGCTTAATGGGCTCAGGACGAACGGAAATCATGAGAACCTTGTTTGGGCTAGATTCCTTAGATCAGGGCGAGATTTTGGTTAAGGGAAAGAAAACCGTTATTCATAACCCCAATGATGCGATGAAGGCTGGGATTGGTTTCGTTACGGAGGATCGTAAGGATGAAGGCTTAGTGCTCGATTTCTCCGTGAAGGACAATATGGTCTTAACCAACCTCTATAGCTTTGCTCCGAAAGGGCTCATTAATAATAAGAAGGAGCAAGAATTTGTTGAGCTGCTTATTAAACGTCTGCATATAAAAACCCAATCCTCATCCACGATTGTGCGAAATTTATCAGGAGGAAATCAGCAAAAGGTCGTTATAGCCAAATGGATCGGTATCGGACTTAGCGTGCTCATCTTAGATGAACCAACGCGTGGTGTTGACGTTGGTGCAAAGAGAGAGATTTACCAGCTAATGAATGAATTAGCTGAACGAGGAGTCGCGATTATTATGGTTTCCTCTGAATTACCTGAGGTGCTTGGGATGAGTGACCGAATCTATGTTGTTCATGAGGGCAAAATTAGTGGCGAACTTTCGAAAGAAGAGGCAACACAGGAACAGATTATGACGCTAGCTACAGGAGGACAGTAATGAGATGACAACAAAGGATGAAGGTTTACGTAAAGGATTTGGAATCGGTAACATCACGCAAAAGCTTGGTCCGCTACTGGGGTTAATTATATTAATCGTTATCGTAACCATCTTAAATACGAGCTTTATTGAGCCACTCAATATCCTAAACCTACTTAGACAAGTATCGATAAACGCATTAATTGCATTTGGGATGACCTTCGTCATATTAACAGGTGGGATTGATCTATCTGTCGGCTCTATTCTTGCCCTATCTAGTGCTGTGATGGCTAATTTTATGGTCTCAGGTTGGGATCCGATTATCGCCATCATATTGGGGTGCTTATTAGGCGGGATTCTAGGTGGAATTAACGGATTATTAATTACGAAAGGACGAATGGCTCCCTTTATCGCAACGTTAGCGACAATGACCATCTTTAGAGGATTAACACTCGTATACACCAACGGTAATCCTATAACAGGCCTCGGAAATCAAGCAGCATTTCAATTTCTAGGACGTGGTTGTCTTTTCGGCATTCCGGTACCTGCTATTACGATGCTCATCGTGTTTGCTATATTGTGGATCATTCTTCATAAGACACCATTTGGCCGTAAAACGTACGCTATTGGTGGAAATGAAAAAGCATCCATTATTTCCGGTATTAAAGTAGACCGAATTAAGATCATGATCTATGCATTAATCGGATTACTATCAGCTCTGGCCGGTGCAATCTTAACATCAAGGCTTAACTCCGCACAGCCGACAGCTGGTACCTCATATGAGCTAGATGCGATTGCAGCAGTCGTATTAGGGGGGACAAGCCTAACGGGAGGACGTGGTCGAATTGTTGGTACACTCATTGGTGCTTTAATTATAGCCATATTAAATAACGGTCTAAATTTACTTGGCGTATCATCTTTTTATCAGATGGTCGTTAAGGGGATTGTTATTGCCATTGCCGTTTTACTAGATCGTAAAAAAGCCTAGACCAATACAAAAAGGAGTAACTTATCATGAGAAAAATAACAACGATTGTATTACTAGTAACATTAATGCTGCTATCAGCTTGTACAACGGATGCACCAGAGTGGTCCAAGTCAGATGGCGGAGGGAACGCAACGGGGGAGCAAAACATTAAGCTGGGATTATCAATTTCTACGCTTAATAATCCATTCTTTGTTGCTGTTAAGGATGGGGTTATGGCTGAAGCTAAAAATCAAGGGGTTGAAGTCATCGTCATCGACGCTCAAAACGACTCTGCTAAGCAAAGCAATGATGTTGAGGATTTAATGCAGCAAGGCGTAACAGCTTTACTTATTAATCCCGTTGATTCCGCTGCTATATCCACTGCGGTCCAATCAGCAAATGGGTTAAACATACCTGTCGTTACACTCGATCGCTCTGCAGACAACGGTGAAGTCGCTACGCTTGTCGCTTCAGATAATGTTGCCGGTGGCTCAATGGCAGCTGAATATATTGTAGAAAAAGTCGGAGAAGGTGCGAAGGTAATTGAGCTGGAAGGCTCACCTGGTGCTTCAGCAACTCGGGAACGAGGAAAAGGGTTCCACGAAATTGCAGACACTCAGCTAGATGTTATTGCTAAACAAACCGCAAACTTCGATCGATCCAACGGATTGACGGTAATGGAAAACTTATTGCAGGGTAATCCTGGTGTTCAAGCCGTTTTTGCACATAACGATGAGATGGCACTCGGCGCTATTGAAGCGATTCAAAGCTCTGGAAAGAACATTCCCATTATAGGCTTTGACGGAAACGATGACGCATTGAAGTCAATCGAAGAGGGTAAGCTAACAGGAACGATTGCTCAGCAGCCAGCTTTAATTGGCCAGTTAGCTGTGCAAGCAGCAAAGGATGTTATCGATGGTAAAGAGGTAGAAAAGCTTATTGCTGCGCCTCTTAAATTAGTAACAAAAGAATAAGACTGGGCCAGACTTAAGCCGTTGAGATTTTACACGCGTAAAATTTCAACGGCTTTCCTACATAAGGAGGTTTGACCATCATGCATCCTTCATCTTGCATCTTTCATCTTTCTTCTTTCATCTTCAAAAGTAACAGCAATCAATTTATGTATGTGATGTGCCCTGCAGCTCTCTCAACAGTCGAGGGATAAAACATAACGGATAAATCAAAAGAAATAAGTTCGGAGTCCACCACATAGGATCGAAATCCAAGCGGATGGACCAGAAGGAAATAGCCATCAAGCCTGAACTGAATGTTAAAACCAGTGAAATAATAGACCACACAATCCAAGAGGTTTGCCCCTTTTTTAACAAGTAAAAGCTATAAAACCCTGTCATTGATATGAAGATATCTATTGCAAAAAAAGACCAGTTCCAGGAAACCAGCAAGGGGTTCGAATAGTCCTGATATAAATATTCAGGTGGAATTAATTTCAATGCGGTTATGCCCCAATACAGTATGAACCCAACATCGGTAATTAAGAACAATGCCATTAATGCTTTTTTCCACGTATCCATCATAAGCCTCCAATTTTCACTTTCCTCAATGGGGGTCACTCAGACTCTGCACTCAGACCTTTCAAAAACACTTCGCCCATTGCCCGTACACCTTCAACGAGCGAGTTGTCTGTATGTGTCAAAAAGTCTGGGTCAAACAAAGCAAACGATGCACCTTTCATCATTTGAACAACTGTAGCAATATGTACGTTGCGAAATTCGCCAGTATCGATGCCTGCGGCTATAATTGCTGCAATTGCCCCCCACTCCTCATGTAGTAATTGCTCGATCTTTTTCCATTCATCGGGGAAAAACCGTTTCAGGTCTGCCATTAGACGGCGGTCATTGAAATGTATCCCCTTCGGAAGGAGGGTCAATGCTAGTTCAAGCTTTTGTGCATTAGTTAAGCTTTTATTGTGATAGATCGCTTGTTGTGACTCCTTGATTTCAGCGACAACCTCATCAACCATTACACTAATCAGCTGCTCCTTCGATTCAAAATATTCATAGAATGTCCGTTTACTCGTTCCAAGCTCTGCAGCTAAATCAGCCATTGTGAATTTAAGTCCTTGTCGGTTGATTAACTCTTGAGCAGTTCGCAATATGCGCTCACGCATAACTTCACCTCATTTCTTCTCAATAAAATTATACTAGTGGTACCATTATGGTTTTTCTGGTACCAACGGCGAGTGACCAAGACCCCATGTATACCCATTGATATGAGTTAACAAAGGTTACTGGAGTTTCTCCTGTATGAATTTACATTTTTACCCTCCTATCGTGTAGTATATCACTCGCTATAGCTATTTTACAATCAACCTTATGATTGCAAATGTTGTCATTTCAGAAAAAACATTTTGACTTTGATAGCAGTACAGGAGATAGAGAATATCTTCATCACATCCTCAATCTCCTGTACATAATACGATTAACATTTCCCAAATCCCTCTTCACAAGTAATATCCAACCGGAGAAGGTTATACAGGTTTTGTT
>Ga0180216_1000597_pt1 | contig 36736 bp, 23 predicted proteins | sample eDN3rd37CBELigMG_FD_128879 | JGI IMG/M metagenome (GOLD analysis project Ga0180216, IMG submission 128879) | Enriched Miracle-Growth compost microbial communities from Emeryville, California, USA - eDNA 3rd pass 37_C BE-Lig MG (version 2)... ... | reverse complement strand
TTCTCCCCGTACCGTAGCGACTGTACCCGCGAGAGCTTGAGCTCCAGGGTCTCCGGGAAGGTCACAGCCCCCCCATCGGCCGCCGCCTCGCCACCCTGCCGCGCCAGATAATCCGCGATCGCGCTGTCGTACGACGACGTGTGCTCGAATACCTTCCGTGCCAGCTCCCGCCTCAACTCCGGCCCCACCGTGTCCTCCCGGATCGCCTCGAGCACCCGCGCGTAATCGTTCGGATCACAAACGACCAGGACGTGCGCATGGTTCTTCGCCGCCGCCCGCAGCATCGTCGGGCCGCCGATGTCGACCTGCTCCATCGCCTCCGCCAGCTCCGCGCCCGCCGCGACCGCCTCCCGGAAGGGATAGAGGTTGACCGCCACCAGGTCGACCCCGGTGTAACCATGCGCCTCCAGCTCCGCCACGTCCTCGGCCAGCTCACGACGCGCCAGGATCCCGGCGTGCACCGCGGGGTGCAGCGTCTTGACCCGACCACCCAGGATCTCCGGGTGACCCGTCACCTCGCTCACATCCCGCACCGCCACCCCCGACTCCCGCAGCAGCCGCGCCGTTCCCCCGGTCGAGAGGATCTCCCACCCCAGCTCCGCCAACCCCCGCGCGAACTCCACCACCCCGCTCTTGTCCGAAACGCTCAATATTGCCCGTGCCATCTCCGCCCGTGCCCTGCGAATATCTCTGATTTCGACGAATTCCAATCAAACCCACGCACCGAGCCCACCAGGCCCCGGCCGTGGAGCTGCCGCGGTCGTTCAATAACGCAGCCCGCTCCGCGGCAGGACGGCGCGCCACCCGGAAGGTCGCCCTAGACGACGTCGCCTACGACCGCCCCGGCGACGAGGAGCCGCCTGACGTCCTCACCCTCCGGTACTCGCCCCGCGACCAGACCGAACGCGACCTCGCCGCTGGGCGGCTCCGCCGCACGACCACGCCCCGCGAGCCGGTCCGCCAGCACCTCCACCGCCGCCGGCAGGAGCCGATGCTCGACGGCCAGCACCCGCGCCGCGAGCTCCTCGGGCGTGTCCCCCGGGAGCACCGGCACCGGCCACTGGATAAGTATCGGGCCGGTGTCGTACCGCTCGTCCACGAAATGGACCGTCACCCCGGTCACCGTGCAACCCGCCTCGATCACCGCGCGGTGGATCCGCATCCCGTACATCCCCTTCCCCCCGAAGGCAGGGAGGAGCGCCGGGTGGATATTGAGCATCCGCCCGCGGTACGCCGCCACCACCTCCGGCGGCACCAGGCGGAGGTAACCGGCCAATACCACCAGCTCGACCCCGGCCTCGCGCAGCGCCTCGAGCGTTTCCGCCGCGACCTCCTCCTCGGCACGGCCCCGGACCTCTATCACCCGCGTCGCCACCCCGGCCCGCTGCGCGCGCGCCAGCGCCCCCGCATCCGGACGGTCGCTCACCACCAGCACGATCCGACCACTACTCGCCCCAACGCCACCAAAATGATCCAGCAGCGCCTGCAGGTTCGTGCCCCCCCCGGAGGCGAATACAGCTATCCTCACACTCACGCGTAACCTATCCCCAGATTCGGTACCAGGAACGGGTTCGACACCCGCTCGTGGCCCACCGTCGTCGCCGGACCATGACCCGGATAGAGCACCGTCTCGTCGGGGAGCGTCAATACCTCCTCCCGGATCGAACGCATCAACCGCGCGAAGTCGCCGCCCGGCAGGTCACTCCGCCCGATAGAACCCTGGAAGACGACGTCGCCTACGAACGCCACCCCGGCCTCCGCCTCGTAGAAGATCACGTGCCCCGGCGCATGCCCCGGTGTGTAACGAACTTCTAACCGCAAGCCCCCCAGCTCTAGCTGGTCCCCAGCCCGCAGCTCCCTGTCTATCGGCGGCGGCGGCTCGAAGTCGACACCGAACATGGCCGCCTGATCACCCGCCCGCTCGTACCACCCCAGCGCCTCCGGGTGCAGGTAGACCGGCGCTGGCGCGCTCCGCACCAGCTCCGCCACCCCCTCGATATGATCGATATGAGAGTGGGTCAACAACACCGCCGCCAGCCGCAACCCCTCCCCATCCAACACCCGGAGCAGTTGCCTGACCCCGCTCCCCGGGTCGATCGCAACCACCTCGCCCGACCCCGGCGCCCGCACCAGGTAGGTGTTCTCGCCAAACCCACCCGCCGCGAAGCACCGAACCTCTATTCTCTCCGCTCCCCTCGTCACGACCGCCTCCAAATAACGACACGGTCCCCCCCCAGCCCCCCCTCCACGGTCCCTCTTACCACCGCCGAAGATATCATTCTTAGCTCACCGGAGCTAGGCTTGTTGGGGTCAGGGATGTGCTTGGCATTCGGGGGTTGGGATTCGGGGGTCGGGGAATCGCTGAGGGATTCTAGGGTTGGGTGTCATGTATTAGCGGGGGGTTGGGATTCGGGGGGTGGGATTCGGGGGTGGGGCGCCGGTGTCATTGCGTAGCCGGCCGATGTCCCGGGAACTCCAGGAGCCCCGGGCCTCCCGCCCCCCCCGGCATTCCAAGCACCCGAGCACCTCAGGCACCCTCGGGTATCCCAGCCCCCCCACATGCCAGACTCCCGCGCCCCCAGTCACCCCACCCCAATACCCAGCCCCCCTCCCCCTCCGACCCCCGAATCCCAACCCCCAAATCCCCAAAAGATTTTGGCCCGTGGAAGAGATTCCACGGGCCAAAATCTTTTGCCCCCGCGTAACGATCAGACGGTGAACGAGCTACCGCACCCGCAGCCGCCCGTCGCGTTCGGGTTCTTGAAGGTGAACCCGGATCCCATCATCGTCGTCACGTAATCGATCTCGACGCCCTCCAGATACTGAGCGCTGAACGGATCGACGAAGATCCGCAGCCCATCCATCTGGATGACCTCGTCATCTTCCTGGTGATCGTCCTCGATATTGAGGCCGTACTGGAATCCGGAGCAACCACCCGGGAGGACCGCGACACGCAGACCGGCGGTCTCACTCGTGCCGTGCTCCTCCATGAACTTCTTTACCTCGGCTACCGCAGTTGGGGTGACCGTGATGGTCATGGTTCCTCCTGATATGAATACCTAGTCCGCGCGAGCGTCGTGATAATCTACCCGACATTTCGGCGCAGGTTTCAGACCGAAGGATACGGAGGTACCCCAGCGCTGTCAACCCCATTCACCACTTGGCCGCACCCGTATCGCCCCGGGCTTCGCGCCCCGCTACCCCACCGCCGACCGTAGGTAGTCCCGTACCGCCTCCGCGAGATCCCTGGCGATACGTACCCCAGGCGGCACCGCCTCCCCGGCCGTGGCGCCGTACCCGGTCCTCACCAGGTAGCCCGTCCCCCCGAGCGCCAGCGCCGGAATGACGTCGCGCTCCCGGTCCCCCACGAAGAGCGATCCCGCCAGCTCCAACCCATGCTCCGCGGCCGCGCGCCGGTACAGCCCCAGCCCCGGTTTGCGACACTCGCATGGTCCAGAAACATCGGGGTGGTGGGGGCAGTGGTAGACCCCGTCCAGCGTCACCCCTTCCGCAGCCAACAACTCTGCCACCCGCCGCTCGACGGCCGCGTAATCGTCCGGCCGGATCACCCCGCGCGCCAGCCCCGACTGATTCGTCACCACGATCAGCGCGTACCCGGCACGGCGCAACTCCCGCAACGCCGCACCCACCCCGGGGATCAGCTCGACCCCGGCAGGATCGGCCAGGTAGTGCTTCTCGACGATCAACGTACCGTCGCGGTCCAGGAACGCGGCCCGGCGCCTCGGCTTCTCTCCACGACCGCCCACGCCGTCCGCTGCCCCACCAATCCGGCTCACCACCGGGTCACCGCACCCACGGACCCGACCGCCGCGGCGGCACCGCGACGCTGTCCGGCGGTGTCGGCAACCGCGGCGTGGGCACGGTATCCAACGGCGTCGGCTGCGGTGTGACCACCGAATCGGGCGGCACCGGATCCGGCAGACCGTCCGTATCCGCGCCCTGCGGATCCGCTTTTTCCACCGCCGCCGTCGCGAAGGTCGCGCTCCCACCCCCGCCATCCAGGCCATTGATGTTCCTGATCCCGGAAACCATGACCCAGAATGTGGTACCCGGCGCGAGCGGCGCCTCTGGGATGAGCACGAACTCACGCGTCGGCAGCGGCTCCGTCGACTTGGGCTTCGTCTCCCTCGCGGCGGTCGCGGCCCGATCGTCGGGTCGCGCCACGCCCTTCGGCCGCGGAAGCTGCGCGCTATCCGCCGCCATAGCAGCCGAATCCCGCGCCAGCGCCGCGGCTGCTTCCGCCGCGTTCGCCGCCCGTATCGAGTCGGCCCTGGCCTTCTCCTCGGCCTGGATCTTTTCGAACTCGTGCAGGTGCATCACCCGTGCGACCGCAACCGGTACGCTGTCAGGCAGCGTCCGCAGCTCTACCATTACCCCAGCCAGGGGTTCCTTGGGATCGAGATGATCGTCGAGGGTGAGCCGGACCTGCAGCGAATCCTTCGCCTCGGCGCGGACCAACCGGGCAGGCGTAGTGTCGGGGGGGAGGAGCGCGTGACTGACGATCACCGTGTCCGTTGCGCCCGGTTCGATCGTCGCCGTGTCGACCGGCTCGCCGAAGTCGAGCTTGTTGTTCCGGTTCCGGTCCAGATACGACCGCAGCGTGTAGCGCCCCGGCGGGATGTGGCGCAAGGCGAAGAACCCCGCCGTGTCGCTCACCGCCACGTGCGTTGTCGAGTCCTCACCGCTGATAGCCTCGACCCGCGCCCCGGCGACTACCTGTCCCGTGAGCCGGTCGGTCAGCTGCCCCGCCACCGCCGTGGCAGGGATCTCCGGCCCCGTAGAGAAGATCAGCTCGATCTCCTCCTTCAAGGTGTTACCGAAGAGATCTTGTAGCACCGGTAGGACGACGACCCGGTAGATCTGGCCGGGCCGCCACCCCCCGTCGATCGAGATCCGCAGCTCCGAGCGCCCCTTCTTGACCCGGACCGCCCCTGTCTCCGGCGAGACCATGACCGACTCCGCGACCCGCTTTTCGCTGATACGCTCGTCGAACTTGATCACCACCGGCGCGGACCGGCCAGGGAGCACCGCGAACAACTCCGGGTCGGTCGCCACCACCTGGGGCGGCGCGCGGTCCGGCTCGCCGCCCACGGGGGCGCTGATCTTGGCACATCCTGCCAGGACCAGCGCCATGACACCACCCAGCAGCGCGGATCTCCTACGGTCCATCCTACTACTACGCCAGCGCGGCCAACTTCTGCAACAGGCGCTCGCGTTGCTCGCGCAACCCCGTCTCCTTCTCCCGCTCCCGCGCCACTACCTCGGCCGGGGCGCGCGCCACGAACTGTTCGTTCGCCAGCTTGCTCGCCACCCCGCGCAGCTGCCCATCGACCCGTTCGAGCTCCTTGCGCAGCCGTTCCCGCTCCCTGTCGAGGTCGATCACCCCCGCGAGCGGGAGGAAGAGCTCCGCGCCGTTGCGCAACACCGCGTGCGCGCCCGCCTCGCCTCTCTCACCGGCGCCCTCCACCACCGACTCCACCCCGGCCAGCGGACGGAGCGCCCGGGACTCCGCCGCGAGCGCGCGGCGCAGCACCTCCGGGACACCGTTGAGCCGCGCCTCCACGCGCTGCGAGGGCGGCACGTTGTACTCCGAGCGGAGCGCCCGGATCACACCGATCAACTCCTGCAGCGCCGCGAACTCCGCCTCGGCCGCGGGATCCTCCCGTTCCGGCCGGCGCTCGGGCCACCGCGCCACCACCAGCGACTCCTCCCGTCCCCGGCCCGCCGGGACCGGGAGCCGCCGCCAGAGCGTCTCGCTCACGAACGGCATGAACGGGTGCAGTAGACGGAAGATCCCGTCTAGCACCTCGACCAGCGTCGCGGCCGCCGCGGCCCGGCTCGCCTCGCCGGCCTCGCCCCGGAACCGCGGCTTGACCAGCTCGATGTACCAGTCCGCGAACTCGTCCCAGAAGAAGTGGTAGACGGTCGACGCCGCCTCGTGCGGCCGGAACGCCTCTAGATGCCGCGTCACCTCCTCGGTCGCCGCAGAGAGACGCGACAGGATCCAACGGTCCGCAAGCTCCAGATCCTCCTCGACTTCCGCCAGCGCCCGGACCTCCACCCCTTCCAGGTTCATCAACGCGAAACGACCCGCGTTCCAGACCTTGTTGGCGAAGTTGCGCCCTGGCGCGAACGCCTCCTCGAGGTTCTGGTAGTTGAGGAGCAGATCCGTCCCGAGCGACGCGCCCCAGATCAGCGTGAAGCGCAGCGCATCGGCGCCGAAGAGCTTGACCACCTCGAGCGGATCGATCCCGTTCCCGAGCGACTTCGACATCTTCCGCCCCAGGTGGTCCCGCACTATCCCGTGCAGGTACACATCCCGGAACGGGACCTCGCCCCGGAACTCCAACCCCATCATGATCATCCGCGCGACCCAGAAGAAGAGGATCTCCGGCGCGGTGACCAGCGCGCTACCGGGGTAGAACGCCTTCAGGTCGTCGGTCTCCTCCGGCCACCCGAGCGTCGAGAACGGCCAGAGCGCAGACGAGAACCAGGTGTCGAGCACGTCCGGGTCCTGTTCGAGGGCCGTGTTGCCGCAATCCGGGCACTCGAGCGGCGCCTCCCGCGCCACGATCATCGCCCCGCAGGACTTGTCCTGGCAGTACCAGACCGGGATCCGGTGGCCCCACCAGAGCTGGCGGGAGATGCACCAGTCACGGATATTCTCCAGCCAGTGCTCGTAGACCTTCCCCCACCGCTCCGGCGTGAACCTGACCTTCCCCTCTCGCGCCGCCGCGAGCGCCGGCTCGGCCAGCGGCTTCATCCTGACGAACCACTGCTCCGAGAGCCGGGGCTCTACCACCGTATCGCAACGGTAGCAGTGCGGCACGCTGTGCATGTGCTCCTGCACCCGCTCCAGCAGCCCCTGCTCCCGGAACGCCGCGATCACCCGCTCCCGCGCCTCGAAACGGTCTAGCCCCCGGAACGCCTCGGGGACCACGTCGTTCATCGTCGCCTCGGGGGTCATCACCTCGATCGAGGGGAGACCATGACGACGACCCAGCTCGAAGTCGTTCGGATCGTGCGCCGGCGTCACCTTCACCGCCCCCGTCCCGAACTCGGGGTCGACGAACTCGTCCGCCACGACCGGGATGCGCCGCCCCGTGAGCGGCAGCTCCAGCTCCGCCCCGATCAGCGCCCGGTACCGTTCGTCGTCAGGGTGCACCGCGACGGCGACGTCGCCCAGCATCGTCTCCGGCCGCGTCGTCGCCACCACGAGGTAGAGCCGCCCATCCTCGAGCCGGCCCACGCCGCCGCGCCGTTCGCCCTCACCATCCTCGGCGCCGATAGTCAGCGGGACGTCGAGGTCGCCCACCACCGGGTAGCGCAGATAATAGAGTTTACCCTGCGTCTCCTCGCCCTCGGCCTCCTCGTCCGAGAGCGCCGTCAGGCAGCGCGGGCACCAGTTGATGATGTAATGGCCGCGATAGATCAGCCCCTTCTCGTAGAGACTGACGAAGACCTCGCGCACCGCCTGCGAGAGGCCGGGGTCGAGCGTGAACCGGTTGCGGCCGAGGTCGAACGAGCAGCCGATCGCCTGGAGCTGCTCCAAGATCGTCGAGCCCGTCACCCGTACCCAGTCCCAGACCCGATCCACGAACGCCTCGCGACCCAGGTCGTCACGGGTCAGCCCCTCCTGCGCGAGCTGCCGTTCGACGACGTTCTGCGTCGCGATCCCGGCGTGATCGGTGCCCGGGACCCAGAGCGCCTCGTACCCCTGCATCCGCCGCCAACGGATCAGTAGGTCCTGGAGGGTGTCGTTCAGCCCGTGCCCCATGTGTAGATTGGCGGTCACATTCGGGGGCGGTATCATGATGACGTACGGCTCGCGCTCTCCGGCGAGCACACGCTCGGCATCGGCGTGGAAATAGCCGCGCTCCTGCCACTCACGATAGAGCGCGGCTTCGATCTTACTGGGATCGTATTGCGGCGAAAGGGATCTGTTCATGGTCTCCGACGTTGACGTGGAATCACCAAGGTTACACACCCTGGCGCGGCTTCGTCAACCGCCGGAGGATACCCCCGAACCGTCACTCGCGATCCGTACCCCCGGGCTCGCGCAGGTTCGACTCGAGTCCGGACCGCTCCAACGTCACCTGCGTCCCTTTCTTGACCTCGACCTGAACCCTGCTCTCCGGGTTCAGATCCTGGAGCGGTTCGACGAGTTCGTTACCCAACCTCCTGTGCGACGCGTCCTCGACCGTACCCCGGTCGGTGGGGCCCGCCGGCATCGACGAATGACCCTCCACCGCCGTGGGGATCTTGTCCAGCCGCTCGCTCGTCTCCTCCACCGCCCGGTCGGTCCCGAGCGCGCGCGTCACGATCGGTACCCGGTCGCTCCGGCGGTCCGGATCGGTCTCCCGCCCCTGGCGACGCTGCCCCATCCCGACCCCGATCCCGTACCACCGCGTCCCCTGCAGACTCGGATCACCCGCCGCGTACCTGTCGAGGGTGTTGGCCACGTGGTCCTCCACGATCTCGTGGTCCAGCCGGTTCAGCACCGTGCGCACCCCCGGCACCCGCTGCGCGATCGAGACGGCACGGTCCGCCTCCCACTCGTCGCGCACCGGACCCGTCAGCTCCACGATCCCCGCGGCCAACGCCCCCACCTCGATGGACCGGGTCCGCAGGATCGGATCGTCGGAAAGCGCGCCGGCCACCCGTTCTTCCAGTCGGCGCAGCGCCTCGTACCCCGCCGGCGCGGCACGAAGCATGCGCCGCGAGAGCGCGACCCCGGTCGCGAACCCGATTACCGCCCCGATCATCACCGGCCACTGACCGGAAACCAACTCGAATTTGCCTCGGCTCCTGGACATGCACTGCCCCCGGGGGAATGGTCGTTCTCTGCCGACCCTCCGATCGTGCAAGTCACAGACCAGGCACCCATTGACCAAATCGAACAGGTGGAAAGAAACACATGAAACTCGGAGCCTTCACCCTCGTCCTCCACTCCCATCTCCCCTACGTCCTCGCACACGGCCGCTGGCCGCACGGCACCGAATGGCTCAGCGAGGCCGCCGCCGAGAGCTATCTCCCCCTGATCCGCGGGATCGAATCCCTCCTCGACCGGGGGCTCCCGACCGGGATCACCCTCGGGATCACCCCGATCCTCATGGAGCAGCTCGCGAGCGACGCCTTCCGGGACGAGCTCGACGGGTGGCTCGAGGCCCGCATCGAGGCCGCCCGCCACGACGCGGAGGTCTTCACCTGGGAGGGGCGGCTGCACCTCGCCTACGTCGCCCGCCACTGGGAAGATTTCTTCACCCAACGCCTCCACGACTTCCGCCACCGCTACGACCGCGACATCATCGGCGCCTTCCGCCGCCTCCAGGATGTCGGCGCGATCGAGATCATGACGAGCGCCGCCACTCACGGCTATCTCCCCTTGATCGGCACCGACGAAGCGGTCCGCGCCCAGATCCGCATCGGCGTCGACACCTACCGCCGCCACTTCGGCCGCGCCCCGCGCGGGATCTGGCTCCCCGAGTGCGCCTACCGCCCCAGCTATGATTGGGCGCCGCCGGTCTCCGGACCGCGCACCCCCGAGCCCGGGCTCCGCCGCGGCCTCGAGGAGTTCCTGAGCGACGAGGGGATCGAGTACTTCTTCATCGACACCCACCTCCTCCGCGGCGGCCAGGCACTCGGCACCTACGCCCAGCGCCACCCCGCCCTCCGCCGACTCGCCGAACGCTACGCCAGGAAATACGGCGAGGTGCTGAGGGAAGAGGACCTGACGAGGACCGCCAACCTCCCCTACCGCGTCGCCTCGCGGGTCGAACTGCGCCCGCCCGTCCACGCCTTCGCCCGCGAGCCCGCCGTCTCGCTCCAGGTCTGGAGCGGCGAATGGGGATACCCCGGCGATGGGTGGTACCTCGAATTCCACAAACGACACCACCCCGGCGGCCACCGCTACTGGCGCGTCACCGGCCGCGGCACCGACCTCGCCCAAAAGGCCGAGTACTCCCCCGAAATGGCCGCCGAGCGCGTCGCCGAGAACGCCGCGCACTTCCACTCCCTCGTCCGCGAACGACTCGCCCACCACCGCGAACTGTTCGACGAGCCCGGGATCGTCGTCGCCCCCTTCGACACCGAACTCTTCGGCCATTGGTGGCACGAGGGGATCGCCTGGATCGTCAAGGTCATCGAATCGATCGCGCAAGACGACGAGATCGAGCTCACCACCGCCGGCGGCTACCTCGACCACCACCCCGTCCAGGACGAGGTAGCGCTCCCCGAAGGCTCCTGGGGCGAGGGCGGTTATCATTACATCTGGCTGAACCACGACACCGAGTGGACCTGGCCAGAACTCTACCGCGCCGAGCTCATCCTCCGCGAACTCGTCGACCGGTGGCTCGGCCAGGAGCACGAGATCATCCACCGCCTCCTCCACCTCGCCGCTCGGGAGCTACTACTCCTCCAATCCTCGGACTGGCAGTTCCTCATCTCCACCCGCGCCGCCCGCGACTACGCCGAGCTCCGCTTCAGCCACCACCTCTCCACGTTCAACCACATCGTGGAGCTGATACGGAAACAGGAGCGGCGCGAGGACCTGACTCAGGACGACTGGAAATACATCGGCGAGGCAGAGGCTCGCGATGGGATGATCTTCCCCGACCTCGATCTGGGACTCTGGCGATCGGGTTCCGCAGCGCGGACGAAAGTAGCGGTATGATGGGTTGGGGTTCTGGTTTGGCATTCGGGGGTCGGGGGTCGGGATTCGGGGATCAGGGGGGCAGGGGTCGGGGATCCGGGGCCAGGGATCAGGGACTTGGAATATGGGATTCGGAATTTAGGACCAAGCAAGGAAGCCTGGAGGGGGGACAGACTTCTTGAACTTACTCCCGAGGGCCGTAGCTCGGAGTTCAGTAGTCACACCGAATACGCCGGTTCAATACCTGCAGCGTAGGCAGGGTGTACTTCCCTGGAGCGGAATTGCGCAGGAGGGAGCGGAGACCCCGCAGGGGTGGCGCACGCCACCCCGAGGAGGCTCGGCGACCGGGCGCCTGGAACGGAAGGGGAGTACACCCCGCCGAAGCGATACCCGATCTACCGGATTCGGTATCACACGTACGCGCAACGATATCGATTCCAGGAACTCGGATCCAGATTCCGGAAACAACGATCCGAACATTTGGGCGCGACGGTCCATATCTCGGGACTAGGCTATACAGGGACTCCGGGGAAGACTCCAATCCTGGACAACATCGACTTCACTCCGTCCCCCGCCCCCGGAGCTCCCTGCCCCCCACACTTCGCGACACGACCGGGACTCCCCCGCCCCTCCACCCTCCAGACCAAATCCTCAAAATCCCTAATCCCCTGAAATCCAAGCCGGAAACCCACCCCATAAATCCCCAGCGTCCTCACAATCCCCAAGCAACCCACCCCCACCCTCACCCTCCACCCCCGAACCCCGAATCCCACCCCCTGGCTCCTGACCCCTGGATCCTGCCCCCTGCCCCCTACTCCCTTATCGTATCCCTCTTCACCTCTTTCCGCTCCTTGTCCTTCCGCTCACGTATCTCCTTGACCTGCTCATCGAAGGTGCCGCGGATCCGGGCGCGGTCGGCCTGGCGGTCGATCTCGGTGGCCTTCCCGGCGCGGTCCTGTGCTTCCTTAGCCTTGTCGGGGGGTGGCGAGAGGTTGATCGGCAGGGGGAGCGTGACTCCGCCCAGGTGGATCTTCCCGGGGGAGACGCCCCACTTCTTCCCATCCTTGTCGGTGAAAGTCCAATCGGTGGCGCGGCGCGCGGCCTCTGATTCCAGCGCGAGCGAATCGTTGAGCGCCTCGATCCGGGCGTAGACCCGGTCCCTAGCTCGTTCGAAGTCGCTCTTCTCCGGCTCCGGCGGCGCGCCGGGTCTTTCCCAGAGTCGCGGCTCGACGTACTCGGGCCGCAGTCGCTCGGCCGGCGACCGCCGCGCCCGCTCCGTCCGCCCCTCTGCCTCTACCTCCGTCGTGGGCGGTCGCGCGGGTTCCGGCTGGCGCGTCGTCTCCTCGGGGGAGGTCCGACGCACGGGGACCCGCTCTGGCGCCGGTTGTTCCGCGGGCGATGTCGTCGTCTCGGACGACGTTTCTTCGGTCGTGATTCGTAACCGGAGCGCCTGCATCACCGGGAGGGTGCGTTCGGTCGGCACGCCGGCCGCCCCGGCGGCCATGGGCCGCCGGACCGGGAACCAGATCCGCGCTGCGACGAGGAAGAGCAGGAGGTGAACGACTAGGGAGATACCGATCCCCCAAGCCATCGGCCGGCCGCGCCTGGGGTTGCGCCCCGCGCGGCCGCTGAAGCCAACCGGCACCTCGCCCGTGTAGGGAGGTGCTTCATCGGGTGACGGCGCTACTGCAGGTGCCGGCGGGCGGGGATCGGCGGTCGCGCTCATGCTCAATTCTAACCCGGCCGCCGGCACCTGTTCCGGTTCACGCTACTCGGCCCAGCCGCGCGGCGGCCTCCGCCAGTCGTTCAGCCGACTGCGTGAGGGCGACCCGGAAGAACCCCTCCCCCCCGGGCCCCAGCGCCGCGCCGGGCATGACCACGACCCCCTCCTCGAGCAGCGCCCGCCGCGCGAACGGCTCCGACGCCCCGCCCCCCGGTACCGGTACCCAGAGGTACATCGTCGCCTGCGGCGTCTCGACGCTGAAACCCTGCGCGCGCAGCGCCGCCACCGCCGCGTCGCGCCGGGCCTCGAAGGCCGCCACGTTCTGCGGTACCCAATCCGCCCAACTCTCGAGCGCCGCCACCGCCGCCGCCTGCACCCCCAGGAACGCGCCGGTATCGACGAAGGTCTTGATCCGCGTCAGCGCCCGGATCACCTCCGCGCCCCCCGCCGCCCAACCGATCCGCCACCCCGTCATGTTGTAGGTCTTCGAGAAGGAGTGGAACTCGACCGCCACCTCCTTCGCCCCCTCGATCTCGAAGATGCTCGGCGGCCGGTACCCCCCGAAGGCGAGTTCGCTGTACGCGTTGTCGTAGACCAGCAGGATCCCTTGTTCGCGGCAGAACTCAACCGCGCGCGCCAGGTACTCCACCGGCGCGATCGCCGCGGTGGGGTTGTTCGGATAATTCAGGTAGAGGATACGCGCCCTGCGGACCACCTCCTGTGGCAGCTCGTCGAAGGGGAGGAGGAAGTCGTTCTCGGGGCGCAGCGGCACCGGGTACGGCGTCCCGCCGGCCAGCAGGGTGCCGCCGGTGTAGGGGAGGTAGCCGGGATCCGGGACGATCGTGACGTCGCCTGGATCGACGTAGCAGAAGGCGAGGTGCGCGATCCCCTCCTTCGAGCCGATGATCGGGAGGATCTCGGAGTAGGGATCGAGCCGCACGCCGAAGCGCCGTTCCATCCAGGCGGAGACCGCTTCGCGGTACGCCGGGAGCCCCAGCTGGTGCGCGTAACGGCTCATCGCCGGGTTCGACGCCGCCCGGACCAGCGCCTCGATCGCGGCCGGCGGCGGCGGCAGATCCGCGTCACCCGCGCCGAGATCGATCACATCGACGCCGCGCGCCTGCAACTCACGCTTGATCTGCGGGACGTCGGCCAGCGGGTACGTCGGAAATTCGCGGAACCGCGCCGCGAGTCTGGGAACGCCCGTCGTCGTCTTCATACCGTCTCCTGGAGTGCAAAGCCTGAGCCCCCGCAACCCCGCGGCTGGCTATATTCGGTGTGTGGATCAGTTTATTGGCCGTAGAACGCGCGCGCCACCCTGTGCAGCTCCCGCCACGGCGCCACCCGTACCGGCGCCGGCGGGAGCGACTCCAGGAAGTACCGGCCGTAGCTCTTGCTCACCACCCGCCCGTCGAGCAGGACGACGACGCCGCGGTCGCCCGCCGAGCGGATCAGCCGGCCGAACCCCTGCTTCAACCGCAGCGCCGCGTGCGGCAACATGTATTCGTAGAACGAGTTGCCCCCCTCCCGCTCGATCGCCTCGATCCGCGCCGCGGTCAGCGGTTCCCCCGGCACCTTGAACGGCAGCTTCGCGATCACCAACCCCCGCAGCGGCTGCCCCGGCACGTCTACGCCTTCCCAGAACGACGACACCCCCAACAGGATCCCGTGCCCGGATGCCACGAACCCCTCGACCAGGCGCCCGCGCGGCGCCTCCCCTTGCACGAAGAGCGGCCACCGTCCGTCCACCCCCCGCCGCCTCAGCCCCCGCGCGACCACGCGCAGCGAGCGGTAGGAGGTGAAGAGCACGAAGATCCCGCCATCGCTCGCCTCGGCCAGGTCGGTCACGACCTCGATCGTCCGCTCGTCGAACGCCGCCTCGTCCTCCCCTCGCGGCACCGGCAGGTCGGTAGGTACCAGAACGACCGCCTGGGAGTCGTAGTCGAACGGCGAGGGGTGGACCGACTCGCGGACCTTGATCCCCCCGCGGAGCAGCCCCAGACGACGTCGTACGAAATCGAACTCCCCTCGTGTGGTCAACGTCGCCGAAGTCAGCACCGCCGTCTCTACCTTGTCGAAGAGCGCGTCCCGCAGCGTCCCCGAGATGTCGACCGGCGCGGCCTGTACCACTATGTTCGATCGCTGCATTGGGTTGGCCGTACCGCGCGGTGGTGACGCGGGGTTGGCGGGGTCGGCGGGCTCGCCCCCACCCCCACCACCCCGCCGCTCGAACCACCTCACCAGCTGGACCCCATCCGGCCCGCGGCCGAACGCCATCCGGAGTGCATCCTCCATCCCTCCGAGCCGGCTCACGAACGCCTGTAGCTCCAACAGCTGCTCCGCGAGCGCCTCCGCCCACCTCTGGTCGAGGTTGATCCGCTCGCGCAGCCGTTCGAGCGCCCGAGCGAGCTCGCGCAGCGCCAGCGCCAGGTTTTCGTAGGGCCCCTCGAGCCGGTCGAGCCAGTCCGGCCGGCCGCCTTCGGCGTCGTCGAGGCGCAGCACCGCCTCCTCGCGCGTCAAGAGCAGCTCCTCTATCTCCTGGAAGAGCGCTAGTGCGTGTTGGCGCGTCTGCTCGACCATGGGCCGGAGCTGCGTACTGATCTCACGTAGCGCATCCTGCTGCAGCAGATCGTCCTGGCCCGCCTTCAGCCGCTCCTCGACCGCGCTCAGGATCCCCCGGCCGCGCCGGTCGAGCCGCGCCAGGATCCGCAGCAACCCGCGCCGGGAAACAGCCGCCCCCAGGTGCGACGTCGCCGCGTCCTCGAGGTTGTGCGCCTCGTCCAGGATCACTCGCCGGTAAGGTGGCAGCACCGCCGGCGCGGAGTAGTTCCCCGCCGCCCGCCGCACCGCCAGATCGCTGAAGAGGAGGTGGTGGTTGACCACCAGCACGTCCGCCGCGGCCGCGTCCCGGCGGGCCCGCTGGTAGAAGCAAGACTCGAAGTGCGGGCACTTGGCGCGCAGGCAGACGTCCGACTCGCTCGCCACCTCGTCCCAGACCTCCGGGCTCGGCTGGAACGGCAGGTCCTGGAGCGAACCCTCGCGCGTCGTGCGTAGCCACGCGACGATCGCCTCCAGCTCCGCGCGCTGCTGCCCCTCGAACAGGACGCTCGCGCTCTGCGCCGCCAGCAGCGCGCGCCGGATCGAGACGTAGTTCTGCCGCCCCTTGACCAGCGCGAACCGGAACGACTCCCCCAACGTCCTGCGCAGGAAAGGCAGGTCCTTCTGTACGAGCTGTTCTTGTAGGTTGATCGTATTGGTGGAGACGACCGTCCGCTCCCGGTTCTGCACCCCCCAGCGTATGGCGGGGACCAGATACGCCACCGACTTCCCCGTCCCCGTCCCCGCCTCCGCCAGCAGCGTGCCCCCCTCGTTGTACGAGGCCGCGATCGCCTGCGCCAGCGCGCGTTGCATCGGCCGGTCTTCGTAGTGCGGGTGCGAGCGGCTCAGCGGTCCGCCGGGCGCGAGCACCCTCTCTATCTCGGCCAGGTCGAGCGGCTCGAACTCCCTGGGCGAGGGCGGTTCGACGACGACGTAGAGCTCGCGCACGTCGTTGTCCGTGATCGCCAGCCCCAGCCCCTGCTCGTACAGCAGCGCCGCGATCTCGAGGTCCGCGTCCGACGGCGAGAGCTCTCCCGACGGGTGGTTGTGGATCACCAGCGAGCCCGCCTCCGCCTCCCGTACCGCCGCCAGCACCGCCCCGCGGTGGCCGCGCGCCACCACCCGCGGCGCGTCGACCAGCCCCGCCTCGTCGACCCGCGCCACGAAACAGACCTCGTTGCCCCGCGCTCGCCTTATCTCTGTTCTGATCGCCTCCGCCGCCGGCGGGGTCAGGGTCAGTACCCGCGACACATCAGCTCCCGTGACCTTCACCCATCGTGCGCCGCCCCACTCCCCGGGATTCGGCCCAGACGGATACACCCGTTCTCGATGGTGGTGCCCCGGGATGGAACCTAACGACGCGGGCCCCGCCTGCGCAGGGCCCGCGTCCGTTGCTGTCGCCGATCACGTCTTCAACGTTTTCTTCCGCGCGGCCGGGAAGAGGACGTTGTTTAGGATCAGCCGGTACCCCGGCGAGTTGGTGTGCAAGGCGAGGTCGGTGGGCGGGGAGCCGATCTGGTGCTGCGGGTCCTCCGGGTCGTGGCCGCCCAGGAAGGTCCAGGTCCCCTTCCCAAAGTTGCCGTGAATGTACTTGACCCACGGCGCCCCCTCCTCCTCGGCCAACACGACCACCCCCGGCTTGAGACGATCGCGCCGGAACGAGGTGGTCAGGCCGTAGAAGTCCGCGATCACGTTCTCGTGGTTCTGCACGAGCATCGACGGCACCGGGTCGTACTTCGCGCTGAATTCGAAGAGCGTGAATGCCCCGAGCGGCTGCCGCCGCGTCGTGTTGACCTGGTGCCCGTCGATATCGCTGAACGAGTTGATCGCGGGGTTCGTCTGGATCTCCGCGCCCTGGAACGCCATCGTCCTGCCCCACTGCATCTTCCTGGACGCATCCGGATCGATCGGCGTCCCATCGCTGAACGGCGCGGAGATGTCGACCCCGATCGCGCCGAGCGCCAACTCGATCGTCTCGGTGGCCGTGCACATCGCGAATAGGAACCCTCCGTCCGCCACGTACCGGCGGATCTCCTCGGCCACCGCCTTCTTCAGCGCCGGGACGTTCGGCTTCCCGAACTCCTGTGCCAGCGACTGGTTGATCCGCACCTGCTCCCTCAGCCACGGCTCGTTGGCGTACGCCACGTAGAACTTCGAGTACTGGCCTGTGAAATCCTCGTGATGCAGGTGCAGCCAATCGTACTCCTTGAGCCGGCCTTGCAGCACCTCCCGGTCCCAGACGGGCGTGTAGGGGATGTCCGCGTAGGTCAACGCCAAGGTCACCGCGTCATCCCACGGCGGCGACTCCGGCGGCGTATAGACCGCGATCTCCGGCGCCTTCTCCAGGATGATCGATTCCATGTTCTCCCGCGCGACCGTGGCCCGGATCTGCGCGACCTGCGCCGCCGAAATCTGTTCGAACGACACGCCCCGCAGCGCCGCCTCCTGGCGCACCGCCGCCCGGTCCGGGAGCAGGAACGAACCCGCCCGATAATTCAGGAGCCACTCCGCCGTCTGCCCCTGCTTCAACACCCAGTACGTCAGGCCATACGCTTTCAAGTGATTGGATTGCGCCTGATCCATGGGCACGAGCAGGAATTGGGCTGCCGCCGAGACCGGGTGCAGCACCATGAGGGCCAGGACGAGGATCAGGTGTCTCATATCACTACTTCCTTCTTACTGCTACGAAACTTCCGAGCTGAACACCACGCTCGCCCACCCGCGCCGGCGGGCCCGACCTCGCCTCTTCAACGCCCCCCATTCGGGAGACGCCCTTCCAGACGATCCAGCTCCCGCCGTGCCTGCGGTACCAGCGCACTGCGCGGGTGTTCCAACAAGAGCCGCTCGAGATACGACCGCGCCTCCTCCTGACGACCGGCCTCCGCGGCCAACGCCCTCCCCAGCGCTAGGAGCGCCGCGGCCGACTCCGGCGACTCCGGCAGCTCCGTCACGATCAGACGACGGATCCGCTCCGCCTCCGCCGCGACCCCGGCCCGATCGGCCAGCCCCGCCGCGAAGTCGAGGAGCGCCGCGTACTCCCGCCGCTCCAACCTCGCCCCACGCTCCACTAGCACCCCGACCCCCTCCGCCAAACTGTCGGCACTCGCCAGTTGCAGTAGCCGGGCGAGCACCTCCCCACCCGCCGGGCTCAAACGCCGTAGCAGCGTCGCCAGCGCTATGGCCTCCGTCGCCTCCGTCCCCTCGAGCTGCGGCGCCGCCAGCAGGAACGCCGACCGCGCCGCCGCCGGGTCACCCCCGAGGAGCGCGAGACGACCCCGCAGCATCCCCGTGCGCGGGCCGCTCACCCCCATCAACGCCCCCTCCGCCCCCTCCCGATCACCGCGGTCCAGCAGGCGATCCGCCAACAGCGCGGCGAGCCGGTCGGTCTCCGGCGCATCCGGGAACTCCTGCCGGAATCGCTGCAACGCGGTCATCGCCGGATCGACCTCCCCCCGTTGAGCCGTCAGCTCGATCTGCACCGCCACCGCCTGTCTACGCTCCTCCGACCCCGGCTCATGCGCCTCCTCCAGGACCCGGAAGTGCTCCCGCGCCGCCGTCGTATCCCCCAGTTCCAGGGCGAGCGCGCCCAAACGTCCCCGCACCACGAGCGGGTGCTCCAGCCGCTGCTCCAACAGAGAGCTGTACGCCCAGTACGCCAGCTTCGGCAGGTGCGCACCGTCGGCCCGCCGCGCCACCTCCACCAGGAACCCAGTCCGCGCCGTTGCCGGCAACTCCTTCAGCACGCGCCGCGCGATCCGCTCCGCATCCTCGCCGCGCCCCGCGCCGATCGCCAGCTCCACGGCCACCCGGAGCCGCGCCACCGACGATTTCGACGCCGTCAACGCCTCGATCAGCCCCGGCACTACCCGCGCACCCCCGTCCTGGGACGCGCTCAGCCGACGTCGCACCAGCGAGTAGCCCCGGCCATCCCTCCCGATCGCTCGGTCCCACTCCCGCACCGCCCGCCCCACATCCCCCAGCGCCAGCGCGACCTCGCCCAGCTCCAACGCCAGCGCATCGTCCCGCCCCAGCCCCTTCCGCCCCTCCTCCAGCACCTTCAACGCACGCCGATAGTCGCCCCGCCCCTGCCAGATACTCGCCGCCTCCCGGTACGGCGTCTCCAGCTTCGGCGTCGCCCGGATCCAGGCCGCGAGCGCCGCTTCCAGCTCCTCCACCCGGTCGAGCTCCGCCAGCACCCGTACCCGGAGCTGATGCCCTAGCGCCGAAGCCGGCTCCGCCTCCAGCAGCCGCTCGATCGCGCCGAGCACCCCAGCCACCGCCCCCTGCACCCGGAGCACCCGCTCGTACGCCAGCAACGCCTGAATCGACGTCGGCTCCTTCTCCAGCGCGCGTGCCAGCAGCTCCGCCGCCCCGGCGAAATCTCCACCCGCTTCCTTCTTCTGTGCCTCCTCGACCAACGCATCCCCGGCACCCCCAACCTCCGGAGCCCCCTGCGCCCGTAGCTCACCCCATCCGAGGGCGGCGCCCAACAGGGTGGCGGCCAGGAACCCGGTCAGTCGCGGACGACGTCGTCTCAACGCCCCTGCTCCTTCCCGGCCCCCGCCGCCGTCTTACGCGACTCCGCCGCGGCCGCGCGGTTCAGCCGGTCGAAGTACTCGATCACCAACCGACGGTACGCCGGCGGGAGGTTCCGCAGGACCTCCGGCCCCGGGAGCGGATAGCGCACTCCACCGTGCAACAGCGCCGGATCGAGCTCCGCCGCCGATGAGACCCCGACCTCCCCTGGCCGCTCCGCCACCCGCTCCGGGCTCGTCTCCTCGTGCTCGAGCGTACGCCCCGCATCGAGTAGTCGGTGGAAGAGCCGCTCCTGCCGGGCCAGTAGCTCGGGGGTCAACCTCCCACCGCTCAGCTCCCGCGCCAGCTCCTCCGCCTCCCGCGCCAGCAGGTCGAGCTGGCCGAAGACGTCGTCCGAACCGGACGCTCCGTTGTTCATCCCGCCCAGCTTCCGGGCGATGTCGGCCTGCTCGCGCGCCATCTGCTGCAGCTCCTGGTTCAGCGCGCGCGGCCCGAGATCCAGCGGGAGGAGAGAGTTGGCCTGGCTGCTCAACGCCCCCTGACGGCGCGCCAGTTCCGCCAGCTCCTGCATCGTATTCTGGAGTCCGGTCCCGCCGGCCGAGTTCCCTACCTCCTCCCCGTTCTCGAGGAGCGCCAGCGCCAAGCGATTCAACGCCTCCTGCGTGCGACGCGCCTCCTCGATCGGCATCCTCGACCCCGCACCCTCGCCGAGCGCCTGCATCGTCTCTTGCATGCTCAGCGCGGCGCGACCCAGCGCCTCCGCTACCTCCTTGTCCACCTGCCCCGTACGCCGCCCGGTCTCGGCCAGGTTACGCCCCAGCGCCTCGAGCCCCTGCTGCAGCGCCGCCTGCTCCGAACGCAGCGTCTCTAGCTGCGAGCTCCCCGGCGAGCCCCCCTGGCCGGGTTGCCCCTGTTGTCCGGACTGCGAATGCTCCGGTGCCTGGCTCTGCTGACCGGTCTGGCCCTGTTGACCAGACTGGCCTTGCTGCCCGGATTGCCCCTGCTGCCCGGATTGGCCTTGCTGGCCGGACTGCCCCTGTTGCCCGGACTGACCCTGCTGGCCGGACTGGCCTTGCTTACCAGACTGGCTCTGTTGGCCGGACTGGCCCTGATTCCCTTGTTGTCCCTGGTTGCCTTGCTGACCCTGGTTCCCCTGTTGTCCCTGCTGGCTCTGCTGGCCGGGCCGACCCTGCTGCTCGCCCTGCCGGCCCTGCTGCCCTGGGTTGGCCTGCGCCTGTCGTTGTCCCTGCTGACCCTGTTGACCTTGCTGTCCCTGTTGTCCCGGCGTGGCCTGCTCACCGGCCTGACCCTGCTCGGCCTTCTCCATCTCCTCGATCAATTGGGCCTGCCGCTGTGCCAGGGCGAGCGCTTCGTTGGCCGCCTGTTGGATCGCTTCCCGCGCCTCGTTGCGCCACCCCTCCGCCATCGCCTCGCGCGCCGACTCCAGCGTCTTGGCGGCCTCTTCCAGCCCTTGAGCCGCCTGTTCGCCCCGCTGGCCCGCCTGCTGGCCCTGTTGTTGTCCGGCCTGCTGCGCCGCTTGCGCCATCGCCTGCTGCGCCTCGGCCGTGCGTTGGCCAGCCTGCCCGGCCTGCTGTGCCGCCGCCGTCTCACCCTGCTGGCCGAGCTGCCGCTGCAGCTCCTGCATCGCCCGGCTGAGCTCGCCGGCGCGCTGCGACAGGTTCTGCTGCTGGGCGATCCGTTCCGGTGTCAGCTGGCCGGGCTCGCGCATCGCCTCGGAGAGCGCACGTTGTTGCGCGGCGAGCTCTCGCGCCTCGCGCGCCAGCGCATTCATCTGCTGCTCCGCCGCCGCCCGACGCAGCAGCTCGAGACTCTGCTCGACCTGCTCTCGCATCTCCGCCTGGCGCGCCGCCATCTCCTCCAGCGCGCGCTGTATCTCCTCCGGATCACGTTCCTCGAGCGCGCGGCGTAGCTCCTCCGTTCGCTCTCGCTGCTCCGGCGTCAACATCCGGTCGTAGAGCTCCCTCAGCTCCTGCAACCGCTCCTGCAGCTCAGGGTCCTGGAGCCCCGCCTCGCGCAACGCCCGATCGAGCTGCTCGGCGCGCTCCCGCATCGCCTCTATCCGCTGCCGGAGCGACTCCTGGCGGTCCAAGAGCTGGCTCGCCTGCGCCGCCGCGGCCTCCGCACGCCGGGCGTCCGGCTCCGCCGCGCCCCCCGGCGCACCCCCGGGCTGACCGGTCTGGCCACCCTGGCCCCGCGCGTTGCCTTGCGCCGACGCGCTGGACGACCGGCGCGCCAGCGCACGCGTCGTCTTCTCCAACTCCTTCGCCGACCGCCCGATCTCCTCCGTCTCCCGGATCAGGGTGCGCGCCTGCTCCTCCGCCCGGCTCCTCTGCTCGCCACGCGCCGGCAGCCGCAGGATGTACGTAGCCGAGACCGCGCTCTGCCCCACGGTCGAATTGTCACGGACGCGGATGTAGTAATGGAGCTCATCCCCCGGCAGGAGTCGCCGCGCGGTCGCGTCGATCACCCCGCTGATCGAGCCGCGCTGTCCATCCCCCTCCATCTGGAGCGGCTGCTCCACCGGCGCCTCTTGTTCTCCATGCGCGCTCACTCGCCAGCTCACCAGCCGGGCATCACGAAGACCCCGGTCGTCACGCGCCTCCGCGATCACCCGCTGCTTCAGCGATGGACCGAGTACGGTGTCCATCCCGGGATGCGTGATCACCACCACCGGCGGCGCATCCGCAACCAGTCTGATCTCCAGGGGGTCGGGGGTCTGCGCCGCGTGGATCCCGGATTGGTCACGCAGCCGCCACCCATAGATACCACTCTGCTGCGGGGTCCACCGCCCCGCGAACTGGTCGGCCGTCACCACCAGCTCGACCTGCGCCGTGCCGTCCTCCCGCACCAGCACCGCTTCACCTAGCTTACGCGTCGCACGGCCGCGTATCTCGAGACTCGTCCCCTCCGGGATCTCCAAAGGCGGGACCACCCCGCTGAACCGCTCCGGCGCCAACCCCAGCGAAGGTGGATAGACGACGTCGACTACCAGGTCGGAGAGGAGGAGCGGATCGACCGGGGTGATCGTGAAGGTATCGCTCACCGCGCCGTTCGCCGCGACCGCCCAGTACCGCAGCGGGGCATCGACCGACGGGACGCGCGTCGTTGCGAACGATCCCTTCAACTCCAGCTGCACATGGACCGGCACATCCCCCGCCGCCTGCCAGCTGATCGTCACCTCCCGGTGCCCACTCCCTCGCACCGTCAGGTTGACCCCAGCCCCCCGCGGCACCTCCACGTTCCCCGGTTCCAACACGAGCGGCGGGAGCGGCGGCGGGTTGAGCATCGCCAGCGGATTCAACAGCGGCGCCCAGCTCGCCCGCGACCGCTCCGGCGAGAGCCCCCCGAGGAGCCCGGTCACCACCGTGAGCCCCACCATCGCAAGTAGCAGCTCCTGACGACGTCGTCTCGCCCGGTCCCCTACCGCGCCCGCCAGCTCCCGCGCCGAACAACCCGCCAGCTCGCGCGCCAGCTGCATCTCGGCACTATGGTACAGCGCCGCGGAAGCGCCCGCCGGGAGCGCTTCGCCCAGCTCCAGCAGCCCCCGGACTCGCCCCGCGGGGAACCCATGGCGCAGTTCGCTCGCAGCCGCGATCACCGCATCGGTCACACCCCCGACCCACTCCCTCCCCTTCCACACCGCCCCCCAAACGGCCAGCGCGCCCCCGACCAACACCAGGATCAGCGGCCAGACGCTCGGCGCCGACCAGATCGGCAGCCCGCCCAACACCCACGCCACCAACAGCACCGACGGGACGACGGCGGCCGCCAGGAGGATGACCGCCAACAACCCATCACGCCGCACCTGCCGCCGCGCGGCGCGCAGTTCGCTCCAGAGCCTCTCACCAGCCGGACTCATGAGACCACCTGAGATAGCGCGTGCAAGAAGAGATTGATCCCCATCCGCAACGCCGCTTCGCGTACCTCCGGAGGATCGTCGTACGTACCAGGATCTTCCCAACCGTTACCGAGATCCGATTCGTAGCTGTAGAAGAGGATCAGACGCCCTTCGTGGAAGATCCCAAACCCCTGCGCCGGCTTGCCGTCGTGGAGATGGATCTTCGGAAGACCGCGTGGGAAATCGTAGAAACCGTGGTAGACCGGGTGGCTGTGGGGTAGCTCGATCAGCTCCTTGTCCGGGAAGACTCGCTTGATCTCCCGCCGGAAGCTCTCATCCAGACCATAGTTGTCGTCCACGTGGAGGAACCCGCCGCTCAACAGATAGCGGCGCAGGATCCCGACCTCTTCCTCCGTGAACTCGACGTTGCCATGGCCCGTCATGTATAGGTACGGATAGTTCCAGAGTGCAGCATCCGTCAGCTTGACCCGGCCAGGTCGGTCGGAGACCGGCAGCTTCGTCCGCTCCCGGATCGCCCGCAGCAGATTCGACAACCCCGAAGGATTCGCATACCAATCGCCGCCGCCTCCGTACTGGAGCTGCGCGATCGTCAACCCCTCGGCACTCCGTTCCCACTGCACTACCGGCGCCGGCTCCCAGCCGCCGTTCACCGGCGCCGGGACGGCCATCAGCTGAACGAGTATGCTGAACAACAGCGACATCAACCCCGATCTCCTCCGCCCTCCTCACTGAGTGAGTGGACGATCTCGTACGCCCGGTTCCGTGGTATCCCCGTCCGGCGGGACAGCTCCCGGGCCACGGCACTCGGCCGCTCTCCTGCTTCCAAGAGCGAACGGGCAAGCGCCCGCACCGCCTCATCCGTATCCGCCGGCGCCGATCCCGTATCTGACGCACCCGCAACGACTACCACCACCTCACCGCGCGCCGGCTCTCGCTCGTAATAGGCAGACGCTTCCGCCAATGTTCCCCGGAAGAACGTCTCGTGTATCTTCGTCAACTCACGAGCTACCACTACTTTACGTTCTCCGCCGCACCGTTCCGCCAGCTCCGCGAGCAGCCGCGCCAGGCGCCCGGGCGCCTCGTACAACACCACCGTATGACGCGACCCCGCCACCTCCTCCAACCGCTCAGCCCGGGCCCGACCACTCCGCGGAGTGAAGCCGTAGAAGGTGAAGGGCTCCGGATCCAGCCCCGACCCCACCAGCGCCGCGAGCAGCGCCGATGGCCCGGGCACAGGTACTACCGTGTGGCCCGCCTCGACCACCCTCTGCACGATCCGTGCGCCAGGGTCCGAGAGGAGCGGCGTCCCCGCATCCGACACCAGCGCAACCTCCTCGCCCGCATCCAACCACTCCACCAACAGCACCGCACGCGCCGCCTCGTTGTGCGTATGGGCCGAATACAAAGGCGTCGACACGCCATAATGCTGAAGCAGTATGCGTGTCCGGCGAGTGTCCTCCGCCAGGATCCGATCCACCTCTCCCAGCACCGCGACCGCGCGATAGGTGATATCGGCCAGATTTCCGATGGGTGTACTTACAACATAAAGTCGTGACATGATTTACGCCAGCGTTAGAGTTTCTGGACGACGCGGGGCGCCCCCCCGGATCCTCGTCTCGCGACCTCTCCGACGACTCCGTCCTCGCCCGTTTCGATCCTGCTGTCGACGCCCGCGCCTCCGGTTGGAACCACTACGCGCCTCCAGCATAAACTAGAGGGACGTAAACGACGGGGTGCCCCTTGACTTCTCGACTGCGCCGCCCGCACCTTCCCCGGCGAGGTATCGGTGCGAGCGAGCCAATCGGCCGTACGAAAGGCCCGATGATACCCGGTTCCCAACGTATCAGCCCACTCGGGCTGTTCCCCCTGTCAGGACCGACGTCGTACTGGTGGAACCGAGCCCGGAACTGGGCTCGGCACACCTGCTCCGTTGTCTACTCTACGTTCCCCCAAACCTCGATGAGGCGAAAGGTGCTATGAGATCGAGAACCGAGTCACTGGTACCCCATCCGGTACGCGGGAAACAGCTCGCGGCTGCGGTATGCGCGGGCGCGATCGCGCTACTCGCCGGCACCGGCACCGCCGCGGCGCAGCAGGCATCCGCCATCCGCGTACCGGTCGTCGTCGATACCCTGGAAAACGGGCTCACCCTGATCATCCACGAAGACCACACGGCGCCGATCGTAGCCGTGAACGTCTGGTACCACGTCGGCTCCGGCGACGAGAAACCGGGACGCACAGGGTTCGCCCACCTCTTCGAGCACCTGATGTTCATGGGCTCCCAGCACGCTCCCTACCCGGAGTTCGACCGCCGTCTCGAGGCCGCTGGCGCCAACAACAACGGCTCTACGACCTTCGACCGGACCAACTACTACGAGAGTGGTCCCGCCAACGCCCTCCCGCTCATGCTCTGGCTCGAAGCCGACCGCATGGGGTGGATGCTCCCCACCATGGACGAGGCCAAGGTCGATGCGCAGCGCGAGGTCGTGAAGAACGAGCGCCGGCAGAGGGTCGAGAACCAGCCCTACGGTATCGCATCCGACCACCTGCCTAGCATGCTCTACCCGGCGGGCCACCCCTACTCCTGGCCGGTCATCGGGTCGATGGAGGACCTCTCGGCCGCCTCGCTCGAGGATGTCAAGGACTTCTTCCGCCGCTACTACGCACCCAACAACGCGTCGATCGTCGTCGCCGGCGCGGTCAAGGCCGATGAGGTCAAAGCCCTGGTGCGCAAGTACTTCTCCGAGATACCACGCGGCCCGGCGATCGAGCGCCCCGCCCCGCCGCCCCCAACCCTCCGCGCCGACACCATGGTCGTGCTCGAGGACAGGGTGCAGCTCCCGCGCCTCTACTACGCCTTCCCCACCGTGCAGGGCTGGGCGGAGGACGACGCGGCGCTCCAGGTCGCGGCCGAGATCCTGACGGGGAGCAAGAGCGCCAGACTCACCCGCACCCTCGTCTACGATCGCCAACTCGCTAGCAACGTGGGCGCGTATCAGGCCAGCAAGCGCTTCGCCGGTGATTTCAACATCATCGCGACCGCGCGCCCCGGGGTCGCGCTCCCCGAGATCCAGGCCGTCATCCACGAAGAGATCGCTCGCCTCGCCGCCGATGGCCCGACGCAGCGCGAGCTCGAACAGGCCAAGAACACCATCGAGGCGGAGTTCCTCAACAGCATCGAATCGATCGATACCAAGGCCGATCGGCTCAACTCGTATTACTTCCGGCTCGGCACGCCGGACGCCTTCCAGCGCGATCTCGATCGCTACCTCGCCGTCTCCGCAGACGATGTGCGCCGCGTGGTCCAGCGCTACCTGACCGGGCCGCGCGTCATCATCTCCGTGGTGCCTCAGGGTAAGACGGAACTCGCCGCCACCGCGAGGGTGACCCCATGAGCAGGAAGATCGACATGAAAAATCGGATAACCGGCAACACCACCGCGATCGGCACCCTGGCCGCTCTCTTCCTCGCGGCCGCGCCCCTCGCCGCCCAGGACAAACCGGCGGTCGCAACGCCGCCTACCCTCGGGCCCGCGCCCGCGCTCCAGGTCCCCCAGGTCCAGCAAGCGCAGCTCCCCAACGGCCTCAAGATCCAGGTCGTCGAGATGCACGCCCTCCCCATCGTGCAGGCCACCCTCACGATCAACGGCGGCGCCCGGCTCGACGGCCAGCACCCCGGGCTCGCATCCTTCACCGCCACGATGCTGACCGAGGGCGCCGGCTCACGCGATGGCTTCGAGCTCTCCGCCGAGCTCGACTACCTCGGCGCCAACCTCGTCGCCAACACGACCTGGGACGCGACACGAGTCCACATCGGCGCACCCAAGCGGACCTTCGCCCGCGCCCTGGACCTCTTCGCCGACGTCATCCTACGACCGACCTTCAAGGCTTCCGACGTCGCACGCCAGCGCGACCTGAAGCTGGCAGCGCTCCTCCAACAGCGCGACCAGCCCACCGCCGTCGCGTCGGTCGTCTTCAATAGGGTCGTGTACCCCAAAGGCCACCCGTACCATAACCCGATCGGGGGCGACTCCAGCAGCATCGTGCGCTTCGACTCGACCCTCGTGCGCGACTACTGGATCCGCGCCGCCGACCCTCGCCAGGCCACCCTCATCATCACGGGTGACATAACCCTGGATGAGGCCCGCGCCCTGGCCGCAGAGAAGTTCGGCGACTGGCGCGCCCCCGCGAATCCCCTGACGCCGACCCCTGAAAGCCGGATTCCCGCCGCACCCACTCCTGCCACGCGGATCATCCTCGTGGACAAGCCGGGCGCAGCACAGAGCGTCATCACGATCGGCGCTCCCGGCGTCGATCGAACCTCGCCCGACTACGCGGCCATCACCGTGATGAACACCATCCTCGGCGGCTCGTTCTCGTCACGGCTCAACGACGTTCTACGCGAGCAGAAAGGTTACACCTACGGCGCCGGCTCCAGCTTCTCCTGGCGACGTCTCCCGGGCCCCTTCGTCGCCTCCTCCTCCGTGCGCACCAACGTGACCGACAGCTCGCTCATCATCTTCTTCCGCGAGTTCGAAGCGATCCGTGAGAGCGACGTCCCGGCCGACGAGCTCGAGCGCGCCATCGCCTACGTGACCCTCGGCGCCCTCGGCGACTTCGCCACCACGCGCCAGACCAACTACGAGCTCACGGCACTCACCGCCTTCGGCCTGCCGCTCGCCACCATCGAGACCGAGCTGGCCGCGATGAAGAAGATCACCGCCGCCGATGTGCGCCGCGTCGCACGCAAGTACATCGACCCCAAACACCTCACCGTCGTGGTCGTCGGCGACATCGCCACGATCAGGCCGGGGATAGAGGCCCTCGGCCTCGGCCCGATCTCCGTCTACGACGCCGACGGCAATCCAGTCGACACCGCGGCGACGAGCTCGACCAGCAACCGCTGAACCACCAGCGGTGAGACGGTAATCCGCAAGGTGTCGTAACGAGAAAAGCCGGGGCGAGCAGCGCGACCCGCTCGCCCCGGCTTTTCACTTCTCGCCTTCTCGGCGCTCCCCTCGGGACCTCACCCGAGGTGCTCCTGGATCTTCCGCTCCAGGTGCCCCTTCGGGACCGCGCCCACGACCGTGTCGACCAGGGCGCCATCCTTGAAGAAGAGGATGCTCGGGATCGAACGGATGTTGTAACGCGCCGCCGTCTGGACGTTGCTGTCCACATCCAGCTTGGCGACCCTGAGCTTCCCCGCGTACTCGCTCGCGAGCTGCTCGATGATCGGTGCCACCATCCGGCACGGACCGCACCACGTCGCCCAGAAGTCCACGATGGTCAGCCCCTGCGCCTGCTCGACCTGCTCGGCGAAGTCGCCGTCCGTCACCGTCAATACAGCACCATTCTCAGCCATGATCGTCTCCTCCCTCTAAGCGCCGTGGCCATGGCCCGACCGCGCACGCCGTGTTACCTTCCTATGCGACCAGGAAGCTGCAACTACCCGGCCGCCCTGTAGACCATGAAACAACTACCTCTCGACCACGTCGCGATCGCCGTCCCCTCGCTCGCCAGCGCCACCCCGCTCTACGAACTACTCACCGGTGGCACCGCTTCGCAGCCGGAACGCGTCGAAACTCAAGGTGTGATCGTCACCTTCATCGGGACCGGCACCGGCCGCATCGAGCTCATCGAGCCGACCTCGCCGGCCTCGCCGGTCGCTAGATTCCTGGAACGCCGAGGCCCGGGGCTCCACCACCTGGCCTACCGCGTCGACGACCTCGCCGCCACCCTCGCGCTCCTCAAAGAACGAGGGCTCCGCCTCATCGATGAGGTGCCACGCCCCGGCGCGCACCAGCGACTCGTCGCCTTCATCCACCCCGAGAGCACCGGGGGCGTCCTCGTCGAGCTGGTCCAGGATCGGAACGACGACTGAAATACCTGATCCCAACGACGATCCCGGGGCGACCTTCCGGTCGCCCCCCTCAGATCGCCTTGCCGCCGGTGATCCGCTCGATCCCGATCTGCTCGATCAACCAGCCGTCCTTACGGGTCTGCACCACCACGAACGGGACCGAGACCTGCCGGTCCTCCAGCTCCAGCCGGATCACCAGCCGCACCGCCTCGCCCAACCTACCCGGCACGATCCCCTCCCCCTCCAGCTGATAGTTCTTGTGCCGGAGTATCGAGGCCAGAGCGTACATCCGCGCCTCCACCTCCGCGCGTGGGTCGCGCTTGAGGATCGATCCGTCACGCGTCCCGAAGAGGAGCGCCATCGTCTCCAGATCGGTCGAGTTCGCAGCGTTCAGGAACCGCTCCACGACCAGCATCGGCGCCACGCCGTGCGCCGGCCGCAGTCCTGACACCGCCCCCTGGCGCGCACACCCCGCGGCGAGGAGGAGAAGACTGCAGAACAACACCCCCCGGCTGGTCAAACTACGCGCGCGCACCATAACGCAGATCTCCCGTACCTACTCTCCATCGAGGATCGACTCCGCCTGAAGGTTAGGCCCGCGCCACCACCCGCGTCAAGCCACTCGAGGGATCGCGCCCGCCCGACGGGCACCATCCCGTCAGGCGGACTTGGCGAACTCCAGCTGCAGCGACCCCGGCGCCCGGGTGACCTCGACGACGTCGCCATCACCGAACTCACCCTCCAGGAGCCGCAGCGCCAGCGGGTTCTGTAACAATCGCTGGATCGCCCGCTTGAGCGGCCGCGCGCCGTACGCCGGATCGTACCCCTCCTGCGCGATCAGCTCCCGCGCCGAGTCGCTCACCCGCAGCTTGATCTTCCGCTCCGAGAGTAGCTCCTCGACCCGGCGGAGCTGCAGCTCCACGATCTTGCTCAGCTCCCCTGCGCCGAGCGGCCGGAAGACGACGACGTCGTCTACCCGGTTCAGGAACTCCGGACGGAAGTACTTCCTCAGCTCCGCCAGGACCAGCGCCTCGACGACCGACCACTCCTCGGCACCAGCCCGCTCCAGGATCAGCGGGCTCCCGATGTTCGAGGTCATGATGATGACCGTGTTCGAGAAGTCGACCGTCCGCCCCTGCGAATCGGTCAGCCGACCATCGTCCAGGAGCTGCAGCAGTACGTTGAAGACCTCGGGGTGCGCCTTCTCGATCTCGTCGAAGAGGATCACGGCATAAGGACGACGACGTACCGCCTCCGTCAGCTGCCCCCCCTCCTCGTACCCCACGTAACCCGGGGGCGCGCCGATCAGCCGCGCGACGGCATGCTTCTCCATGTACTCCGACATGTCCAGACGGATCATCGCGCTCTCGTCGTCGAAGAGGAACTCCGCGAGCGCACGCGCCGTCTCGGTCTTCCCAACCCCAGTCGGGCCGAGGAAGATGAAGCTCCCGATCGGGCGGTTCGGGTCCTGCAATCCGGCGCGGCTCCGCCGCACCGCGTTCGCGACCACCTCGACCGCCTCGCGCTGGCCGATCACCCGCGAGGCAAGAACCTCTTCCAACCTCGCCAGGCGAGCACGCTCCGACTCCAGCATCCGCGCCACCGGGATCCCCGTCCACTTCGATACGACCTCGGCGACGTCCTCCGCGTCGACCTCCTCCTTCAAGAACTTGCTCGACGCCTGGAGGTCCGCCAACCGCGACTCCGCCTCCGTCAGCTCCCGCTCGAGACTCGGGATCTCGCCGTACTGGATCTCCGCCGCGCGCGTCAGGTCCCCGGTCCGCGTCGCCCGCTCGGCCTCGACCTTCAACGCGTCGATCCGCTCCTTCACCTCCCGGATCCGGCCGATAGCGACCTTCTCCGCCTGCCACCGGAGCTTCATCGAGTTCGACCGCTCCCGTAGCTCGGCCAACTCCGCTTCGATCTTCTCCCGGCGCTCGATCGCCGCGGGATCGGCCTCCTCAGCCAGCGCCGTCCGCTCGATCTCGAGCTGCGTGATACGACGCTCCACCTCGTCGATCTCCTGCGGCATCGAGTCGATCTCGATCCGCAGCCGCGACGCGGCCTCGTCGATCAGGTCGATCGCCTTGTCCGGGAGGAAGCGGCCGCCGACGTAACGATCGGAGAGCCGCGCCGCCGCCACGATCGCACCATCGGTGATCCGCACCCCGTGGTGGACCTCGTAACGCTCCTTCAACCCACGCAGGATCGCGATCGTCGCCTCGACGCTCGGCTCGCCCACGTAGACCGGCTGGAACCGGCGCTCCAGCGCGGCATCCTTCTCGATGTACTTCCGGTACTCGTCCAGCGTCGTCGCGCCGACCACGCGCAGCTCGCCACGCGCCAGCGCCGGCTTCAGCATGTTCCCGGCGTCGACCGACCCCTCCGCCGCACCGGCTCCCACGATCGTGTGCAGCTCGTCGATGAAGACGATGTAGCGGCCCTCCGCTTCCGTGATCTCCTTCAGGACCGCCTTGAACCGCTCTTCGAACTCCCCACGGTACTTCGAACCCGCCACCATCGCGCCGATGTCCAGCGAGACCAACCGCTTGTCCCGCAACGACTCGGGAACGTCGCCGTTCACGATCCGCTGCGCCAACCCTTCCACGATCGCGGTCTTCCCCACACCGGGCTCCCCGATCAGGACCGGGTTGTTCTTCGTACGACGACTCAGCACCTGGACGACCCGGCGGATCTCCTCGTCCCGCCCGATCACCGGGTCCAGCTTCCCGGCCCGCGCGAGCTCCGTCAGGTCACGGCTGAACCGCTCCAGCGCCCGGTACTTCTCCTCCGGGGTCTGGTCCGTCACCCGATGCGGGCCACGCACCGATTTGAGCGCCTCCAGCAGCGCCTCGCGCGTCACACCCTGCTCGGCTAGGAGATCCCGCGTCGACGATCCCTTCTGCCCAGCCAGCGCCAACAACAGGTGCTCCGTCGAGAGATACTCATCGTGCAGATCTCGCATCTCCCGCTCGGCCAGCTCGAAGATCTGGTTCAACTCCCGACTCGGCGTCGGCTGCACCCCGCCACTCTGCTTCGGCAGCCGGTCCAACCCCCGCGCCAACCCTTCCTCCAACCGCGGGACCAGCACCCCGACCTTCTGCAACACCGGAACTACCACCGTCTCCGACTGCGAAAGCAGCGCGTGCAGGAGATGCAGATCCTCCAACGAGGGATTCCCCCGCCGCCGCGCCTCCTGTACCGCGCCCTGTATCGCCTCGGCCGCCTTCACCGTCAAACGATCGTAATTCAAAGCCGCCTCCTAACGACCTCGTATTCCGTATCCCAGCCAAACTCCTTCCATCGGCAGCCCGCCCGCACCGCCCGCACTCCGGCGTCGACGCCATCCGGTCATCGAGTCTAGGGACCGCCAATGTCTGCGAAAGCCGCCTCCCCTTCGGGCAACACCCATGCCCGGCACAACTGCCATTTTGACAGCCATTCCCGCCCCGACACGCTCCCGCTCGCACGCCCATCCGCCCTCCGCACCATATCCATGAGCGGAGGCGGAGGGGCGGATCTTTGGACCGGGCGAGAGCTTGTCCTGGCCGGAGGGGCAGCGGAAGGGGTGGATGGGACGGGCGGAGGGTGACGGCCCTAGCCGTCACGACCTCGGCCCCAGCAGCAACGCGTTCAAGTACGGCAGGTACCCGCTGTACCAGAAGTGGCGGAGCACCGGGTCGTCTGCGAAGAGGATCACCCTCCCCTGCCCCACCCTCTTGAACGCGATCGCCACCCCTTCGGAGAGATAGCTCAAGTTGTCCGCGCTTATGACCCCGCTCGTCTTGGCGACACCCGCAGGGAAGTATGCGACGGTCTCGAACCCCTCATCCGGCTCGAAGACTCCGCCGCCGGTGTGGAGCGAGAAGAGTCCGTCCTTCTCCCCGTCGATCCCGGCCCCGAAGGCGAGTGGGTGTGCGGGATCGAGCCTGAGCTTGAAGATCGTCCCCGGCACCTGGCGCTCCCACCGTTCCAGCTCGCGCTCCTCGCGGCCACGCAGCGCCCGGGCCTTCTCTGCCGCATCGGCACCTTTGCGCTCCCGTACCTCGATCCCCGCCACCTCCTTGGCGATCCGGCGCGCTCCCCCGGCCACCCCGACCACCGTCCCGCCGGCGCGTACCCATTCCTTCAGCTTCTGGAGTTCTCGCTCTCCGATCGCCGAGCTCCCCATATCGGGGAGTACCAGTACGTCGTAGTTGGAGAGATCGATGTTACCGAGTCTATCGGCCGGTATCGCGTTGAACGGCAGCCCGACCGTCTGCTCGAGGAAGTACCAGTGCGCCCCGTAGGAAGTAGCCGAGACCCCCGCGCCGGCCAGAACTGCCAGGCGCGGGAGCGCGAGGTCGATGGCGTCGTCGGTCCCCAGGTCATTCCCGTGATCGGCCCGACCCGTCCCGACCGGGACCGCCCGCCCGGCGAGCGCGCCGTTCGCGAGCGACTCCTGCAGCGCCGGGTTCCCCCGAATCGGGATGAATATCGTCCCCCGCGGCCACCGCCGCCCCTCGAGCGTGAACTCCCCCTCCATCACCCGCGCCCGCCCCCCAGCAGCGAGCAGTTGGATCACCCCGGTCCACGCCTCGAGGTCCGGCTCCAGGAGGTAGCCGTACACCCTCCCGTTCCGGTCCACCGCCCCGTTACCGGACGCCACCATCGGTCGACTCTGCTCGGTGCCCACCTCGCGCCAACCCGCGTCGGGCACCCGGTCGGCGCTGTGCGCCTCGACCCCGTAGGCGTATGGCAGCGACCACGCGCTGATGTCGTACGAGAAGGTGGCATCGAGCACCGTCTCGGGTTGCAGCAGCGTCGTCGCCAGCCGACCCCGTGGCTGCCGCGCGGGTACGAGGTACGTCCCCGCCGGGAACTCGGCCCTCCTGGCGAATCCATCGTGGGCACGCGCGGAAACCCGGAACGACTTCGTCGCCTCCAACACCCTGATCCCCTGCGCGCGCAGCAGCCGCACCAGCGCCTCTACCCTAGTACGATTCTCGCCCGGTACCAGCAGCACATCCGGCGTCCCTTCCCCGACAGTACGGTGGAACTCCGCGAACCCCAGCAACAACTCGCTCTTCCGGGCTGCCGCCGCACGCAACGTCGCCGCGCCGGTGGTCCGGTGACGCTCCGCGCGCTCCCGCAGAGTGAGCACCTCGCCGTCGAGCCGCCGGTAGGCGAGCCCGGCCCGGCCACCCCCCGCCTGCTCGTATGTCATCCCGATCGCACCCAAGAGGCTCGGCCAACTGTCGCCGTAGCCGGGGTAGAAGAGATCGAACGACTGGCCGGTGTAATACGCCCATCCCCGCTCGTCGAACGCCGCCGCGTTCGCCGCGCCGAAGATCTTGCCCCACTTCAGGATGTGCCCGGGGTAGAGTGGGTTGATCGGCGAGGTCGCCGGGAAGAAGAAGTAGCTCGAGTTCGGGCTCATCTCGTGGAAGTCGACGTGGACCTGCGGCGTCCACCGCCCCCACGTCGCCACCCGCGCCCGGCTCTCGGGCTGCGACAGCCACGCCCAGTCGCGGTTGAGATCGAAGAGATAATGATTGAACCGGCCACCCGGCCACGGCTCCCAATGCTCGCGCGTATCCGGGTCCGGGTTCGGCGTCGCCCCCAATACCTGGCGGTACCACGAGACGTACCGCTCGCGCCCGTCCGGGTTCACCGCCGGATCGATCACCACGATCGCCGAATCGAGCACCCCCGCCACCGACTCGGCGCCCCGGACCAGGTCCCAAGCCGTCCAGAGCGCCGCTTCGCTGGACGACGCCTCGTTCCCATGCACCCCATAACTGAGGTATAGGACCGCCGGGTTCCGGGCCGCGATCTCCCGCGCCCGCGCCTCGGTCGTCGCGGGATCGGCCAGCTCCCGGTTCAGCGCCAGGACATCGTCGAGCCGCGCCAGCACCTCCGGCCGCGCGATCACCACCTGCAGCAGCGGCCTCCCCTCCGGCGTCTCGCCGTACCGCTCGAGTCGCACCATCGGCGACACCGCCGCCAGCGTTTCCATGTAACGAACGACACCGGCGTGATCCGTGAACCGCCCGCCGAGCTCATGTCCCAGCACCTGCGCGGGAGACGGCGGCTCCCCCGCCACACCACGCTGCCGCGCGCTCGCCGGAGGCGCCACCAGGGTGAGTATGCTGAGTAGCAGAACGTACCGCACCGCTCGATGCCCGACCATGTTCCATCCCTACGGATAGCTGTTATATCGGCTGTTGTGATCGGAACATACGTGCGGGCGGTCGGTATCGCAATCATTCTCGGACGACGGCGCGCGCCCCCCGCGCGGCGGCCGGCCGCCGCTACGGCATTGACAACCTCGGCGCCGTACCGTACGGTACCCGCCGCACCATCGACATACGCCCATTAGCCGGAGGATCCGATCATGTCGACCAAGGCTGCTCCACCGGAAAAATCCAGGTCTGGACTCCCGCCCGAGGCGTACGCGCCCGTACCCGGCGAGTCGTACCCGCCCTATGTCCCGGCGGAGCGGCAGGTACCGGAGATGACGGTCAAGGCGATCATCTTCGGGATAATCATCGGTATCGTCTTCGGCGCGGCCAACGCCTACCTCGGCCTGCGCGTGGGGATGACCGTCAGCGCATCCATCCCCGCCGCCGTCATGGCGATCGTCCTCTTCCGGCTCCTCCGGGGCGGGACCGTCCTCGAAACGAATATCGTCCAGACCATCGGTTCGGCAGGCGAGTCGCTCGCTGCCGGCGTGATCTTCACGATCCCCGCCCTCTTCATCTGGCAGCGGACCGACCCCTCGATACGCGTCGACCTGATCGAGATCACGGTCCTCGCCCTCTTCGGCGGGCTCCTCGGCGTCCTCTTCATGATCCCGCTGCGCCGCTACCTCATCGTACGCGAGCACGGCAAGCTCCCCTACCCCGAGGGCATCGCCACCGCCGAGGTCCAGGTCGCCGGCGAATCCGGTGGGAAGAAAGGACGCATGGTCTTCAGCGGCCTCGGGATCGGCGCCCTCTACCAGCTCCTTGCCAACAGCCGCGGCCTCAGCCTCTGGCCCGAAGAACCGTCGCAGCGGCTCCCGGCCAAGGCCGAGATCGGCGGCGCCTTCACCCCTGAGCTCCTCGGCGTCGGCTTCATCATCGGTCCCCGCATCGCCGCGGTCATGTTCGGCGGCGGTGCGCTCGCCTGGCTCATCCTCATCCCACTCATCAACTATTGGGGCGGCGACCAGGTGATATTCCCCGGTACCACACCGGTCAGCGAGATGGGGTCGGGCGAGATCTGGAGCAACTACGTCCGCTACATCGGCGCGGGCGCAGTCGCCTTTGGCGGTATCATCACCCTCGTCAAGAGCCTCCCCACCATCTGGGAATCGTTCCGGCAGGGGATCAAGGGAATGGGTAGCGGCGGGAATAGCGGCGCGGTGATACCGCGGACCGACCGTGACATCCCCTTCAAATGGGTCATCGCTGGCTCGATCGTCGCCGCCCTGGCGCTCTGGCTC
>Ga0180216_1000596_pt1 | contig 36756 bp, 31 predicted proteins | sample eDN3rd37CBELigMG_FD_128879 | JGI IMG/M metagenome (GOLD analysis project Ga0180216, IMG submission 128879) | Enriched Miracle-Growth compost microbial communities from Emeryville, California, USA - eDNA 3rd pass 37_C BE-Lig MG (version 2)... ... | reverse complement strand
TGTCAAAGGCTATAGTAAAAAAATGGATGTTTACTACCTCTGTTCAAGTGTCTTTGTTTTTCTTCTAAAACGGAAAAGGTAGAAGACTGAAAATTCAGTTAAAATTTATGCGACACTAGTGAATAAGAATAACTAATCAATTTAAACTATGGAGGAATTCCCAGTAAGACGTATTCACTCCTGAAATGAGGCGTTGCTAATGAAATATTCTTTGATTGTTGATTCTTGTTGTGATGCAACGGGTGAAATATTGCCGGATATGAATCTTGTAAAGGTTCCTCTTAATTTAATGCTAGGAGAACGAGAAATCGTAGATGACGAGGGATTAAATCTTTCTGATTTTATGGAGGATATGAAAAATTGTAACGAAAAGATCGGCTCCTCAGCCCCTGCTCCGTATCTTTACAGTCAGGCCTATGAGCAAGCGGAAAGCTCATTTGTCGTTACATTATCTAGTCGACTATCCAGCTCGTATTCGAGTGCGATATTAGGGCAGCAAATGTTAGACAATGAAAATCATGAGGTCTATGTGTTTGATTCGAAAAGCGCTTCTGCGGGTGAAGCTTTATTAGCATTGAAAATAAGAGAGTTTATTGTTGCAGGTATGAGTAGAGACGAAATTATCGAAAAAGGCGAAGCCTTTATAAAACGTATGAAGACGTATTTTGTACTTGATAATATCGATAATCTGATGAAAAACGGAAGATTAAGTAAAATAAAAGGCAGACTCATTAATATGCTGAATATTAAGCCTTTGCTTGGTTCTGACGGAGACGGGCAAATCGTGAGCTATGCTAATTGTAAGGGCACTGCGAAAATCATTAAAAAAATGGTCGAAACGATCGAGCTTAGTGGTATTGAAACCTCTGGAGAAACATTGGTTATTTCACATTGTAATAACATAGAACTAGCTACTCGCCTGAAAATGGCGATAGAGGAAAGCTATCATTTTAAACAAATTTACGTAATTGCAACAGGCGGCTTAAGCTCACTGTATGCTAATGATAAAGGGATTGTAATGGCGTTTTAGACAAGTACGGTAATAACAACAGTAAAAGCCTGAAGAAAACCTGAATGAATTCAGATTTCTTCAGGCTTTTTATGTTATATCAGTCTTTTAATAGCAATTGCAGCAGGCGGTTTATTTACAATGTTCATATTAAATTCTCAATTGAAATAATATTAGAAGGCTCTAATTTCATCTCATTTAAATAATAAGAGGAAATTTCATTATAATATTGCGTTGGGGTAATTACGATTACTACATCCGGGTCAATTAACTCATTTCGACTACAAACCTTAATATTATCGTATACTCGTGTTTCAGTGTTACAATCTATAAAGCAAACCACTTCAACTAAGTCTTTGATAACATGATAAAAATATCTACCAATAACTCCCAACCCATATATCGCTATTCTTGAAGGTAATCGTTCAGAAGAAATATCAGCATTAATTAACTTTTCTAGTAATAAGAATTTGTCTGCCCTCGTTTGCAAACGTTTATTTTCTTTTTTTACATCAAAAAGCAAATTTTCATTTCTTGCAATAGGATTAATGATATTATCAAGGTATTCAATTATTTCTTGATTTTTATTAAACATTCCACGTAAAGCTTCAATAGATGACCCGTCATATGAAGACTTGAGATTAAAATAATTCAATTCAATATTGGGTTCAAGCACTAAATATTCTGGTAATAAATAGATAATTTGATTATTAGAATTATATTTCGTTACTACCTGCCTTATATATTGTTGATGTTGAGTTAAATAATTTAACTCATCTTGATTTCTCACAGCTCTCAAATAAACTACACCTTTAGTGCTAATAGCTCTAAAATTTTGTATTCTTTTTTTATATCTGTTTAATATAATCTCATACTCATTTTCAAAGTTATTTTTGATTTCATGGATAAAGTGCATCCCATACTTCGTGTCTATAAATTCTTTTGGCTTTCCGTCTACAAATTTAATATTATCTTTAGACATAAACCCTTCAAAATCTTCATCTATTAATTTCAAGATTCCCTTCAATTCTGAATAAACCCAATCAAAAGGTGTGCTAGAGCTTCTGTAACCATATCTGCTCATAGAACTAGCAGTTCCACAAAACCATCCTAATGAAATTACTTCTCGATACATTAATACTCCCTCTTCAAATTCAAGTTTAAGTTATTAGAGAACTTATTTTTTACATTGAAAGTATATCTAAATAATATATTATATTATTTAACGCTAAAACTCTATTACTTCTGTTTATTAACAATCAAGATACTATTTAACGAAAAGTCATTACACTGAGCATGTCCCGTAAAGACACGCCCGCTGATAATGCCCCCAACGAATTAGTTCAATAATTCTAGTCATAAAAAAAGACCTCCCTTTATTCATGAAATACATGAATAAAGGAAAGTCCTGTTTTTAGTACACAATCGCTGCAGGTGAGCGAGGAAATACTCATTCAGAAACCATTTAAACCCTTGCTACAACTGGGATTAAAGGTATCTGGGGATTATCCCTATTCCCACTCAATCGTTGCAGGCGGTTTTGAAGTAATATCATAAACAACGCGGTTTACGTTATCTACCTCGTTAACGATACGTACAGAGATTTTTTCTAGGACGTCCCAAGGGATGCGTGCCCAGTCTGCTGTCATACCATCGATCGATGTTACTGCACGGATACCTACAGTGTAGGAGTACGTACGAGCGTCGCCCATTACACCTACAGATTTCATGTTAGGTAGTGCCGTAAAGTATTGCCAGATCTCACGATCAAGACCTGCTTTTGCAATTTCTTCACGAAGGATATAGTCAGAATCGCGAACGATTTTCAGCTTGTCCTCTGTTACTTCACCAAGTACACGGATCGCAAGACCTGGACCTGGGAATGGCTGACGCCATACGATTTCGCTTGGCAAACCGCACTCTTCACCAACTTTACGAACCTCATCCTTGAATAGCGCTTTAAGCGGCTCAACAAGCTCGAATTTCATATCTTCAGGAAGACCACCAACGTTATGGTGAGACTTAATTGTTTGTGCAGTAGCTGTACCACTTTCTACGATATCTGTATAAAGCGTACCTTGTGCAAGGAATTTGAAATCATCGAATTTCGCAGATTCTTCGTCAAATACGTAAATGAACTCGTTACCGATGATTTTACGTTTTTTCTCAGGATCATCAACGCCTTCAAGTTTGCCAAGGAAACGCTCACGAGCATCAATTTTAACTACCTTCATGTCGAATTTGCCAACGAAGGTTTCCATTACGCTCTCAGCTTCACCTTTACGAAGCAAGCCGTGATCGATAAACATACAAGTTAGCTGATCGCCGATTGCTTTGTGCAATAGAATCGCAACTACTGAGGAATCTACACCACCAGAAAGGGCGCACAACACTTTGTTGTTGCCAACTTGTTTGCGAATATCTGCAATTGTATCTTCAATAAAGCTTTCCATTGTCCAGTTGCCTTCACATTTACATACGTTGTAAAGGAAGTTTTTAATCATGTTGTCACCATTTACTGAGTGACGAACCTCTGGATGGAATTGAACAGCGAAAATACGACGCTCATCGTGGCTAATCGCTGCAATTGGAGCATGCTCAGAGCTTGCATCCACTTTAAATCCTTCTGGAAGTTCAATAACTTTATCGCTATGGCTCATCCATACGGTTTGATCTGCTTCAAGACCAGTAATGATTGAGCTCTCAGTTGTAAATTTAACCTCTGCTTTACCGTATTCACGTTTACCTGCACGCTCAACTTTACCGTTAAGTTGATGCGAGATCATTTGCATACCGTAGCAGATACCAAAAATTGGAACTCCAAGTTCGTATACACCTGGATCAACAAGCGGAGAATTTTCTTCATATACGCTTGCAGGACCACCTGAGAATACGATACCTTTTGGATTAATTTCACGCAGACGCTCTGCAGAAGTATTATAAGGCAATAGCTCACTATATACTCCTAAATCGCGAATACGTCTTGCGATCAACTGATTGTATTGTCCCCCAAAATCGAGAACAACGATTATTTCGTTTTGCTTTGTCATGACCGAGCCTCCATACAATTAATGTGATAATTATATCTATACCGCTTCTACGTAGTCAAGGTCGTTCCGCAGTTATATGTAAAAACGTCGAGTAATTTGACGAATCTTTGCCAAATTACTCGACGCTTATGAACTATATGCTTTCTCGATGGACATCCTGGCTAGCGTGCTGACCATGCTCATCTAATCGTTGCTTCAATGTTTTATGTGCAGGCAGCTTATATAACGCAAGCAGGCATACTCGCAGCTCTTGCGGAGTTAGGCTTACTTGACCATTGCTATAGATTATCCCCTCTAGCGCAGTAATAACTGTAACTAGCTGCTGCTGAACCTGTGAAGAATTACTAATTCGCTGAAGATTGACTTCCATTCGTTGCCGCCATGTATGCCATACGACAGGCTCATCAATCAAGCCATTCTTCTGCTCCCATCGGTTAAGCAAATCATCAACTAACCATTCTAAGCTAAGCAGTAATTGCTGCTGCAGCTTACTTCTCACAGCAAGAGCCTGTTTATATGCCACTAATTGCTTTTTACTTCGTGCTGGCAAGCTGGAGGGTTGAGCGACTTGCACAATCGGCTGACTGCTAACTAGTTGATCGGCTTGCATAGCAGATAGACTACCCAATGGTTGAATAGCTTGCACAGTCAGTTGACTACCTACTGGTTGATTGGTTCGCCCAATCAATTGACTCCCCACTACTTGATCGGCCTGTACAATCAATTGACTGCTCTCTAGTTGTTCAGCTTGCACGTGACTCTTTGCAATGACAACATCATTTCCAGTTCCTACCCCACCTGCTCCCGCTTCACTCTGACCTATCACTTCCCCGCCATCGCTTCTGTCTAAGCTAGCTCCAGTATGTCCAGAATTTCCTATCATATCTGCACTGTCGTTAAGTCCTCGGTACGCCAGCGTATAGCTCCGTAAATAATAGTTACGTCGTAGTGACCGCCAAGATAGCAATAGAGATATCCAGCCAACAAGCAGCAGTGCAAGTGATGCTGCAAGCCATTGCCACTGTGTAAGCGTCAGAAGGTCACTTAAGCCTTTAAAACCCGACAGCACATTATCCTTTAGCTTATTTAACTGACCGAACCAAGCGGCTTGAGCCTGCGTTTCTGATTCTGATGCCGCTGGTGTTGGATCGAAGGGGACCCAGCCTACCTCTGGAAAATAAACCTCCACCCAAGCATGTGCGTCACTCTCAGATACTTTATATAATGTCTCAAGCAAGCCAGCATCAGACAAACGTTGCTCTATCGCTTCACCACTCTGATAGCCCTTAACGTAGCGCGCAGGGATATCCTGCGAGCGAAGCATGACAACCATCGCCGTTGCAAAATGCACGCAATAGCCTCGTTGCTGCTCAAAGAGAAAATGATCGACAAAATCCTCATCTTCGCCAGGCTGCCTACTATTAAAGCTATAGCGATAGCTATCCTTCAAATATTGTTCAATTGCCTTCACTTGATCATAACGCCCCGTCAAGCCGCCGCCTGCTACTTCGGCTGCAAGTGCCACTACGCGCTCTGGTAAGCTATCTGGCAATTGTAAATACTCACTTAGCATCTCACTTTCCCACGCACGCTGTGCAAGCCGCTCATCAGGCTCTTCCAGCTCATTTAACAATTCTGGTTCGATCATTGGCAGCTCGGTAATTAAGGTGTAGCTTTTAATTGCCGCATCTGTCGTCGGTGGGAACAGGGCATCTGTCGCTGGCTCATGTATATAATTGCTTAGCTGACGGTCTGGATCGCTTGCTTCAAGCTGTAACACAATCCCCTTCAAGCCACCTTGCATTAGCGGCATTCCCGAAACTGGTTCGACATAAGTGACACTTTGCTCTATTCGCTCTCCCTTACCTCTGCCGCCTAGCTCTGCCAGTGCAGCTTCCACATCGTCCGCTGTTTTATGCAAGGTCAGCGCACCTTCTACATCACTCCAGCCTTTACCGGTATAGAGTGACTTCGATTCTCCACGCCAATAGCTTTTCTGAGACGACCAGCCGTGGAACACAACCTCACTAGCGTTGTTATTCAGCTTGGCACCTAGCTGACTATCGTCGAGATCATAGCCTGCACTTGCCGTAGACTGCTTTCGATAATTGCTGCTCGTTACATTTTTCAACGGAACACCGCTGCTCTGCTGACTCCATGCAGCCAGCTCCTCAGCAACCGAGTTAGAAAACAGCTCTGCCCATGCGACTGGCTCGCTTCGTTTAACTTTATTGTCACTTACGAAGAAGCTGCTGATCACAATAATCGCAGTTAGCAAGGTGATGCTGATCCAACGATAGCGGTTAAGATGACTCTCGCTGCTGTTAATAACCATATAGCGCTGGAGCTTCTGTCCCGTCGTCACGGCAATTAGCAATAAACCTATCCCGATCACTCGTAATAGCCCCAGCCATATATCAATACCAAGAACGGTATGAATCGTTACCAAATAAGCGATTGTACCTGCGACTAATGCGAGTGAAAACTGATAGTGCCATACAACCGACTGCAGGGCGGGAGCAAGTAAAAGCCAGCCAATGAATAGCAGCAATGTGCGAAATTCGTCTGACATATACCACAATCCGTACTTGAACATATCTGCGATATTATTGCCGAGTGAAGGGACGAGCTTAAGTAACCATTGCCCAATATGCTGCCCGTCCGCAGCGAACAGCATGTACAGTTCCACTAGCAACACAATAAAGCCTATACTAATGAACCAATATAGCCTTGGACGGGTTAAGCCAATTCCTAGCATAATCACCGTCATCCAAATGAGAGGCTGTGGATGCAGCAGCATACTCCATTCGCCAGCACGCAGCCACGGAAACAGCCATTCTAGCAGCAAGGCGAGCAGCAGTAACGTCGTTAGCAAGCGATAGCCGAAGCTTGGCTCTAGCTCATTATGTTCCTGTTGCATAACGCTCACTCCCCTGTTCAACCTCAATAATTGAAGTAGACTTCATATAGCTGTATCTCCATACAATTTGAACTCCTGCTGTTTCTAGCACCTTCTGCTGCTCGCGCATCGCATAGGTCATCACACGATTCGTCGTTACAAATTGCAGCTCTAATGAGCTGCCCTTAAGCCAAGCCGCTTCTGCAAGCGCAAGCCAGCCTTCACTATCCTTCCACGCACCGGAATAGACAACAATATGCCCATTAGTAGGAAGTAATGGAGTGAAGAAGATCGTTCGTTCCTTCATATTTAGCGCAACATCTGGCCTGGTAAGTGCTAATAAATATTTCAATTCGTCACTATGCTGCTCTCCGTGGTATTCAAAGCTCCAATCATCACTCAGTACTGATATGTTTTGCTCCTCGGCTGCCTTAACGATATCCGCTAGACACCAAGCAACAAGTGAGTGAAATAACTGATCCTGCTGTGAATCCTCATACGGTAAATCATATTGATCTAGCAGCATACATAGCTTAGGTGCATTATCTTCTCTTTGTTCGAGCTTGGTATGCAAGCCCATTCCTCTAGCCGCTGCGCGGCTGTCCAGACGACGGTAGCTATCTCCAGAAGCATATGGTCTAGTTGCTAAACCAACCCCTTCATTCAGTCGCTCATGACTTCCTAACAGTTCACCATCAGCTTGTCTATTCCAAATGCTCTTGTTATTCATAGGCAACTGTTCTGTCGTTGCAGCACTACGCTGCTTCATCCAGATGCTGCTCGTATTACGCGCAACATAAGTCGCTTCCTCTGGCTCTTCATATTGGGGAAGCACAATAAAGCTCGCGGCTTGCTCACGTTGCAGTGTTATACACGTAAGTCCTAGCCAATCACCTACACTAATCATTGTCGGCTTGGCGATATAACTGCCTCTTTCCATTTGCTTGATACTGTACGTTAGCGACATTGTTTTATGTAATAGAGGGGTAAAGCCCGCTAGCAACTTTAGCTTTTCGCCACGCATCGTGCTGCTGTTATGCAACTGGTCATTAACGGCATACCATACACCTGGAATAGGAAGTAAACGAACGAGGGTAATCCCTACCTGCATTTGCCCTAGCTCAACGGTCGAGACAGATATTTTGCGCTCGTAGCTTAGCCCATATGCTGCAAGTAATGGAAACAAGCCACTGCTAAGTATTACGGACGATAACGCGGTAAAAAGCAGCCATTCAGGGGCAGCTCCACGCAATATTATGGACACTAACGTTGCTAGCCATAGCAGCAGAATTCCTGCCCAGGCTACATATCTTGTACGGTATCTTGCTTCTAGCTCTACTACTTTGCTAACCGGTTCAGTACGCTTTGTTGAAGCCTGAGACAATCCCTTACTCATTGCCCTCTCCCCTTTGAACGCATGACAAGTGGTATACGCTGCAGCAGCTGTACGATGTAGTCACGCTTTTGCGTGCTAGCCTGCCTAATACCAGTCAGCTCGATTCGATGTGCCAGCACATTCTCTGCCAGCTCTAATAAATCATCTGGCACAATATATCCTCTGCCTTGAACATAGGCGCTCGCTTGCGCTGCTCGCAGCCAATCTCTTAACGCACGAGGGCTTAAAGCTAACGTTAAATTAGCATCTTGTCGCGAAGCAGCAGCAACATCACTCATGTAGGCAAGCAACGATGGATGTACGTATACTGCTTCAAGCTCTCGCTGCATTTGAATCCAGTCGTCATGGGATATAACGGCACGCAGCTGCTCCGCTTTTGGTCTTGCCCCACTCGCAAATTGTCCTAGTAGCTCTCGTTCTGTTTCCTGATTAGGGTAACCGATACTAATTTGCATCATAAAGCGGTCTAGCTGTGCCTCTATCAAGCGGTTAGTCCCTTCATAACGAAGTGGATTTTGGGTTGCGATAAATGCGAACGGTGTTGGCAACGGATGACTAACTCCTTCAATGCTTACACTGCCATGCTCCAACGCTTCAAGCAGTGCTGACTGAGTTCGCGAGCTAGCACGATTCAACTCATCAGCAAGTACAACGTTGGCCATAATTGGTCCTTCACGGTATGTTAGCCCACGCCCACTATGGTCGAGCACCATTCCGCCAACAATATCTGCAGGCATGAGATCCGCTGTAAATTGAATGCGATGAAACGTACCGCCAAGCAGCCTTGCGATAGAAGTCGCCAGCAATGTTTTACCAACACCAGGCACATCCTCTATTAATAGATGACCGCCTGCAAGTAAACAAATAATCACCTTATTTGCTACCGCTTGTTTACCGAGTAGCTGCCCATGCAGCTTCGCTTGAAAACGATGCAGCAGCATTTGTGGTGGCTGTACCCATCCGTAGCTTTCTGCGCTTTTGTCACGAAGTGAATTGCTTCGGTAATCTGCGTCGATATAGGAACTAGAAGGAGAAGATAGATTCATAGGAAACCTCCTAAAACTTTTCATTGATGAACCTTGAAATGCTTCCTCGTACAATGAAAAGTACCTCGGAAGCATTTGCTCTAACTTTTCATTGAAGATCTTTGAGTTGCTCCTTAGTACAATGAAAAATACTTCGGAAGCATTTGCTCTAACTTTTCATATCTACTTCCTCTAGTATTGCCACTCTCCTAATCTTTTAACCGCAAAATTACTCTGTCATGTAATTAATCTGAGTGCTAATTCCCTGCTTCTAGTCAAGCCTTCAAATTAGCCGTTCAACTATCCTGCGTACAAGTATTTACCATCATTCATGAGCTTTCCGTCCTCCATCTATCAATACGCCTTCACCGATCTTCATCCCACCTTTCAACACGCATGAAGTAAGCCTTTCAATTAGCCTACTAGAGTACTTCTTTCCTAAGTTGCCATGCATTACTACAACGTAATCCTCTTTACAAAGTACGATCATTGACCAATAATATAGAGCAAGACAATCCCTCGTCTCATAGGACAAGAGGAAGCTAGGTGATTATTAATGAGAATATTAATTATTGAGGACGATCCAAGTATTCAAATGCTGCTTAAGCTTAGCCTACAGGTGGAGGGCTATGACGTAACAGTAGCAGGGACAGTGCGTGAAGGGACGGAACAGCTTCACCTGACGCCTTACAATCTCATACTGCTTGATCTTATGCTGCCAGACCAATCTGGGTTTCAGTTTTTGCAAACGCTTCAAAAACAGTACCCACAAATTCCTGTTATCGTGCTTACTGCTAAAAATGCGATGAATGATAAAATTCTCGGCTTCCAGCTTGGTGCAGATGATTATATGACTAAGCCATTTGAAACACGTGAGCTTGTAGAACGAATCAAGGCGGTTATGCGAAGAATTAAAACCCCTGCCGTTAATAATGTCGTAGTAATTGGGAATATTGAAATTGATTACGATGAACGAATGCTCAAGCTAGACGGCAAGTCGATTAAAACGACAACGAAGGAATTTGATTTTATGTGGTTGCTATGCACAAATCCGAAAAAGGTATTTACACGCGAGCAGTTGCTAGATGCGGTATGGGGCTACGATTATTATGGTCCAACCCGCTCCGTCGATATGATGGTTAACCGCCTGCGTGAAAAGCTAAAGCCTTACGAAAATATCGTTGCGACCGTGCATGGCAAAGGCTATAAGCTGGAGGTAAGCGATGAGGCTTAGAAGCAAAATGTTTATTCAGCATTCGCTTACGATCGTGATGCTACTGATCGTTATGTACTTTGTCGTACAGTATTCCTTGAACAAAGGGATGCTCGAAAAGGAAACAGCGACGCTTAATCAATACTACACCTTGCATAGAATTGAGACGCTAAAGCTAATTAACGATCAAAAAATAAGTGTGGAGCAGCTGTTTACAGGCAACTACGCTCCCTTTATTGCGTCTCATCTTGCTGCAAATAGTAATTTTTATGTGCAGCTGTTTACAAAAGACGAAACCATTGTCGGCAGCAGCGATAAAAATCTGCTGCTCAAACGCGGTGATATCTCCTCTGCTCTTAGCGGTAATACGGCGACGATTATTGCACAGGAAAATGGTACGCGTTACTTTATATACGCTGCCCCGTTTACGTATAAAGGCGAAACCGTTGGCGGTATCCGCTACCTCATTGATCTTAGTCAGCATGATGCTGCGCTTAACGAGATGCGCTACTGGTTTATTGGTGTTGCCTTAACCTGCTTGCTTATTACGCTATTAGCAGGTGTTTCTTTTTCTTCCGCATTACTTAAGCCGCTCTATGATCTACAGCGTGCCTTAAAGCATGTTGCTAAAGGGAATTTTACTATGAAAATTAAACAGAGCAGCAAGGATGAAATCGGTGAGCTAAGCCATGACTTCAACCACATGTCTGACGCTCTGCTGCATCATGTTGCGCTGCTGGAATATGAACAGAATAAACAGAAGAAATTTTACGATAATATGACCCATGAGCTTAAAACTCCGCTCACCTCAATCATAGGCTTTTCTAACCTAATCGATAAATTACAGCCTAACAACGATATTCGTGAAAGCAATGCCTATATTCGCAAGGAAAGCACGCGGCTCCTACACATGGTTGAGCAGTTGCTACATAATTCGCTGTTGAAGGAAGATGGCTGGAATATTCAATGCAAGTTCGTCGATCTTGGTGAGGTTACAGAGGAATGCTTAAACATCCTACAGCCAACGATGATAAAATCTTCCATTAAGCTTACCGTAAGCAAGCAGTCGTCTATTGTGTACATCGATGCTGCTCGCACTCAGCAAGTAATATTTAATATTATGGACAATGCGCTAAAGCACAGCGAGTGCAGTGAACTGCATGTTGAGCTGCGTGAGGATGCATTGCACGGCATTATTAGCATTGCCGATAACGGTAAAGGGATGAGTCAGGAGCAGCTGTCTAAAATTTTCAAGCATAGCTCCAAGCATCAGGTCTCTGCAAAATCACACGGACTAGGAATGCCGCTTGTTAAAGAGCTGATGGAATTACAAGGCGGTTCGATATCGATCACAAGCGAACCAAACATTGGCACGAAAGTGATGCTTTATTTTAGTAAATATGAGGGGAAGCTTTAGGGGGACAACGTTATGCGTAAGATTCAAGCATTGCCCTGGCATAGGCTTATTATGCTACAAATTATTGTCGGCTGTCTGCTAATTAGCGTCTGCGCCTACTTCCTGCGTATTCCCGTAGAGCAGGTTCGCATCGTGTCCAGTAACGAGCTTTCTTTAGATATGATGTCAGGTATGCCGATGAAGGTTGAAGTCAGCTACCCTGGTCTAGGTACCGTATCCATTGAGGATCCGAAGGAATTGCTGCAGTTTAAAAATACATTTCAAGAGCTGCTCGCTTCCGGAAGTAAGGAACGGATAAGCAAGCCAGCTAATTTTACAATCAACGGCGTCATGTATTATTTGGACCAAGACGCTATTCCCTTCGTAATCGATGCGGAGAGCTTTACGTTTAACGATGAATATGTGAGCTCGCTAAACATTAGCGCTACGATTCGTAAGCTGCAAAGCTATTTCATCGATAAGCTGTTAACGCAGGATATGATCGTGACTGCCTTAAATACGAATACGAATCAAGTGGGCAAATTAATCGAAGGCAAGCTTGAGCCGCTTTCGCAATCAGATCGCCTTCAGCTTACGATGGCGATGGGCACTGCTACTCGTGTCATAGACTTTAGTCCAATCACCCAGCTAAAATCTCAATCTATCGCTCATTACGTATTGCAGCTTAATGACTCTAGAGATAACTATAAGCATTGGCTGCATATTGATGCGTATAGCAGCGGTTATTTTGTGATCTACGATCTACTAGATGAGACCAATCATCATGCGTACTTTAAGCTTGATGGTGCCTCTGGCAATGACATATAGCTTAACAGCATTCACGTTACAAATTTCTCTACAACATTCTACTAAGGCTAGTGTGCCGTCGATTTGTTATCGATAGGCCACTAGTCTTTTTTATTGCTCGCTACTTTCAGAGCTCTACTCTTTCGCGATGCACCCTTCGCTATTAACCCGTTCTCTCTCATTTCGCCAAAATGTAAGCGCTGTTACAAAACTGATACAATTATTCGATTTTTTTAAGATATATAAAGAGTAAAGTAAAGGCAAGAGGAAAAAGAAAGGGCTTTCAAATATAGATAATCCCTTCTTGATCCTACAAAAATTTTATTAAAAGGTGGGAATTATTCAATGGCTAGAAAAAAAAATAATTCATCTGTTATTTTAATTGCTGTCATTGCGGTCGTATTAATTGGAGGATTTTTCTTGTACAAAAGCGGAGTGCTGGGCGGTAAAGAAACGAAAAAAATTACAGTCTACTCTATTTTCCAAGAAGAAGAAGCAAGAAAGATTTTGGACAAATTCAAAGAAGAAACTGGAATTGACTATGATATTCTTCGCTTGCCAAGTGGTGAGGCTGTAGCTCGCGTACAAAACGAAGCTGGTAACCCTCAAGCAGACTTTTTGATGGGTGGCCCTGCTGATTCTCATGAAGTACTAAAACAAGCGGGTGTTCTTGAATCTTACATTTCTCCTAATGCATCAGATATCGCAGCAAACCATAAAGACGCTGATGGTTTCTGGACTGGCTTCTACCTAAACCCAATTGCAATCGGTGTCAACGAGGAGCGTTGGAAAACAATTTACGGTGATGATCCGTATCCGCAAACCTTTGAAGAATTGCTAGATCCTAAATATAAAGGCGAAATCGGTATGTCCGACCCTGCTACATCTGGTACAGCTTACACTGCTGTTGCTTCCTTAGCACAAGTTTGGGGTAAAGACAAAATGATCGAGTATGTCGGTCAATTGCTTCCTAACTTGAAAGAAAGACCTAAATCCGGTATCGAGCCAATTCAAAAAGCTGCAAACGGTGAGTATGCAATCGGTGTTACATTCCTTGGTGACCAATTGAAAATTAAAGCAAAAGGCAATCCAATCGTAAGCGTCGTACCTGAAAATGCAGGTTATGAGGTTGGTGCACTATCTATCGTAAAAGGCGGACCTAATACTGAAGCAGCTAAACAACTAATGGATTACATGCTAACTGAGGAACCTGGTTCTATCTACACATCATCTGCTTTCTCTGTATCTGTAAAACCAACTGTACCAGTTCCTGATGGCGGTATTGACATTAAAGAAACAAACTACAACGTGAACTACGATCTATGGAAAGCAGCTGCTGACCGTAAAGATCTGCAAGATGCTCTGAAAGATTTGAAATAAGCTAACGATACACTCGTTCAAAACATTCGACCACTCGACATCTAGAAGGCTCCTAATCTCGGTCGGATGTTTTGAACTTACTTAAAACTTAAAAACATAATTCAAAACATCCGGCTTGTTTTGAATTACCTTATAAAACTTTGAAGTGAAAGGTGGTTTAACCCCCCATGATCAAAGAAAAAAAGGGAACCGGCGAATCAATTAAACGGTTATTAAAGGACCCTTCTTCTCTCATGTTAGTATTAACAAGCGCTATATTTCTAATATTATTCGTAATCTATCCTTTAATTGTCATCGTGTTCTCTACAGGCGGCAGTGATTGGGCTACCTTTTTCACTAAGCCACGTTATGGAAAAGCATTATTAAATACAATCGTTAGCTCTTCGCTTTCTGCATTAACTGCAACCGTGCTTGGATTTATTTATGCATATGCCATCAATTACAGCAACATTAAAGGAAAAAAGTTTTTTAGATTTATTGCATTTTTACCTTTGCTTGCACCATCGGTAATGAGTGGTTTGGCTTTTCTATTGCTTTTTGGACGCGGTGGCGTCATCTCTCAGTGGCTACGCTCTAATTTTGGAGTTGAGCTAGATTTATATGGTTTACCAGGACTTTGGATCGTTCAAACGATCTCTTACTTCCCATTAGCGTACATGACAATAACAAGCGTACTTCGCTCGATTTCGCCTAACCTTGAAGTAGCAGCACAAAATCTAGGTGCACGTGGCTTCAAGCTATTTAGAACCATCACACTTAAGCTAGCAATGCCTGGTGTCGTTAATGCATTTTTGCTAGTCGCAATTAACTGCTTCGCGGACTTCGGAAATCCCAAGCTAATTGGCGGTAACTACTCGCTGCTAGCTGTAGAAATATACGGGGAAATTATTAATAACGAGGCTGGCCTAGCTTCTGTAATGGGTATTATTCTAGTTATTCCAGCATTACTCGTATTCTGGCTACAAAACAAAGTGTTGTCCAAAGGCTCCTACTCAACCGTTACTGGTAAGCCAGTTTCAGGCTTGAAGCGTGTTACAACATCTAAGCGTACAGACATCCTATTATTTATAGCCAACGCCCTAGTATCACTAATGATTATTTCCATGTTCTTAATTACAATTTTGTACGCGTTCACACGTAATTTCGGTCGAGACAATACGTTTACACTTGAGCATTTGCAAAAGGTCGTATTCAGCTCCTCTAGCCCTGCAGTTCTCAACTCATTAGTGCTATCGCTAATTAGTGCTTTGCTTGCGGTTGGATTTGCGCTCGTGCTTGCTTACATCATTACACGTAAACCGTTCCCTGGTAAAAAGGCGCTTGATTTCGCTGCGGTATTGCCAATTGCCTTGCCAGGTACCTTCGTTGGTCTAGCGTTAATTGTTGCTTTCAGCAAAGGTCCGATTGTATTGCAAGGCTCGGCAATTCTGATTGTCATCGCGATGCTGCTCAAGCAAATGCCTGTCAGCTATCGAGGATTATCTGCTTCCTTCAAGCAAGTTGACAAATCAATTGAGGAGGCTTCTACGAATCTGGGTGCGAACAGTAACCGAACATTAGCAACGATTGTATTCCCAATGCTGCAAAAAACGATAGTTGCTAACTTCGTCTATGCCTTTATGAAAAATATGAACACATTAAGTACAATTATTTTCCTAATTACTCCGAAATGGGTTGTTGCTGCGGTATCTATCTTTAACTATGCAGAAACAGGAACGTATTATTGGGCTGCCGCTGTAGCCGTAGGCTTGATGGGTGCAACGTTAGGTACGCTCGGTATCATTAAATTAATTTTCCGTGACAAGGTTAAAATATTCGATTTCTAGAGTAAATGCTGCAAGCTATTAAAGAACAGTCTAAGGAGTGAGTTCAATGTCATCATCATTATTGCTTGATCTCAAAAATGTAAATAAAGTATTCGGCTCTAACCATGTATTGAAGGATATTAATTTGCAAATTGAAAAAGGGAAATTCATTACGTTTCTAGGGCCAAGTGGTTGTGGTAAAACAACCCTGCTTCGCTCGATCGCAGGTTTCTATACGGTAGATAGCGGTGATATTTATATTTCAGGTGATCGTGTTAACGACCTTCCTCCTTACAAACGCGGCACACCAATGGTGTTTCAGGAGTATGCGCTATTTCCACATATGACGGTGTTCAACAACGTTGCTTATGGTCTAGACATTCAAAAGCGTCCAGAGGATGAAATTCAAGAGCGTGTTGCTGCGGCGCTAGCTAAAGTTAAGCTAACAGGTCTAGAGGAGCGTTACCCACATGAAATGTCTGGTGGTCAGCAGCAGCGTGTAGCGATGGCTCGTGCACTAGTTATGAACTCACCGATTATTTTGCTCGATGAGCCGTTAAGTAATCTTGATGCTAAGCTACGTGAAGAGGTTCGTGTGGAGCTTCGTACAATTCAACAGGATCTTGGACTAACTGTTATTTACGTTACCCATGACCAGCTCGAAGCGCTGTCGATGTCCGATGAGATTGTCGTATTTAATAAAGGGGTAATTGATCAGCACGGAACACCTCATGAGATCTATTATAAGCCGCGCACACAATATGTGGCTGACTTTATCGGTACAACGAACTTTATGCCAGTTGAGGTTGTCGGAGTACAAGGCAACAATGTTACTGTGAAATACGGTAAAGCTGGTCGTACGGTAACGGTTGAAAGTGACTTAAAGCTTAAGGTTGGCGAGCAAATTCAGCTTAGTGTACGTCCAGAATCGCTTCGCATCAACGCTGACGCGGGCGATAATGACTTTGTCATGCAGGCGTATGTATCTCATTCTACCTTCCTTGGAGAGAAAGAACGGTATTTCGTCGTAGATAAAGATAAAGAGGAATGGGATGCACAGTGGATTATTGATGCTTACGATATTGGCGCTACACGTTATAGAGGCAGCATTCAAATTAGTGCTTCTCCAGACAAGCTGCATCTCATCAATCAATAATTAATAAGGTTTCGCTTTATTATCAGCATAGACAGAAGAAAGGCAGGTTTGCTTTTCTTCTGTTTGTGTTATGCTATGGAGAATTACATAATCTTTCACACGAGGTGAACACATGCGCATACACAAACTATGGATCGGACTTACTGCCATTATTGTTATAGGTATCGTCTCATGGCTTGTTTTGCATGATCGCCCCAACCATATGCAGCCGCTTAAGGTACTCGTTATTTTCCAGGAGGATGAAGCGAGAATATTGCTTGAGAAATTCAAGCAGCAGGAAAATCAGCCCTACGAGATGATTCGCATGGCTAGTGGTGAGGCGAGCTATCAATTACTTACAATGAATCAAAGCGATATTGATGTGGTGTTAGGCGGTCCTGCTGATCTGCATGAGCAGCTAAAGCTTAACAATAAGCTGTTAAAATATGCGCCTAAAAATAGTGACCAGATTGCAGATGCTTACAAGGATGATGATAAATATTGGACAGGGATTTATACTGGTCCGCTTGCGATCGGAATTAATATTGAGGCTTGGGAGCAGGACGAGGAGCTTTCTTCCCTTCCCTACCCTGAAACATACGAGGACCTGCTCATTGAGCCTCTACGGGGCAAGCTAGACATTCCGAATCCTGAAACTTCAGGTACAGGTTATACTCTGCTTGCATCACTGGAGCAGGAGCGTGGAATGGATGAGGCGATTGAATTGCTATATAAGCTGAAAAAGCATAGTCGCGCGGTTCATTTCTCAGGGATAACCTCTGCACAGCGACTAGCAATGGGAGAAGCGCCTGTCGCCATCTCCTTCCTTGGAGATCAGCTGCGGTTTGCTAGCTCCGGCTACGGCATTCATTCTATTATTCCGCCAAATGCGGGCTGGGAAATCGGGGCAGCATCGATTCTGAAAACAAGTAATAATCGCGGCGCCGCGAAAAAGCTGGTGGATTATATGCTGTCTAACGATGCTCAAACCTATTATATGAATACGGCCTTTTCTATTCCTGTGGAGAGGAATATTAAGCTGAATGAGAAGCTGCAAAATGTGGAGATGGGTCATATCTTGGCGGAGTATTCGTTTGATGTGGCTGCGGCGAAGCGACAAGCTCTGCTGGGGGCTTGGAAAAATAAGCTTTCTGGCGAATGATGTGAAATGCGCTTTATGTACTCTAAGAAGTAAATAGCTTGGGTATCGCTTCGGACTAATGTGTTTGCACCGCTCCGGATTAATGCGTCTTTCACCCGCGGTTTAAAGGCCACGGCTACTATTGATTTGTTTTAGGTAGCCGTGGCCCTTAAAAGCGGGTCACTTCGTTTTCCAGACGCTTTAATCCTGCGCTGGTAGCTGCATTGCTTGATTGCGTAGCTCCGCTGAACTGCTTTTTTGAGAGCATAGCTTCGATGCTCACGCAGCTCAGTTTCGTTCGCCTCACTTTTTTCCTCGCTGGAAATGTTAAGTGCGGGCGGAGCTTCGATGCTCTTCATGGCTCAGCTTCGTTTTAACATCTTGCTTAGCCCGCTCTCTCCCTTCTCAAAATCCTTTACCAGCACTGTCTTTAGTATCACGTTGCCTACTTTTGTTTTTCGGCTTGCTTAATTAGTTCCTCGGTTTCTGTTTTTAGCTTTTTGGCTTGTTTATCGGTTAGAACTGTTCGATTCCATTTGATGCTTGGTGCTAGTGGTGAGGTTAATGGCTCGGTGTTGCTTGATATTTTAACGAATTGATAGTTCTTTTCTTTGTAGTAGGCGATGATTTGAGGTAATGCTTCTAATGTTGCCGCGTGTGTGGAGCTGTCATGCATCAGGACAATGACTTTGTCACGCAGCTTGGATTGCTTCACATTCGCTACAATTTCCTTCGCTGTTACGTTTTTCGATCTTGAATCACCGCTATCCACGTTCCAATCAAATACGAGATAACCAGCGCCCTGCAATGCTTTCATATAGCTGCTATCAAAATTGCTATAAGTACCGCCAGGTGCGCGGAACAATGTTGTAACGACGCCTGTGTTTTTGTAGATCGCCTTTGTTGTTTTAAGTACTTGATCAACAAATCCTTGTGCTGACTTGTAAAGCTCATCGTATTTATGATTATATGAATGATTGCCAATGCTATGTTCTTCTTCTACGATGCGCTTTGCCAGCTGCGGATACTGCTCGACCTTTTCCCCTAATACAAAAAACGTCGCTTTAATATTGTGCTCTTCTAAAACATCGAGAACGCCTGCTGTTAACTTACTCGGACCATCATCAAAGGTGAGATAAACTCTACCAGCATACTTCTGATCGATTACTGCCTCTTCAGCTTCTTTGTTCTCGATCGCCTGCTGCTGTTCATCCTGCTTGCGCTGCTGCTCACATTGCTGCTTAATGTCATCCGCGCTCTTTTTCGGTGTCTTCTCCTTACTCACCTGCAAGCAATATAGCATTTTGCCAATGCCCTTGTAGCTTGCTCCTGATGATACTTGTGATGATGCCAAGCTCGCCCCTTGTGCTTCGACGGCAAATGGCTTTCCGACACTTCCTTGCCATATTGCTAAAGAATGAGATGACTGACTTTCTGCGAAGGCTGTGTACTCCGGTATGCTGTTTTGCTGTTCAGCCAGAACGGTATGACCTGCAGGTGTTAATTCGTAAACAGATTGGACTAGCCATATTAATAGCATAATTATTAATGTAATGAAGAAGAGCAGTATCGCTTGCCTTCTTATGTATATCCCTCTCTCACTGCTTCTCTTTCTCATAGCTTCGCCTCCCCTGTCTACTCTCATCCCTTTCAATATATGAGACGCTTTATATGCACATGTATGTTTCATTTTTATAAAAGAAATTTCTCCCATTTCTTTAAATTTAGCTGCTTCTAATTGCTCGCTTTTACTGCTTCAAGAATGGCATCAGCATGCCCCTTCACCTTGACCTTAAGCCATTGCTGCTGCAGCTTCCCTTTCTCATCAATTAGAAATGTAGAACGAACAATCCCCATATACTCTCGACCGTATAGCTTTTTCAACTGCCATACACCGTACTTTTCACATACTTTATGATTAACGTCACTTAGCAGTATGTATGGTAATTGCTGCTTCTCAATAAATTTGCGATGTGACTTTTCGTCGTCCATGCTAATGCCAACCACCTCAACACCAAGCTCCTTTAGCTCGCCATAAATGTCGCGAAGATCACATGCTTCCTGTGTGCAGGTAGGTGTCGAATCCTTAGGATAGAAAAAAAGGACAACCTTTTTGCCACGCTGCTCCTTTAACGACCATTTTGAACCGTCAGAGGCAGGCAGCGTAAATTGCGGTGCTTGCTTTCCGATTTGTAAACTCATCTTGTTTCTCTCCTTTTAGCTATACCTTGCAGTCAATTTGGTGCGTATTTCTATCATAGCAAATTATATGTAGTCATGTGCATTGGATTTTTGCACAAATCATTATTTATTCATTCTAGATGAATTCGGGTGTTGACTTTCTGGGTCAATCCGCAATACTTAGCTTAAATATGCAGAAGACTTGCAACAAAAAATAGCAGAAGGATGGTGTGTATGAACCCTTCTTTTCTCAAGCTCGATCCAGACAAGCAACGAATGATTATGAATGCAGCTTTCCAAGTATTCGCACAGCATGATTACAAGCAAGCCAATACGAACGATATTGTAGCGAAAGCAGCGATCTCAAAAGGACTGCTCTTTCACTATTTTGGCAGCAAACGTAATCTATATGTTGAGTTATATAAGTTTGGATATTCCATTGTGCGTGAACATATGCAGACACGGCTTCCAAAACAAGAAAGAGACTTTTTCACTTTAATCATCAAAGCTCAACGAATCAAAACTGACATTATGATGGGCTATCCTCATCTTTTTTCCTTCATGCTAAGAGCCTATTATGAGCAGGATGATGAAGTAGCTAGCTCCATCGCCTCTCTCAACCTGCTAAGCATTGAGGCTAACGTTGCTTTATTACTTCAGCAATGTGATCGCTCGAAATTCAAGGATCATATATCACTTGAGCAAGCAGTAAACATCGTCAATTGGATGTCAGAAGGCTTTATGCGTACGAAGCTGCAGCAAGACGATATGGATATTCCTTCTCTACAGCAACAATACGAGGATTATTTACTTTTTCTTAAAAACAGCTTCTATAAGGAGCTTTGAATACGATACGAAATTCAACCGACTTCACATATAAGGAGTGATTGCATTGGATATTAAGCTGAAGCAATATGGCGTAGATAAAGTCAATTCGCCAATCATGCTGTTTCTGCACGGTGGCGGTGTGAGCGGATGGATGTGGGAGCCGCAAATGCAGCACTTTAGCAAGCATTATCATTGCATCGTGCCTGATCTCCCAGGACATGGCGAGAGCCTTAATGCAGCAAACTTCTCCATTCAGTTATGTGCCGCTCATCTAAATGAGCTCGTCAGCCGCATCGCCAATGGTAGAACAATCGTTGCAGTCGGCTTCTCCTTAGGTGCTCAAGTGCTGCTGCAAATGATCAGCAGTAAGCCTGACCTTATTCAATATGCGATGATTAATAGCGCATTAATTAAGCCCATGCCAGTTGCTGCCAAGTGCATCTCCCCACTCGTAAAATTAAGCTTTCCGCTTATTAAGCTAAGAGCGTTCGCCAAGCTACAGGCAGCCACGCTTTATATAGGGCCTCAATTTTTTGAAAAGTATTATGCTGAATCAGTTACGATGAAGCGTGAAGTATTAATTGATGTGTTAAGGGAAAATATGAGCTTTGCCATACCTAATGGCTACAGCAATGCAAGGTGTAAGCTGCTAATTACTGTTGGAGAGCAAGAAAAGGCAATAATGAGACGCTCTGCTCAGGAGCTCCATCAGAGGAATGGTAATACTACATTAAAGGTATTCGAGGGCGTAGGACATGGTATTTCACTAAAAGATGCCGAGCTGTTTAATGACACATTGGAGCAATGGCTTGAACAGCAAATGGCGCTTGGAGCAAGCTCACCCAGATAGTCCGCCACAGCCTATTTATTCGTTTGAACAAGCTAGCTTTAAACGTTAAAGGACATTTCCGACCGTAGCAGATGCGGATCGAATGATCCCGATCTCTAACTGTCAGAAATGTCCTCATAGTTAAAAGTGCTAAATAGGAAATTTGTATAAAATACTACCTAGCTATGATCCCGCACCACGATAGCGTTTGACCCCATGGTTCCATACGGTTAAGCCAATCGCAAAAACGATGATCCCCATGACAGGCGTAAGCAACGCTAAGCTAGATATATTATCCTCTTTCGGTGCAAGGAAATATGAGGCTGGAATCGTGCCGACAAATGCAAATGGCAGCAGCCAAGTCAGTACAAAACGAATGATCTTATTGTAAATGTTAACTGGATAGCGACCATAGCTTTGAATATTGTACATGAGCGGCACGATGCCTGTTGGCGAATCGGAATAGAACGATAGTGCACTAAGCGCTGTATATATCCCGCCATAAATAAATACCGCACCAAGCACAAGCACAATAAATACGAGAATATCAAGTAGCTCTAGCGTAAGCCCCATATCGCTCCAGCAAACAGCCATAATAATCACGCCCACTAGCGAACCAATTAAGGACGGTGGATCAATATTTTCCAGCAGCACCTGATATAAGCTGTGGGCAGGACGCGTGAGTACCCGATCCATTTCCCCCTTCACAATATATCGCTCACCGAAATTCCAAATACTAAAAAATGTACTGAAGATGCCATACGGCACCATAAAGAAACCGTAAACGAAGATAACCTCCGCTTCACTCCAGCCGCCAAGCAGCGGCGTATGTTGAAACATTATCAGGATAACGACAAGATTAATCCCTTGAAAAAGCATATCAGACAATACTTCTATCCAAAAATCAGCGCGATAGGTCATGCGGCTTTTGACGTAGTTTTTCAAATACTCTAGCATTAAACTTATATAACGCACTCCACTTAACCTCCTTGCACAAACAGACGAGTTCTAGCTGCCCGCCACATGAAAATGATTGGAATAAGCAACACCAGCAGCCACACTAGCTGAATGAGAAAGATCGAGCCAGCCTCCGACATCGGTGAGCGTCCAGTAAATAGCGAGCTTGGTAAATACGTAATCGCTTGGAATGGCAGCCACTTAGCGATTGCCTCCAGCCAGCCTGGAAAAAAGGCGATTGGAATCATTACGCCAGAGAAGAAATCGACCATTACTCGCTTCATACGCATAAGTCCTTCGTTATTTTCCACGAAAAAAGCAAACAGCCCCGTCAAAATATTAATTTGCGAGTTGATTAGGAAGCTAAACACCAGCATCGCCAAATACGTCAGCCATACGATCGGGTCCTTCGGCAGATCAACAGGGAAAATCAGACATACAATTGCAAGTCCAGGAATCATAAACAGCATAAAACGGAACAGCCCTTCACCAAAGCCCTGCATCAGCTTGACGAGCAAATAGTTATATGGTCTGATCATTTGAATCGCAACGCTGCCGTCGCGAATTTCATTGGCAATATCTCGATCTAGATTGTTAAAGTAAAACGCACGCGCCATCCATGAGACAGCCAGATACGTCGTCATCTGTGCAATCGTAAAGCCTGCCATCGTATCCTGCGAGCCATAGATCGCCTTCCACAGAAAATAATAAGCACCAATATTAATTGCATAAATAACGATACCTGAATAATAATTAACCCGATAAGCAAGCATCATTAAAAAGCGCATGCGGATAAAATCAATGTAAGCTGAAATCATGAACGCACTAGCTCCTTTTCCTTCTCCTCGAGCTGTGCCGAGCCTGTCTGATATATCCCACGCACAATATCGTCTGTATTGCTTTCGAATATTTTTATATCTCGTATGCTTGCGCTACCTACAACAAGCCCCATCGCTTCAGAAAAATTCACTTCATGCGGCACAAATAACTTCGCGGTATATTCATTTTCTATAGTCCAAGTAAGTCCTAGTGACTGAGTTAGCTGTTGAAGCTTATTGAGTGACATCGGCTCTGCAAATTGGAATTGAATTTCACGACCTTTACTCCACGTTGTTTTCAGCTCCTCCAATCCACCATCATAAATAATCGAGCCATCATCCAGCATAATGACGCGAGAGCATAGCGCCTCGATGTCCTGAAGGTCATGTGTCGTTAGCAAAATTGTCGTTCCTTCCTGTGCATTCATCTCCATCAGAAAATCACGAATTTCTGTTTTCACCACAATATCGAGACCAATCGTCGGCTCATCTAAAAATACAATCGATGGATTGTGCAGTAGCGATGCAACTAGCTCACAGCGCATCCGTTGCCCTAAGCTTAGCTTACGGACTGGGCGATTCAGCAAATCACCAAGCTGTAGTCGTTCCACTAAATTATCCAATCGACGGTTAAAATCATTGACCGGTACACTATACACCTTTCTCAGCAAATTGAATGACTCAATTACTCCGATATCCCACCATAATTGCGAGCGTTGACCGAACACGACACCAATTTCCTTCACGAACTTCTCACGGTCAAGGTGAGGAACATAGCCATTCACTTTAAGCTGACCTGATGTCGGAACAAGAATACCTGTTAGCATTTTAATCGTCGTTGATTTTCCAGCACCGTTCTCTCCAATATATCCACAAATTTCACCTTGTGGAATTTGAAAGCTAATATCTTTAACCGCTGTAACCTCGGTATATTGGCGCTTCAGCAGATCTTTGAAAGCACCAGATAAGCCAGCACGATTTTTTTGCACTTTAAATTGTTTACGTAAATCCTTTACATCTATTGCTAGCATTTGACAAATAAGCTCCTTTCATCGACATTTCCTGGGAAATATACTGGTAAAAATGAAAAACTTGCAACAACTTGTCTCTATCTTTTATAATTTGATGATATGTAATCATACAGAACTTCAAGCTTATAGTAAATAAATCATGTTTCCCGGATTTGTATTTTTTTCATGAATTAGTTTACCATAAAAGTATAAGCTTGGTCTGTCTTTGATGCATACCATTACATCCAGAATGAATGTGAAAGGGGACCATATCACGCTATGCGTACGCGGTCAAAAAAAACTAAATCTAAAAAGTCTAAATGGCTCATAACTTCCATTATAGTTGTTGTAGCTCTTATTGTTGGTGCTGTTGTATATTGGGGAGCTGGTATTTACGGATCACTAGATAGCCTAGACAATAATAACGGTAATTCTCCGCTTAAGCCTGCCAATCCAGAAATTGAAGTCGAAATTCCTGAATGGCAAGGCAAGGAACGTGTCAATATTTTGCTGCTCGGTGGAGATATTCGAGAAGAACAAGATGATGAATTTGCACGATCCGATTCGATGATTGTTGTTTCTATTGATCCAGTCACTAAGAAAGCTAATCTGTTTAGTATTTTACGCGATACGTATACTGAGATTGAAGGCTACGGAAAAGGTCGTATCAATACAGCGATTACGCTTGGCGGAGCACCGCTTGCGATGCAAACGATCGGTAATTTACTTGGCTTAGAAATTCAATATTATGTTTACGCCAATTTCGAAGGCTTTAAGGCATTGGTTGATGCAATCGGCGGTGTTTACTATACCGTTGAAAAGGATATGAAGTATACCGATAATGCCGATAAAAACCGTTATGATATCGATCTAAAAGCTGGATACCAGTTGCTTGATGGTGACAAAGCGCTACAGTACGTTCGTTTCCGTCATGATGCGATGAGTGATTATACGCGTACTGAGCGTCAACGTAATTTCTTAATGACGGTTGCCAAAGAGCTGCAATCGACTTGGAACATTATCCGTATGAAAGAAATTATTGATAGCGTATCGCCATATATTACGACCAATATTAGTGTGAACGATATGCTTAAGCTAGGTAAGCTTGGCCTCGGTCTACAAATTGGTGACAGCTCACAAATCCCGCCATTCGAGCTATTAAAAGAAACAAATGTTGGCGGCGCTTCTGTACTAACGTATACAGACAAAGATGATTTGCAGCAATATGTTCAGGATATCTTAACAAAGGTACCAGAACCATCTGAAACACCTGAAGGTGATGCTGCAGCAGATTCCACGGATTCAGCAGCTGGCTCAGACGCTGCAACGAATAGCAGCACTGGAGCAGCCCGTTAATGATAGATTGAAGGTCTAGGTTAAGGATTGTTCATTAAAATATGGTACACTAAGAGCAGAGATGCTCAGGCAAAACAGCTACTAACTAAGCAGGGGCGTTCATCGCTTCCTGCTTTATTTTTTATCAAAGGAGATTATTTTATGTCAGACCAAAGAAAACGTTCAGCTCAGCTTTATGAGGAAGCATTAGAGCATATCGTCGGCGGGGTCAACTCCCCTTCTCGCTCATTTAAAGCCGTTGGTGGCGGTGCTCCCGTATTTATGCAAAACGCTAAGGGTGCTTATTTCTACGATGTAGATGGTAATAAATACATTGATTATCTTGCAGCATACGGTCCGATTATTACTGGACATGCTCACCCTCATATTACAGAGGCTATAGTGAAGGCTGCTAGTAACGGTACATTATATGGTACTCCTACCGAGCTTGAAATTAAGCTTGCGAAAATGCTTAAGCAAGCAATTCCTTCCATGGATAAGGTTCGCTTCGTAAACTCAGGAACTGAAGCGGTCATGACAACGATTCGCGTTGCTCGTGCCTTTACCGGCCGTAACAAAATTATTAAATTCGCAGGCTGCTATCACGGTCATTCAGATCTTGTGCTTGTAGCAGCTGGCTCTGGTCCTTCTACATTAGGTATTCCTGATAGCGCAGGTATTCCTACAAGCATCGCTCATGAGGTGATTACTGTTCCTTATAACGATATTCCTGCGCTAGAGGAAGCTCTGCAGCACTGGAAGGACGAGATTGCCGCTGTAATGATTGAGCCAATTGTCGGCAACTTCGGTATGGTTATGCCGCTTCCAGGCTATCTTGAGGCTGTCTGCTCGCTTACACGTCAAGCTGGCGCATTAGTTATCTATGACGAGGTCATTAGCGCCTTCCGCTTCCATTACGGTTCGACACAAACCTATGCTGCCTTCCCAAATCATGGAGCAATTGAACCAGATCTTACTGCACTAGGTAAAATTATTGGCGGTGGGCTGCCGATTGGTGCATATGGCGGACGTAAAGAAATTATGGAGAAGGTCGCTCCGCTTGGCCCTGCCTATCAAGCAGGAACGATGGCTGGTAACCCTGCTTCCATCTCCGCTGGTATTGCTTGCCTTGAAGTACTGCAAACACCAGGCATCTATGAGGAAATGGAGAGACTTGCAAGCAAGCTGAAAGCTGGTTTATTACAAGCTGCCGCAGACAACGGTATCGCGCTTACCGTTAATCAAATTCGTGGCTCGCTTTCCACTCACTTCTGTAATCATGAAGTGACCAATTATGATCAAGCACTGGATACTGATGGCGAGCTATTTGGACGCTTTTTCAAAGGGATGCTGCAGGAGGGTATTAACCTTGCTCCATCAAAATACGAAGCGTGGTTTTTAACGACCGCTCATACGGAAGAGGATATTGACGCAACGATCGCTGCTGCGCAAAAGGTTATGCGGACGCTGTAAGGGTTGCTGGCTGCAGCTGGTCTGCATGCTTGATGCTTGATGCTCGGTGCTTAATGCCCAATGCTTGGTGCTAGGCGCTCGGTGCTTGGCACTTGGCGCTCGGTGCTTGGCACTTGCCTTTAGACACAGCGGTACGTTATGAGCTGCAAGAGTGCTTACGAACAACGTTGATAACCGAGTGGGCCGCGTTGCTGTTATCGAGTCGAAGCTGCTGTTCAAGTTTAGCAAGATTTTTCCTTACTGTGACAAATGCAACAGCTAGCTACATAAAATCATGTTAATCTTAAACCAAACTACCATACTCAAAGTATTAAATAACTGACTAAGGAGCTGCTACACATGAACAACTTTCAATATTTGCACCCTTCCGATCAAATTGTCATGATGATGGAACGAATTTATGGCTATGGGATGACAACGACTTCAGGTGGAAACCTGTCTATTGTTGATGAAAATGGTGACATGTGGATTACTCCAGCTAGTGTAGATAAAGGAGAGCTTACTAGACAGGATATTGTTTGCGTCAAAGCCGATGGAAGCATTATCGGTAAGCACAGACCGTCAAGTGAATATCCGTTCCACAAGCTCATTTATGAGAAACGTCCAGATCTCAAAGCGGTTGTACATGCGCACCCGCCAGCACTTGTAGCCTTCAGCATCGTGCGACAAATTCCTAATGTTTCATTGCTGCCGCATGACTATCGTGTTTGTGGCACAGTCGGCATGGCACCTTACGGCTTGCCTGGTAGTATGGAGCTTGGAAACAATATCGCAAACGTATTTGCTAGCGGCATTAATACGGTTATGCTTGAAAATCATGGTGTCGTTGTTGGCGGGGATACGCTGTTCCAAGCCTTCCAACGCTTTGAAACGCTAGAGTATTGTGCGCGCTTGGAAATTAACGCACGTCGCATCGGCACACCAACAGAGCTAATATCCAATGTTGATATTGTTAAGCATGAGCCTGAGCTGGATACATTCGTGCCGGATGTCATTAGCAGTGAAGAGCGTGAGGTTCGTCGTGAAATGTGTAAGCTAATTCATCGCTCCTACGAGCAGCAGCTGTTCACAAGCACACAAGGGACATTCTCACAGCGTCTATCTGATGGCTCGATCATTACAACACCATACAATATGGACAGAAAGTATTTAGAGCCTGCTGATCTTGTTCGCATTAAGGACGGTAAGCGTGAGGTCGGTAAACTTCCAAGTCGCTCGATTAAGCTGCAGCAAGCGATCTATGAGGCACAGCCTCACATTAATTCAATTATATTGGCGCATCCGCCGAACATTATGGCATTTGCGATTACGAATGAGAGCTTCGATTCTCGCACGATACCAGAAAGCTATATCCTGCTGCGCGACATTCCTAAAGTAGCGCATGATGACCTGTATACGCAGGAAGCGAAGGTAGCTGAGCTGCTTAATGCTAGCACACCGATTGTTATCGGACAAAACTGCTGTGTCGTCGTAACAGGCTCTAATCTGTTAAATGCGTTTGATAGACTAGAGGTAGCAGAATACAGTGCGATGGCGGTAATCTCGACGAAAGCGCTAGGGGACATTATTCATATGGAGCAAAGCCGCATTGACGAAATCGATGTTGCCTTCAAGCTGAAATAATTAAAACCGTCAGGGTACAGTTTAATTTACCCTGACGGTTCTTTTATACCATACCACTATGAAGGATTCCTTCCAGTGATTAAAGATGACATTACCGCCTCTTACACAGACGCTTTACGCAGCAGTACATAGGAGAGCGACGCATAACCTACGGTCAATACAACAAGCCAAGTTGACAACAATGCCGCTGAAGGAGAGAGTTCTACGAACCATGCTATAATCTTTCCCCATAGATCGAGCGCGACTAGCCCATATCCACCAATCATCATCAGACCAAAGAGGACAGACTTCACACGGTAAATATCGGGATATTTCTGACTCTCCTTAATAAAGCATATCTGCTTCAACACTTGATTGTTCTCATATGGTCCTTCACCAAATACCTGCAACTCTCCACTTGTCGGAAATGCTTGAGCTGTAACCAGTTGCATGAAGGTTGATTTACCGGCACCGTTACGACCAAGTAATCCGTAAATTTTATTAGGCTGAATTGTCAAGTTAACATTGTTCACTGCATATAGATCACCATACTTTTTCGTCAAACCTCTCGCTTGGATAATCGCATTCATCTCTAACCCCTCCTCCGCTCCATCATTTCAATAACTTGCTCAATGCTTATGCCTAATTTTGATGCCTCTTTGATCATCGTTTGGACATACTGCTCGTAGAATAACTCCTTGCGTTTCTCAAATAGCATTGACTTCGCACCTGATGCCACGAACATACCAATCCCTCTTTTCTTATACAAGATTCCTTGATCTACAAGCATATTTACACCCTTCGCTGCTGTCGCTGGATTAATCTGAAAAAAGGCGGCGAACTGATTCGTCGAAGGAACCTGAGACTCTTCAGGCAACACACCTTCAATAATATCGTATCGTTCTCTATTCGTTCAGCGATCTGTAAATAAATCGGACGACTATCGTCAAACATTGTACTCACGTTTTCACCGCCAGTTAATTAGTTAGTTGGTTAGTTACTCATGTAACTAACTATATAAGCATTATTTCTTTGTCAACATCATTTCCAATAAAAATAAAAACACGGATCTATGTGGAGCAGTGCTCCATCATAGATCCGTGTTTATGTATTCATTGATTATGATAACGATTTACGTTCTAAAATAAGCGGCTTTCTCTAGCAGCTCGGAAGATTTCACACGCAGCTCATCAGTGGAGGCAGCGATCTCCTCCATAATTGCCGCTTGCTGCTGTGAGGAGTCGTAGACGCTTTGTGCGCCTTCACGAATGTTCTCAGCAACTTGGGCAACTCTACTGCTTTGCTCACGTGATTGCTCCGCTTGCTTCGCCTGAGCGGCAAGCAGATTAACCATCTTCTCTACTGTATCTGCAACCGTTGTTGCTTCTTCCTTCACCTCATGGAACGCTTTAGCAAAGCGCTCACCATTACTTGCTTCTTGACTAGAAAGCTCATATTGTGAAGTGATGAACTGGACAGCAGCCATAACGCCTTGCTGTACCTGCTCAATAAGATGGCGGATTTCGTCTACCGCATTACCACTGCTATCTGCAAGTGACTTGACTTCCTGTGCGACTACAACGAAACCTCTACCTTCCTCACCAGCACGTGCTGCTTCAATCGCAGCATTAAGCGCCAGCAAATGCGTCTGATCTGCAATACCGCCGACAACGCTAGAGATATTGCCGATCTCTTCTGCAAGCTGACTTAGCTGCTGAATGGTTTCTAAGGAATCTCGGTTTAAGTTTTCTAGCTTACGCATACCATCAACAAGAGAATGGAATACCTCTTCACTTTGCGTTGCTGCTTGATTCATTTGCTCAGTACGATGCTTCGCTTCTGCTGCTTCCTCCTGCATAAGTAATGCAGCTTGATATAATTCATCAGATGAGGAATGTAGTAGATTGGTAGAGCTAGCCTGCATCGTTGTACCAGAAGTAATTTGCTCAGATTGAACAGCAAGCCCTTCTAGCTGAACAGCCGTCTGATTAACAGCTCCTTGCAGCTCCTGAATATGCTTATCAGTTAGTGAGGAGTTGTCTTTAATACTATTAACAATCGTGCGGAATCTTGACAGCATACCGTTAACCGCTTGAGCAAGTAGGTACATCTCGTCTGTAGTTTTCACTTCGATCGCTTCAACCTTCAAGTTTCCAGTTGCAGCTTCCGTTACAGTACTTGTTACTTTTAATAATGGCTTAAGCATCCATTTGGTTGCAAAATATCCGAACAGCCCCGTCCAAAACACCCCAACAGCGAGTGTTCCAACGACAAACAGCCAAGTAGGAATATTAGAAAAGATGTTCGCTTTCGATAACACTAATAAAAAGAAAGCACTTGTTGCATACGTAATTGTTGATGCGATCGTAATACCTAGCACCATTTTTCTTACGATACTTTTACGAATCATCCAATGATTGCTCCTTCCCCATGATTACTAGTTAATAGACTTAAGGTTAACCTCTTGAAGCTCTTGAAGTAATTCGTGATGTATATGGCCATTCGTCGCAACAACGTTACGCACCTCTAACTGGTAAGGACGTCCTTCCATATCGGTAATGCTACCGCCAGCTTCCTGTAAAATGAGAGAGCCTGCTGCCAAATCCCAGCTATTCAGATTATATTCCCAAAAACCCGTCAATCTTCCTGCAGCTAAATGTGCAAGATGTAGCGCAGCCGATCCTGCCGCTCGAATGTTACGAACTTTAGGAGCAATTTGTCCAATACTTTTCAAATTCAATGGTAAGGCATAAGCTTGGTCTGGTGGAAAACCAGTAGCTAGTAAGCTTTGCGATAATGTTTGTTCCTTCGACACGGAAAGTCGCTTCCCGTGAACATAAGCACCCTTTCCTTTCTCAGCGACAAACAGCTCGTCCGAGACAGGATCATAAATCACTCCGACAATAACCTCTCCCCGATACGCTAACGCAATCGACACACAAAAAAACGGAAAACCATGAACAAAGTTCGTTGTGCCATCAATCGGATCGACAATCCATAAATATTCTGAGTCCTTAACATCGGCAATCGCTTGAGAGGATGCAGCAGCACCAGGCTCTACGCCTTCCTCTCCGAGAAATGCATGATGTGGAAAATGTGTATTTATTAAATTGCGAATTAATCGCTCTGAGCCTTTATCAATATCCGTTACGAGATCGGAGACAGATACTTTTAGATGGGGCTGCTCTACCGTTCCTAGCTTCGTCTTCACCCATTCACCAGCCTTGGCAGCACAATTAATCGCCACAGCGGTGAAGCTTTTTCCGCCTACTATGGAGGATGTTTTCTCCTCGTTCATGCTCTATCACCTTCCTTTTCAATCCAATCAAATAGCCATTCTCTGAATAATCTATAATGCCAGCTTACCATTTCTTCTTTCATATTAGTACAAATCATCCTAACCATCAAACATTGTTTCATGAATGGCTAATCTATTGCAGTGATTGAACGCACAAACGGTAACTATATTTTAAAACGCTTACAGTATATTCCTTGCCGCGAGGACAACGTCAGCGCTTAGCTTAACTCAATTGTCCCTTGGCTTAATATGGAAATATTATTTTGGTGCTTGGCTTGTTCCCCCATCGCCTTCATTAATTCAAACAAGGCAAAATCCTTCGCTTTCGCTTCCAGCATACAATCAATGGCTGCCGTATATTGCTTTGCTCCCTCTAAAAATTGCAGCAATGGTCCAAGCTCAACATAATCTGCATGTCCCCTTGGATCAGTCACACTCTTCGGACTAGATGCGTGTATTTTTACAGGCAGCTGAGCTTCTGTTAACGACAACCGCTGACGTTCTCTCTCCCAAGTCGCCACAATTCGCGGCCAATAGTCCTCGATTAGCTGTTGCTGGGATATTCCACCGTCGTTGACAGCGTAATGATGAATATCAAGCACCATTGGTACACCTACTTCTTCCGCTGCGGCTAGCGTCTCTGCGACATTGAAGGTTTTGTCGTCGTTTTCCAGCGTAATGCGATGCTTTAATCTGTCTGGTAAGCTGCTAAATTGCTTTACGAAGCGCTCTGCAGCCACTTCTTTATCACCATAAGCACCACCCATATGTATATTGCATTTACTGCGTTCATCCAAGTCCATCGCTTCAAGCATATTCACATGATAGTCAAGATCTTTAATGGAATTACGCAGCACCTCTTCACGCGGTGTACTGAATACACAAAAGTGATCAGGGTGCAGTGAGACACGCATACTCTTTTCCTTAACGAATTGACCAATAGCCTGAAAAGCTGCAGATAGGTGAGGATATGGATTCCAATCCTCTAGTGCAACATGTGTTGCAAGTGGAATAAGTTTAGAGGACATACGATACATCATAACATCGTTCGCATAACAATGCTTTAGTATACGCAGCGTATTATGCAAATTGGTTTCAGCAATTTGCACTAAGCGATTTAATGCAGCTTCCTGATCAGCTAGCTTAGAGAAGCTTGCATAGGTCATTGTTTTAGATGGTGATGAATCCTTAAGCTCAAGACTCATCGCAACGAAGCCAAACCGAATTATTGTCATCTATTGTTCTCCAAAAAACATTTCGTGTGCAAGTGCAGTTTGAATAGCCGCTTCTTGCTCTGTTAATTTACGAATTAGCTCCATTTCTACTTGAGTAACTTCTTCACCTTGGAAATTAATTTCCGCAATTGAAGCAGAGATACGTACAATCGCAATTGCTTCATTCGATGGTGTATAGGCAATTACTTTTTGTCCTGTTGGGTAGACACGGAATCCTTTCTTTACCATCTTACCCTTTCCGTACTCTAACAATTCATAAAGCTCTTGCTCAGATTTAAATTTACATACAGAGTTAAATTCCGTTTGAAATCCCATTGTTATCCCTCGCAATCATCATATCAACAATCTTGTTTAGTATACCCTAATTCACCTTCACCTTTCCATAACTAAGGTAATCTACACCAGCTTAATATGTAGGAAGAAGCCATGCTTCGCAATACATGCGTTCACATGGCTTCTAAATTTTATATCGAATACAGCAACTGCTTAGTAAGCGCGTCCGAGGAATGAATAGCAGCGACAAGAGCTGACTCATTTTTTACGTTAATACGTTCCTCTTGCTCTGCCCTCATATCCTTATCCTTACGAATAAACACACGTGCTCCTGTACGTCCCAAATTTTGCAATCCAGACACGCCATCATCCTGAGATCCAGCTATCAATATACCGATTGCATCACTACCCATCGTTGCTGCAACTGAATCAAAAAAGCTATCCATCGGCAGCCTTTCATGACCCTTTGCCTCGGTGACATAATAATAATGCTGATCACTTTGTAAGCGTAAGGAGCGATCACTAGCTGCAACCATAATTGTACCTATTTGCAAGCATTCCCCAACGTCGGCTTCCTTAACTGACATCGTGCATGCAGCTTTAAGGCGTTCTACTAACGAATTGGATTCACCATACGATGTATCGTGCATAAGTAGCACTGGTGGACTATTACTAGGTAAACTGCTTAATACCTCAACAATAGCATCCTCTTTTTGTGTTGATGCACCAATAGCTATCACTTTGCTACGATGTGAACGATATCGTTGATAATAGTAGCTTTGACGAATCGGTTGTTGCGACTGCTCTAGGAGATCTTGCTGTCTAAGCTGCATCACTAACGATAACAGCATGTTCATAAACGCCAAGCCTTGATCGTGAGTTGCATCGCTCGGCTTAACAACAAAATGTTTTGCGCCGGCTTGCAACGCAGCATCCTTTGATTCTTCTTTAACACTCATCGCAATAATTGGAATGTTGTACTTGCCAAGATGCTTTTCAATCAGTTCATTGCCAGTTAAGTAAGGTAGCTCATTCGCACAGATAATTACATCCGGACGATATTTGTTTACCTTATGTAAAGCATCAAAAGGATCACTCGCTGCAGGAAGCATATTAATATGGGGATCATTAAGAAAGCGCTTCCTTAACATTTCACGAAACACGATAGAATGATCAATAAGCAACATCCGTGTCAAAATACTCATCTTGCACCTCTTTCACATCTGCATATTCTAAGCTGACTTAGTGTCTGTTCCTCATTGCACTTTAAATCCAATGGGCTTATGTAATAATAAGTAATATTTACCTTTTCATTATAAGCTGAAACGCAATTATGCACAATCCATAACTTTTTAGATTTATGTACATAAAAAAATATGCTGTGGTAACAAAGCTAACGTCACCCCAGCATATTCCAACCATTTTTTATTCATCTACTGTAAATTGTAACTGCTGTTTCTCTGCATGACGAGCAAATGCGAGAGCAAGCAGCTCATCAAGCAAATCCTTGTAGCTTAAGCCAGTTTCACGCCATAGCAATGGGTACATGCTAAACGGAGTAAAGCCTGGCAATGTATTCGCTTCGTTAATATACCATTTGCCTGTCGTGCGCTCCAAGAAGAAGTCAATACGAGATAAGCCTGAGCCATCAAGTGCGAGAAAGGCACGAGTAGCCATCTCTCTCACTTCATTCATTTGCTCCTCCGTAATTGGAGCTGGAATAGCCATCGTTGACTTCCCGTCGATATATTTCGCTTTATAGTCGTAAAAATCGTTAGACGAAATAATTTCACCTGCAATCGATGCCTTAGGCTCTTCATTGCCTAGGACTGCAACCTCGACCTCGCGTCCATCAATAAATTCTTCAATAATGACCTTGCGATCATAACGGAATGCATATTGAATCGCATCAATAAGCTCCTGACGATTGTTAGCTTTGGATACCCCTACACTGGAGCCAAGATTAGCTGGCTTGACAAAGCAAGGATAGCCAAGTGCAATTTCACATTCCATTAAGTAAAATTCTTGCTGCTTTAACCAATCGCTCTTCGTAACGTAGCGGAATACACATTGTGGCAATCCTGCATCAGCGAATGCCTTTTTCATAAATACTTTATCCATGCCAACGGAGGAAGCAAGTACGCCTGCGCCGACATATGGGATATTGGCCATTTCAAACAAACCTTGGATTGTGCCGTCCTCACCGAAAGTGCCGTGCAATAATGGGAACATCACATCGATCTGTTCCTCATGCTTAATACCGTCTAGTGCAGCAAAAATCGAAAATAAAGCTGCATGTGTAGTTCCTTGCCCTGAAGAATCTCCAACAAGTCTTAAGTCCTCAGCCTTCTGAGGCGCTTCTACTAGCGTGGCTCCTGCCAGCCATTGTCCTTGCTTTGTAATATAAAAAGGTTTAATCTCGTACTTGCTATAATCAAATTCCTTAGATACAGCAAATGCAGTAGACAACGAAACCTCATGCTCACCAGACTTGCCACCGTATACAAGGCCTACTCTAATTTTGCTTCCCATTGCTTGTTCCTCCCACTATAAATTAATGTTTTCTCGCATTTACTCACTCATTCTTAGATTTTCAATCATCGACTTCCTTAGAAGGTGGAGATATCATGTAGAAGTGGCATATTTTTCTGAGTAAGCCCG
>Ga0180216_1000593_pt1 | contig 37135 bp, 35 predicted proteins | sample eDN3rd37CBELigMG_FD_128879 | JGI IMG/M metagenome (GOLD analysis project Ga0180216, IMG submission 128879) | Enriched Miracle-Growth compost microbial communities from Emeryville, California, USA - eDNA 3rd pass 37_C BE-Lig MG (version 2)... ... | reverse complement strand
GTGGGCGCCGAGCTGCGCAGCGGCCGCACCCACCAGATCCGGGTGCACCTCGCGGCCAGCGGCCATCCGATCGCGGGCGACGAGAAATACGGCCCCGCCGAGGTGCGCGCCGCCCTCGCGGCCCAGGGTTTCCGGCGCATGTTCCTGCATGCGCACCGCCTCGAACTGCCCCATCCGGTGACCGGCGAGCCGTTGCGGCTCGAGGCGCCGCTGCCCCCCGCCTGCGTGGCCCTGCTGCGCACGCTCGGAGACTCCGCATGAAGACCTACCGCGCCGTCATTTTCGACTGGGACGGCACCCTCATGGATTCCACCCAGCACATCGTCGCCGCCCTGCGGGGCGCCTGCGCCGACCTGGGCCTGCCGCTGCCCTCGGTCGAGGAGGCGAGCTGGGTCATCGGCCTGTCGATCGAAACCGCCCTGTACCGGCTGGTGCCGGACCTGACGCACGAGCGGATGGGGGCCTTCGCCGAACGCTACCGCGAGCATTTCCTGCGCGGCGACCGGGAGCAGCGGCTGTTTCCGGGACAGGAACCCTTTCTGCGGGGCCTGCACGGGCAGGGCGTGATCCTGGGGGTGGCCACGGGCAAGAGTCGCCGGGGGCTGGACCGGGCGCTCGATGCCCTGTCGCTGCGCGAGGTGTTCCGGGCGACCCGCTGCGCCGACGAGGCGGCCGGCAAGCCCGATCCGGCCATGCTCGAGCAGCTCCTGCTCGAATTCGAGATCGAGCCCTTCGAGGCGGTGATGGTGGGGGACACCACCCACGACGTGCTGATGGCCCGCCACGCCGGGGTCGACAGCCTGGCGGTCAGCTACGGCGCGCATTCGCGCAAGGTGCTGGGCGCGGCCGAGCCCACGGCCCTGGTCTCGAGCGTGAACGACATGCAGGCCTGGCTGCTGGCGCGCGTGTGATGCCGCGCCTCGGCGGGCGCAGGGCGTGTCCCCGCGGCGCGGGCCGCCTGGCCCGTTCCCCCGTGGCGCCTGCTCCCCGCAGCGTGCGTCCCCAGAGGGCAGGTGCTTGAAATTTGAACTTTCGCGGCGGACAATGGTCCAAGGAAAAATGCGGATCTTTCCAGGAGACCCTATGCGCGGCCGCAACGATATCCGGCCCTCCGAGATCACCCCGGAGGCCGTCTGGCAATCCCGGCGCCAGTGGCTGCGGCAGGCCGCGGCCGGCTCGCTGGCCCTGGGCCTGCCCTGGGGCGCCCGCGCCGAGGAGGCGGGGGACCCGCAAGGGCCGGCCCTCGCGGGCACGCGAAATCCCGAATTCTCGGTCGAGGATCCGCCCAACAGTTGGCGCGACATCACCACCTACAACAATTTCTACGAATTCGGCACCGGCAAGGCGGATCCGTCCGAGAATGCCGACGGCATGCGCCTCGAGCCCTGGCAGGTCCGCATCGACGGGGCGGTGCGCCGCCCGCTGACGCTGGACCTGGACGACCTGCTGCGCCTGGCGCCCATCGAGGAGCGCGTCTATCGCCTGCGCTGCGTCGAGGCCTGGTCCATGGTGGTTCCCTGGATGGGGTATTCGCTCTCGCACCTGCTCAAGCGGGTGGAGCCCACCGGCGACGCGCGCTACGTGGTGTTCACCACCGACCTGCAGCCCGAGGCCATGCCGGGCGTGCGCGCGGGCATCCTCGACTGGCCCTATACCGAGGGCCTGCGCATGGACGAGGCCATGCATCCCCTGGCCCTGCTGACTTTCGGCGTGTACGGCCGGCGCCTGCCGCCGCAGAACGGGGCGCCGCTGCGGGTGGTGGTGCCCTGGAAATACGGCTTCAAGTCGGCCAAGTCGCTGGTCCACATCCGCCTGCAGGCCGAGGAGCCGGTCTCGAGCTGGATGCGCGCCGCCCCCCGGGAATACGGTTTCTATGCGAACGTGAACCCCGCCGTCCCCCATCCGCGCTGGAGCCAGGCGACCGAGCGGCGCATCGGCACGAGCCTGTTCGCGCCGCTCGTCCCGACCCAGCCGTTCAACGGCTATGGCGAACAGGTGGCCGGGCTGTACCAGGGCATGGACCTGCGGCGGAATTTCTGATGGCGCGCGCCGCCTGGCCCTTGCGCCTGTCCAAGGGCCTCGTGTTCGTCGCCTGCCTGTATCCGGTCGGACGCTGGCTCTGGCTCGGGACGCATGGGGAGCTGAGCGCGAACCCTCCCGAATTCCTCATCCGCTCATCGGGCATCTGGGCGCTGGTGGCCCTGTGGCTGACCCTGTGCGCCACGCCGCTGCGCCGCCTCCTCGACTGGCCGGGCGCCATCCGGTATCGCCGCATGCTGGGCTTGTACGCGTTCTTTTATACCGTGCTGCACGTGCTCGCCTGGGGCTGGTGGGACCGCGGCGGCAACTGGGGGGCGATGTGGCGGGACGTCTGGCAGCGCGACTTCATCCTGATCGGCACGCTGGCCGTGCTGTGCCTGGTGCCGCTGGCCGCGACCTCCACCCAGGGGTGGGTCCGCCGGCTGGGGCGGAACTGGCGGCGCCTGCATACCCTCGTCTATCCGGCGGCCGTGCTCTCGGTGCTGCATTTCTACCTGATGCGCGCGGGCAAGAACGATTTCGCCGAGCCCCACGCCTACGCCCTCGCCCTGGCCGCGCTGCTCGGCCTGCGGCTGTGGTGGCGGGCCCGGTCCGCGCGGCGGGACGGTCAGTCCGCGAGATAGAGGAACAGCGCGGGCTTGCGGGCCAGGTCGGGGGGCGGGGCCTTGCGCCATTGGGCGATGGACAGGGTGCGGATCCATTCGTCCTCGGCGGTCAGCGAGCGGGCGATGCACAGGTGGGTGGTGTCGTGCAGGACGCGCAGCAGCGCCTCGAACATGGCTTCGTTCCGATAGGGCGTCTCGATCAGGATCTGGGTCTGCCGCTGCTTGCGCGAGGCGGATTCCCAGGCCCGGAGCTGGGCGTCGCGCTCGCCCGGCTTGACCGGCGCGTAGCCATGGAAGGCGAAGCGCTGGCCTTGCAGGCCGCTGGCCATCAGCCCCAGCATGATCGAGGAGGGGCCGGTCCAGGGCCGGACCCGCAAACCCATCCGGTGCGCCTGGGCGACGACGGCCGCGCCGGGGTCGGCGACCGCGGGACAGCCGGCCTCCGAGACCAGGCCGACGTCCTCGCCGGCGGGGACGGCCCGCAGCCAGGCCTGGATCTCGTCGCCGCGCGTGTCCGCCTTGAGGGTGTGGATGGTGATGTCCTGCAGGGGCGCCCGCGTGCCGGCCAGCTTGAGGAAGGCGCGGGCGGTCTTGGCGTTTTCCGCGATGTAGGTGCGCAGGCCCGCCGCCGTCTCGCGGGCGGCGGCCGGCAGCCAGACGTCCGGGGACGCCGCGCTCAGGCCGACGGGGATCAGGTGCAGTACGGTCATGAGGACGCCGGGCTCAGGTCGACGGGGATCAGGTGCTGTACGGTCATGGCGACGCCTCGCTCGGGCCAGTGGGGATCGGGCGCAGTACGGTCATGGGGGCGTGAGGGCCGGGGCTTGCAGGGGATCGAGGCCCACGCGGCGCAGCATGCCCGCGAGCGCGATCAGGGGCAGGCCGATGATGGCGGTGGGGTCGTCGCTGCGCATCCGCGCCATCAGCGCGATGCCCAGTCCCTCGGCCTTGGCGCTGCCGGCGGTGTCGTAGGGGCGCTCGGCGCGCAGGTAGTGCTCGATCCGGGCCTCGTCGAGGGTGATGAACTCGCACTCGGTGGGGACGTCCTCGACGTGGACGGCGGCCCCGTCGGTGACGCACAGTGCGCTGTGGAAGGCGACGCTGCGGCCGCTGAAGCGGCGTAGCTGCTCGCGCGCGGCGGCGTGGCTGCCCGGCTTGCCCACCGGGCGGCCCTCGAAGACCGCGACCTGGTCCGAGCCGATGACGATGGCGCCCGGATGCCGCGCCGCGACCTTCAGCGCCTTGGCCCTGGCCAGCCGCAGGGCGAGCGCCACGGGATCCTCGCCGGGGGCGGGCGTCTCGTCCACGTCGGGGGCCCGGACGTCGAAAGGCAGCCCCAGGCGCTGGAGCAACTGGCGGCGGTAGGGGGAACTGGACGCGAGGATCAGGCGCATGCGGGGCGGAGGGGTCGATGTCAGGCGACAGTTTAGCGCGCCGCGCGGCGCCGCAAGCAGGACCCGGTATCGCCGCCCGGCCTTCGAACCCGGCCGGGCCGCCGAGGGGTCCCGCCGTCGACTGCGGTCCGGGTGCCGGTGGATCCCGGCAACGGGCATCGCCAGGTCCTGCCCGGCCCCGCCGCAAAAATTGACCGTATTTCCCCCCATGGGGTATGATCTAGAGTTTTTCCGAATACCCGATCCATGGTCTTTCCGAATTCGGGGCCGATCGATTCGGGGGCCTTCGATGCGCTGGAATTTGCGCGCAGCGGGCGGGTCCTCGAGGGCGAGACGCCCGTTGCCGCGTTCGCGCGTCTTTGCGAGGGGTTGCCCGCGCCGCAGGGCGGCACGATCGCCTGGCGCCTGGCCGGCCGCGCGGACGGGCAGGGCAATGCCTGGCTGGACCTGCGGGCCCGGGGGCCGGTGCGGGTGACGTGCCAGCGCTGCCTCGAGCCCTTCGAGCTGGCGCTCGACGTCGCCAACAGCCTGCGCCTGCTGCGCACGCGGGCCGAGCTCGAGGCGATGGACGCGCTCGAGGCCAGCGGGCAGGGCGGCGACGAGGAATACCTGGTCGCCGAGGGGCGCCTGGACGCATCGGGCCTGGTCGAGGACGAGCTCATCCTCGCCGTGCCCTACGCGCCGATGCACGAGACGTGCCCCGGCGGCGGCGCGGCGGGCGGCGGGGATCCGGATCCGGGACGCCCATCGCCCTTCGCGGCGCTGGAACGTCTGAAGAAGCACTGAAATTTATTCAACACAGGGGCTTTCGCTTACAATGAGCGGCCTCGATCACAGGAGTCACCATGGCTGTCCAGCAAAACAAAAAGAGCCCGTCCAAGCGCGGCATGCATCGCTCGCACGATTTCCTGGCCGCTCCGGCCACGGCGATCGAGCCCACGACGGGCGAGCTGCACCTGCGCCACCACATCAGCCCCAACGGCATCTACCGGGGCCGCAAGGTCCTCAAGACCAAGAACGACGAGTAATCGCGCCCCGGATCGCGTATCCGATGCCTAGCGACAGGGTTCGCATCGCCATCGACTGCATGGGGGGCGATCACGGCCTGCCGGTCACCGTGCCGGCGGCCATCGCGTTTGCGCGGGCCTGCCCCGATGCGCAATGCCTGCTCGTGGGCGACGCATCCCAGATCCGCCAGGCCTTGCAGAGGGACGCGGCGCCCGCCGGCTCGTTCGAGGTCCTCCACGCCTCCGAGGTCGTCGCCATGCACGACTCGGTCGAGGTCGCGCTGCGCCGCAAGAAAGACTCCTCGATGCGCGTCGCGGTCCAGGCCGTCAAGGACGGGCTCGCCGACGCGGCCGTGTCCGCCGGCAACACCGGCGCCTGGATGGCGATCTCGCGCTACGTGCTCAAGACCCTCGACGGCATCGACCGCCCGGCGATCGCCACCGCCATCCCCAACCAGGCGGGGCGGGCGACCACGGTCCTGGACCTCGGCGCCAACGTGGACTGCACGGCCGAGCACCTCCTGCAGTTCGGCATGATGGGCTCGGCGCTGGTGTCCACCGTCGACCGGCGCGAGCAGCCCCGCGTGGGCCTGCTCAACATCGGCGAGGAGGTCATCAAGGGCAACGAGGTGGTCAAGCGCGCCGCCGAGCTCCTGCGCGCGAGCGGCCTGAACTTCCACGGCAACGTCGAGGGCGACGACATCTTCAAGGGCACGGTGGACGTGGTCGTCTGCGACGGCTTCGTCGGCAACGTGGTGCTCAAGTCCATCGAAGGCCTGGCCCGGATGATCGGCACCATGATGCGCGAGGAATTCCGCCGCACGCCGCTGACGATGGCCGCCGGCCTGGTGGCCAGCCCGGTGCTCAACCGCTTCCGCTCGCGCGTCGACAATCGCCGCTACAATGGGGCGGCCCTGCTGGGGCTGCGCGGCATCGTGATCAAGAGTCATGGCTCGGCCGACGCCTATGCCTACGGGCAGGCCCTGCTGAGGGCTCGCGAGGCGGTGCACAACGGACTGCTCGAAGGGACCATCCAGGGCCTGGCGGCTTTGCGCCGGACGCTCCCGGACCCGGCCGAGGGCTCCGTGTCCGCCGCTCCCTAGTTTTCTTTCCGGAAGAACGATGCCTTACGCCAGGATCATAGGAACGGGCGGCTACCTGCCCCCTCGGATCGTCACCAATGACGACTTGGCCGCCGAGCTGGCGACGCGCGGTGTCGAGACCTCCGACGCCTGGATCGTCGAGCGCACGGGCATCCGCCAGCGCCACATCGCCGAGCCGGGTGTCAAGACCAGCACGCTGGCGACGCATGCGGCGCGCGCCGCCCTGGAGGCCGCCGGGCTCGAGGCCGGCGACATCGACCTCATCATCGTCGCCACCTCCACGCCCGATTTCATCTTTCCCAGCACGGCCTGCCTGGTGCAGGCCAACCTGGGCGCCGCGGGCGGCGCCGCCTTCGACGTCCAGGCGGTCTGCAGCGGCTTCGTCTACGCCCTGGCCACCGCCGACGCCTTCATCCAGGCCGGCCGCGCGCGCCACGCCCTGGTGATCGGCGCCGAGGTGTTCTCGGGCATCCTCGACTGGAGCGACCGCCGCACCTGCGTGCTGTTCGGCGATGGCGCCGGCGCGGTGGTGCTCGCCGCCTCCGACCAGCCCGGCATCCTGGCCGCCAAGCTCAACGCCGACGGCAGCCAGATGCAAATCCTGTGCGCGGCGGGCAACGTCGCGCGCGGCCAGGTGACGGGCGACCCCTTCCTGCGGATGGACGGCCAGGCGGTGTTCAAGCTCGCGGTCAACTCGCTGTCGCGCTCGGCGCGCGAGGTCTGCGACCAGGCCGGCGTGACGCTGGACCAGGTCGACTGGATGGTGCCCCACCAGGCTAATGTGCGCATCATCAACTTCATCAGCCGCAAGCTCCACGTCCCCGACGAGAAAGTCGTGATCACGGTGGGCGAGCACGCCAACACCTCGGCCGCCAGCGTGCCGCTGGCGCTGGACGTGGCCTGCCGCGACGGCCGCATCCGCCCCGGCCACCTGGTGCTGCTGCAAGGCGTCGGCGGTGGTTTCACCTGGGGCTCGGTCCTCGCCAGAATGTAGGGATCCCAATGAAGATAGCCTTTGTCTTTCCCGGCCAGGGGTCGCAGTCGGTCGGCATGCTCGACGCCTGGGCCGATGATCCGGCCGTCCAGGCCGCCGTGCGCGAGGGCGACGCCGCCCTCGGGCAGGACCTCTCGGGCCTGATCGCCCGGGGCCCCGCCGAGGACCTGAACCTCACCGCCAACACCCAGCCCGCCATGCTGCTGGCGGCGGTCGCCATGTACCGGGCCTGGATCGCGGCCGGCGGACGCCCGCCCGAGCTGGTCGCCGGCCACAGCCTGGGGGAATATTCCGCGCTGGCCGCCGCGGGCTCGATGGACCTGGCGGACGCCCTGCGCACCGTGCGCGTGCGCGCGCAGGCCATGCAGGCCGCGGTGCCCGTGGGCGCCGGCGGCATGGCCGCGATCCTGGGCCTGGACGACGAGACCGTGCGCCGGGTCTGCGCCGAGGCGGCCGCGGGCGAGGTGGTCGAGGCCGTGAACTACAACGCGCCCGCCCAGGTCGTCATCGCCGGGCATGCCGGGGCCGTCGAGCGCGCCTGCGAGCGCGCCCGCGCGGCGGGGGCCAAGCGCGCGCTGCCGCTGCCGGTCTCGGCGCCGTTCCACTCCAGCCTGCTGCGGCCCGCGGCCGAGGCGCTGCGCGAGGCGCTGGAGGCGATCGAGGTCCGCAGCCCGGCCATTCCCCTGATCAACAACGTCGACGTGGCCCGGCCGGCCGATCCCGCCGCGATCCGCGACGCGCTGGTGCGCCAGGCCTGGCATCCGGTGCGCTGGGTCGAGACCATCGCGGCGATGGCCGCCGACGGCGTCACCCACGTGGTCGAATGCGGGCCCGGCAAGGTGCTGTCCGGCCTGGTCAAGCGCATCGACCGCAACCTGCAGGCTTTGAACATCACCGATCCGGCATCGCTGCGGCAGACGCTGGACGCACTGGGAGGCTGACATGTCCGACAAGCAACTCGAAGGCAAGATCGCCCTCGTCACGGGCGCCTCGCGCGGCATCGGCCGCGCCATCGCCCTGGAACTCGCGGCCGGCGGCGCCACGGTGGTGGGTACCGCCACCACCGAGGCGGGTGCGCGGGCCATCACCGAGGCCCTCGCGGCGCAGGGCGGCCGCGGCGCCGTGCTGGACGTCACCGACGCCGCCGCCTGCGACGCCCTGCTGGCCGAGCTCGCCCAGGAGGGCGCGCCGCACATCCTGGTCAACAACGCCGGGATCACGCGCGACGGCCTCATCATGCGCATGAAGGACGAGGACTGGGCCGCCGTCGTCGAGACCAATCTCTCGGCGGTGTTCCGCCTCTCGCGCGGGGTGGCCAAGACCATGATGAAGGCCCGCTGGGGCCGGATCATCAACATCACTTCGGTGGTGGGCTACAGCGGCAATGCCGGCCAGGCCAACTACGCGGCCGCCAAGGCCGGCGTGGCGGGGATGTCGCGCGCCCTGGCGATCGAGCTGGGCAGCCGCAACATCACGGTCAACTGCGTGGCGCCGGGCTTCATCGAGACCGACATGACGCGCGCCCTGAACGAGGCCCAGACCGCCGCCATCCTCGGCCAGATCCCCCTGGGGCGCCTGGGCTCGGCGGCCGAGATCGCCCACGCGGTCGCCTACCTGGCCGGCCCGAACGCGGCCTACGTAACAGGTACCACCCTGCACGTCAATGGTGGTATGTACAGGTAATACATCAGGAACGGATGACGCCGTCTAAGGTAAAATCCGTTCAAACAAACCGGCATGCCACGCGCGGCGCGTCGAGATCCAAGGGGATGTCGCCGCCGCCCTGGACCTGCCTTTTTTTACCACCGCCCGCTGCCCCTGGTTGCCTCATTTGGCTATAATTCGCGGGATTTTCCCTACTTGGAGATATGCATGGAAAGCATCGAACAGCGCGTCAAGAAGATCGTCGCTGAGCAACTCGGCGTCAATGAGGCCGAGATCAAGAACGAATCTTCATTCCTTGACGACCTCGGTGCCGACTCGCTCGATATGGTCGAGCTCGTGATGGCTCTCGAAGACGAATTTGAAACCGAGATCCCGGACGAAGAGGCCGAGAAGATCACGACGGTGCAGCAGGCTGTTGACTACATCACCTCGCATAGCAAGCAATAAACGATATTCCTTGTTTTCATGGCGATGACGCGGCGAGCCGCGCGCAAGCCTCAAGGCGGTTCATAGCAGATGGTTGGCGGGCATGCCAATACTCCTTGGCGTGCCCGGCTTGCGTACCGCCTGCTTGAAACCGCCTTTTCCAATTTCAGGAGCCGTACGTGAAACGACGTGTCGTCATAACCGGATTGGGCATCGTCTCCCCCGTGGGAAACGACGTCGATACCGCCTGGGACAATCTCGTCAACGGCCGTTCGGGCATTGACCGGGTGACGCGCTTCGATGCATCGGGGCTCAACAGCCAGATCGCCGGCGAGGTCCGCGGCCTGGATCTTTCGGCCTACATCGGGCCCAAAGAAGCCAAGCAGATGGATACCTTCATCCATTACGGCGTGGTGGCTGGCCTGCAGGCCTGGCGCGACTCGGGCATGGACATCGGCACCGAGGACCCCACGCGCATGGGCACCATCATCGGCTCGGGCATCGGCGGCCTATCCCGGATCGAGGAAACCCAGACCGAGTACCTGCAGCGCGGCGCGCGGCGGATCTCGCCGTTTTTCGTGCCGGCCTCCCTGATCAACCTGATCTCGGGCCAGCTCTCGATCATGCTGGGCCTCAAGGGGCCGAGCTACGCGGTGGTCTCGGCCTGCACCACGGGCCTGCACAGCATCGGCGACGCCGCGCGGCTGATCGAGTACGGCGACGCCGACGTGATGGTCGCCGGCGGCGCCGAGAGCTCCGTCTCGCCGCTGGGGATGGGCGGCTTTGCCGCCATGCGGGCGCTGTCGACCCGCAACGACGATCCCCCGACGGCCTCGCGCCCCTGGGACCGCGACCGGGACGGCTTCGTCCTGGGCGAGGGCGCCGGGGTGGTGGTCCTCGAGGAATACGAGCACGCGCGCCGCCGGGGCGCGCGCATCTATTGCGAGTTCGCCGGGGTCGGCATGAGCTCCGACGCCCACCACATCACCAGCCCCGACCAGGACGGCCCGCGCCGCGGCATCCTCAATGCGCTGCGCAACAGCGGGGTGAACGCCGACGAGATCAGCTACGTCAACGCGCACGGCACCTCGACCCCCCTCGGCGACAAGAACGAGACCGACGCCCTCAAGCTCGCCTTCGGCGACCATGCCTACAAGCTCGTGGTCAATTCGACCAAGTCCATGACCGGCCACCTGCTCGGCGCGGCGGGAGGCATCGAGGCCGTGTTCACGGCGCTGGCGGTGCATCGCCAGGTGTCGCCGCCCACCATCAACCTGTTCAACCAGGATCCGGAATGCGATCTGGATTACTGCGCGAACCAGGCGCGCGATATGACGATCGATGTGGCCCTGTCGAATTCCTTCGGCTTCGGGGGCACCAACGGTTCGATGATCGTGCGCCGGATATAGGGCCGGCATGATGCCCGGGGCGCCGCGCGGGCCGGGCCGGGCGCTGCCATGAGCGAGCGCGAGGTCGACCTGGACCTGGTCCAGCGCGTGCAGCGCGGCGAGCGCCGCGCCTTCGACCTGCTGGTCATCAAGTACCAGCGCAAGATCATGCGCCTGCTCTCGCGCATGATCCACGACCCCGCCGACGTCGAGGACGTCGCCCAGGAGGCCTTCATCAAGGCCTACCGGGCGCTGCCCCAGTTCCGCGGCGACAGCGCCTTCTACACCTGGCTCTACCGCATCGCCATCAACACCGCCCGCAACTGGCAGGCCGCCCGCCATCGCCGCCCGAACACGGTATCCGCCCTCGAGAACGAGGACGGTGAAACTTTTGACCAGATCGACGGCCTAAGCGATCATGGTACGCCGGAGTCCATGGTCGCGAGCCGCCAGATCGCCGAGACCGTCAATGCGGCGATCGAGGCGCTGCCCGAGGATTTGCGCACGGCGATCGTCTTGCGCGAGATCGAAGGGATGAGCTATGAAGACATCGCCACCACCATGCAGTGCCCGATCGGGACGGTCAGGTCCCGGATTTTCCGCGCGCGCGAGGCCATCGCGGCCCGCCTGCGCCCGGCCCTGGATCGCGACACCGACCGCCGTTGGTAAGGAGCCTCTACTATGAATACCGTACGATCGACAGACGACGATGCGCCCGAAGCCTCCTGGGAGGCCTCGGTGTCCGCCTGGGTCGATGGCGAGGCGGACATTCGCGCGGAGGAACTCGACAGTCCCTACGGGCGCCAGATCTGGGATACCTACCACCTGATCGGCGACGTGATGCGCAGCCGCGACCTGGCCATCCGGCCCTCGGACCGCTTCTACGCCCGGGTGTCGGCCGCGATCGACGCCGAGCCGGTCGTGCTGGCGCCGGCGGCGGTGTCGCGCCGCGGGGTGCTGCGCCTGGGGCTCTCGGGCCTGGCCGTGGCGGCCGCGGTGGCCTCCGTGGTGTGGATCGCCCGTCCGGCCCTGTTCGGCGCGGACGCGGCTCCCGCCCAGGAGGCGCCCGTCCTCGCGCAGGCCGAGCCGCCCGCGGCAACGGCCGATGCCGGCGATCCGGGCCTGGCCGACTACATGGCGGCCCACCGGGCCATCGTCGGCGTCGGTCCCGTCCACCAGGTGTCCTTCGATCGGATGGGGTCGCCCTGATGCGGGACGGCGCCCGCCCGCGCCAGGCCTGGGCCCCGCCTCCGGCGGGCCGCGGGCTGCTGTGCACGCTGGCCCTCGTGCTGGCTGGCGCCCTGGCGGCCTCCGGCGCCGCGCGGGCGCAGCAGCCGCAGAAACCCGCCGATCCCGGCGTCGCCTTCCTGCAAAAGGTGCAGGCGGCCGCCCGCAGCCTCGACTACTCGGGCGTCTACACCTACCAGCAGGGCGCCTCGATGCAGTCCTCGCGCATCGTGCACGTGGTCGACGGCATGGGCGAGCGCGAACGCCTCGAGATCCTCGACGGCGAGCCGCGCGAATACCTGCGCCAGGGCAGCGTGAGCCAGACCCTCGTCCCCGGCCACAAGCTCGTCCTCATCCAGTCCACCCGCAGCGACCACTTCCCCAGCCTGCTGCTGGGCGACGCGGCGGGCGTCCCCCGGTACTACGAGCTGCGGCAATCCTCGCGCTCCTACCGGGTGGCGGGGCGCGACTGCGCGGTCTCCGAGCTGCTCGCCCGCGACCATCTGCGCTACAGTTACCGGATCTGCACGGACCTGCAATCCCACCTGATGCTCAAGGCCCAGACCCTCGATGAGCAGGGGCGGGTGGTCGACCAGGTGGCCTTCGGCAGCGTGCGGATCGGCAAGGACGCCGATACCCACGACCTGGACTCGGGCTGGAATACCCGCGACTGGCGCCTCGTCGAGGAAACCATCCAGCCGGCCGACCTCGCCGCGCGGGGTTGGCGCTTCACCTATCCCGAGGGCTTCACGCCCCTGACCCAGATCGTGCGCGTCATCCGGCCCGGCCACCAGGCCGACCAGCTCGTCCTGTCGGACGGATTGGCGGCAATTTCGATTTTCATTGAAACCTTTGACCCCGAACGCGATCAAAACGTCAGGCAGGGCGGCATGAGCCAAGGCGCCATCAACGTCTACCGCAAGCGCGTCGCGTCTTTCTGGCTGACGGCGGTGGGCGAGGTGCCGGCGCAGACCGTGCGCGACATCGCGCACGCCGTGCAGTACGTGCCGCGCGCCGCCCATTAGGAATAATTATTTCAAGGAGTTTTCCATGTCATTGAACCCGCCAGACCGCTCGATCATCAAACGGGCCGTGGCCGGCGTGGCGGCCGGCCTGATCCTGGCCGTCGCCGCGCCCATGGGCGCCGCGGCGCAAGCGCAGGTGCAGGCGCCCGCCGCGGTTGCGGGCCTGCCGGATTTCACCGCGATCGTCGCCGAAACCGAAGGATCCGTGGTCAACATCCGCACCACCGAGGCGGTGCCCGTGCGCCGCTCGCCCCTGGGTCCGGACGCCGATCCGTCCGACCTGTTCCGCTGGTTCTTCGGTCCCGATTTCATGCCCCCGGGCATGCAGCAGCCCAAGCCGCCCCGCGGCCAGCAGCGCACGCCCACGCCGCCCGCCGAGCGCACTGTGCCCCGCGGCATCGGCTCGGGCTTCATCATCTCGGATGACGGCTACATCCTCACCAACAACCACGTGGTCGACAAGTCCAACGGGATCTTCGTCACGATGACCGACGGCAAGGAATACAAGGCCAAGGTCATCGGCAAGGACGCGCGCACCGACATCGCCCTGATCAAGATCGACGCCAAGGGCCTCAAGCCCCTGCCGATCGGCGACTCCAACACTCTCAAGAAGGGGCAGTGGGTGCTGGCCATCGGCTCGCCCTTCGGGCTGGATTCGACCGTGACGGCGGGGATCGTCAGCGCGATCAACCGCGACACGGGCGACTACCTGCCCTTCATCCAGACCGACGTGGCGGTCAATCCCGGCAATTCGGGCGGCCCGCTGATCAATCTGCAGGGCCAGGTGGTCGGCATCAATTCCCAGATCGTGTCGCGCAGCGGCGGCTTCATGGGCATTTCCCTGGCGATCCCCATCGACGAGGTCATGCGCGTGGTCGAGCAGCTCAAGGCGCACGGCAAGGTGACCCGCGGGCGCATCGGCGTGCAGATCACCGAGGTGGCCGACGACGTGGCCAAGGCCCTGGGCCTGGAAAAGGCGCACGGCGCGCTGGTCAGCAGCGTCGAGCCCGAAGGGCCGGCGGCCAAGGCGGGGGTCCGTGCCGGCGACGTGATCATCGGCTTCAACGGCCAGAAGATCGAGCACATGAGCGACCTGCCGCGCCTGGTCGGCGGGACCCGTCCCGGCACCGAGGCCGAGGTCCAGGTCTGGCGCAAGGGCAAGGTCGTGGACCTCAAGGCCAAGGTGGCCGAGCTGAGCGACGAGCCGGCCGCGCCGCAGGCCGATTCCGGCGAATCCGCGGCGAGCACCGACATGCTCGGCCTGAAGGTCGGCCCCCTGACCTCGGGCGACAAGAACGCGACCGGGGTCGAGGTGCTCGAGTCCGACGGCGCGGCGGCGCAGTCCGGCATCGAGGCCGGGGACGTCATCCTGCGCGTCAACGACGTCGACATCACCAGCCCCGAGCAGTACGCCCGGGTCGTCAAGGGGCTGAACAAGTCGCGTCCGGCCGTGCTGCTGGTCCAGCGCGGGGACCAGTCCCAGTGGGTGATCGTCAAGCCGGAATGAGCCGGAACGATCTTGCCGCCGGAAAAAGCTAAAATACCGGTTTGACGTGAAGGGGACGCCCCAGGGCGTCCCCCTTTTATGTGCCCGCCGCGGGCGGCGGGCGCGGCCCCGCGCCGTTCCCCTGGCGGCCGCGATTTCCAGGCAACTGACGGGTTTTATGGACCACATCCGCAACTTTTCCATCATCGCGCACATCGATCACGGCAAATCGACCCTGGCCGACCGCCTGATCCAGCGCTGCGGCGGCCTGCAGGACCGCGAGATGGCTGCGCAGGTCCTGGACTCCATGGACATCGAGCGCGAGCGCGGGATCACGATCAAGGCCCAGACCGCCGCGCTGCGCTACGAGGCGGCCGACGGCAGGGTCTACGAGCTCAACCTGATCGACACCCCGGGGCACGTGGACTTTTCCTACGAGGTCAGCCGCTCGCTGTCGGCCTGCGAGGGCGCCCTGCTGGTGGTGGACGCCTCCCAGGGCGTCGAGGCCCAGACCGTCGCCAACTGCTACACCGCCATCGAGCTCGGCGTCGAGGTCGTCCCCGTCCTGAACAAGATGGACCTGCCCTCGGCCGACCCGGACGCGGCCGCCGCCGAGATCGAGGACGTCATCGGCATCGACGCCAGCGGGGCGATCCTCGCCAGCGCCAAGACGGGGCAGGGGGTGGACGAGATCCTCGAGGCCATCGTCCACCGGATCCCGGCCCCCGCGGGCGACCCCGAGGCGCCGCTGCAGGCCTTGATCATCGATTCCTGGTTCGACAACTACGTGGGCGTGGTGATGCTGCTGCGCATCGTCAACGGCGTGCTGCGTCCCAAGGACAAGATCCTGCTGATGGCCACCGGGGCGACCCACCTGTGCGAGCATCTCGGGGTCTTCACGCCCAAGTCCCAGCCGCGCGACGCCCTATCGGCCGGCGAGGTGGGCTTCGTGATCGCCGGCATCAAGGAACTCCAGCACGCCAAGGTGGGCGACACCGTCACCCTGGCCGGCAGGCCGGCGCAGCGGGCGCTGCCCGGCTTCAAGGAGGTCAAGCCCCAGGTGTTCGCCGGGGTGTACCCGGTCGAGTCCAGCGAATACGACCAGTTGCGCGATTCCCTGGAAAAGCTGAAACTTAACGATTCTTCGCTGCGATTCGAGCCCGAGGTGTCGCAGGCCCTGGGGTTTGGCTTTCGCTGCGGGTTTCTCGGGCTGCTGCACATGGACATCGTGCAGGAACGCCTCGAGCGCGAGTTCGACATGGACATCATCACCACCGCGCCCTCGGTGGTCTATGAGGTCCTGCACCGCGACGGCAGCCTGCTGATGGTCGACAGCCCCTCGCGGATGCCCGAGGTCGGGCACATCCAGGAAATCCGCGAGCCCATCATGACGGTGACCCTGTTCATGCCGCAGGAATACGTCGGGCCGGTGATGTCGCTGTGCACCGCCAAGCGCGGCGTGCAGCTCAACATGAGCTACCACGGGCGCCAGGTCCACCTGAGCTACGAGATCCCGCTCGCCGAGATCGTCCTGGATTTCTTCGACCGCCTCAAATCCGTGTCGCGGGGCTACGCCTCGATGGACTACGAGTTCAAGGAATACCGGGTCGCCGACGTGGTGCGCGTCGACCTGCTCATCAACGGCGACCGGGTCGACGCCCTGTCCATGATCGTGCACCGGGCCAATGCCCGGTTCCGTGGCCGCGAGGTGGTGTCGCGCATGCGCGGGCTGATCCCGCGCCAGATGTTCGACATCGCCATCCAGGCGGCCATCGGCGCCGAGGTGATCGCGCGCGAGAACGTCAAGGCCCTGCGCAAGAACGTGCTGGCCAAGTGCTACGGCGGCGACATCTCGCGCAAGAAAAAACTCCTCGAGAAGCAAAAGGCCGGCAAGAAACGCATGAAGCAGGTCGGCAACGTCGAGATCCCGCAGGAGGCCTTCCTGGCCGTGCTGCAGGTCGAGGACAAATAAACGGACAATCGTGTCAACGGACCTTGAGGAAACCGGATGAGCTGGGATTTCGCCCTGATCTTGTTTGTGGCGCTGGTGGCGACCGGGATCGTCTGGTGCCTGGACGTCTTTCGCCTGCGCGCCCGCCGGGTCGCGCGCGCCGAGCAGGCCGCCGAGGCCTGTCGCAACAACGCGGCGGGGCTGGACGAGGCGGCCCTGCGGGAGGCCTGCGCGCAGGCCTACGAGCGTGCGGCGCGCCCGCCGTGGTGGATCGAGTACGGGGTCAGCTTCTTTCCGGTGATCCTGTTTGTCTTCGTCCTGCGCTCTTTCGTGGTCGAGCCGTTCCGCATCCCCTCGGGCTCGATGCTGCCCACCCTCGAGAACGGCGACCTGATCCTGGTGAACAAGTTCCAGTACGGCATCCGCCTGCCGGTGATCGACCGCAAGGTGATCGACATCGGCTCGCCCCGGCGCGGCGACGTGGTGGTGTTCCGCTATCCGGTGGATCCCGACGTGGACTACATCAAGCGGGTCGTGGGCCTGCCCGGCGACGTGATCGAATACCGCAACAAGATCCTGACGGTCAACGGCCAGGAGGTGCCCCGCGAGCGCGATGGGGATTATTATGAGCCTGACCGGGCGGTCTACGTGGGGCAGTACCGCGAGCGGCTGGGCGAGGTGAGCCACCGGATCCTGCTCAACGAGAATTCTCCCCAGGACCTGATGCCCATCGTGCGCTTCCCCGGCTATGGGCAGTGCGCGTATTCGGGCGGCGGCGTGCGCTGCACGGTGCCCCCGGGCCATTACTTCATGATGGGTGACAATCGGGACAACAGCCTGGACAGCCGCTACTGGGGCTTCGTGCCGGACGCCAACATCGTCGGCCGGGCATTCTTCATCTGGATGAACTTCGGCTCGCCGAGCCGGATCGGGGGATTCGACTGATGGCTTCCCTGTCGTCGCTGGAATCCGCCCTGGGATACGCCTTCCACGACCAGGGCCTGCTCGAGCGGGCCCTGACCCACCGCAGCCATGGTGCGCCGCACAACGAGCGCCTCGAGTTCCTCGGCGATTCGGTGCTGAATTTCGTGGTCACGACCCTGCTGTTCGGCGAGCATGCCGAGATGGACGAGGGCGACCTGTCGCGGGTGCGCGCCAACCTGGTCAAGCAGGCGGCGCTGGCCGACATCGCCCAGAAACTCACCCTCTCGGGCTACCTGCGCCTGGGCGAGGGCGAGCTCAAGAGCGGGGGCTTTCGCCGGCCCTCGATCCTGGCCGACACCCTCGAGGCGATCTTCGGCGCCGTGTTCGTCGACGGCGGCTACGAGGCCGTGCGCCAGGTGATCGAGCGCCTCTACCGGCCCATCCTCAGCCACATCGACATCCGCACCTTCGGCAAGGACCCCAAGACCCTGCTGCAGGAGATCGTGCAGGGGCGCGGGCTGGACCTGCCGCGCTACGAGGTCCTGGCCACGCACGGCGCGGCGCACAGCCAGGTGTTCGACGTCGAGTGCCGGATCGACAAGCTCGAGGTGCGCGTCACCGCCTCGGGCAGCAGCCGCCGGGCGGCCGAGCAGCTCGCCGCCAGCCAGGCGATCGCGGCCATCGAGGCGCTGGGCCCGGCCCGCAAGAGCGCCCGCCGCGGCCGCAAGCCCGCGCAGCTCTCGCTGCCGGTCGCGGTCGCCCAGGAGAAGAAATGACCACGCCGTCGCGCTGCGGCCTCGTGGCGATCGTGGGGCGGCCCAACGTCGGCAAGTCCACGCTCGCCAACGCCCTGATCGGCGCCAAGGTGTCCATCGTGTCGCGCAAGGCCCAGACCACGCGGCATCGCATCAACGGCGTGCTGACCCGCGGGGCCGAGCAGTTCGTCTTCGTCGACACGCCGGGTTTCCAGACCCGGCACGGCGGGGCGATGAACCGCATGATGAACCGCGTGGTCACCCAGGCGCTGGCCGAGGTCGACGTGGTGGTGCACGTGGTCGAGGCGGGCAAGTGGTCCTCGGGCGACGCCCAGCTCCTGCCGCTGCTGCCGCGCTCGCGGCCGGTGATCCTCGCCGTCAACAAGGTCGACGCGCTCAAGGACAAGAACGCGATGTTCGCGTACGTCTCGCGCATCACCGCCCAGTTCCCCTACGCGGCCGTGGTGCCGGTCAGCGCCCTGCGCGACGTCCAGCTCGGCATCCTGCTCGACGAGATCGCCGCGCGGCTGCCCGAGGGCGAGCACCTCTTCGAGGCCGACACCCTGACCGATCGCCCGGTGCGCTTCATCGCCGCCGAGCTGATCCGGGAAAAGATCTTCCGCCTCGTGGGCGACGAGCTGCCCTACGGCTGCACCGTCGTGATCGAGCAATGGGAGGAAAACGAGGGCGGCGCGCGCATCTCCGCCTGCGTGGTCATCGAGCGCGAAAGCCATCGGCCCATCCTGCTGGGCGCCGGCGGCCAGCACATGAAGCGCATCGCCACGGAGGCGCGCCTGGACATCGCGCGGCTGCTGGACAAGCCCGTGTTCCTCGACGTGTACATCAAGGTGCGCAAAGGCTGGTCGGACCGCGAGGCGGCGCTGCGCGACCTGGGCTATGAGTAGGCGCGGGCAACGGGTCCAGGATGCGCGCGGCTATGTCCTGCACGCCAGCGCCTGGCGCGAGACCTCGCTGATCGTCCAGGGATTCACGCGCGAGCACGGCTGCGTGGCCCTGGTGGCCAAAGGGGCCAAGCGCCCCTATTCGGTCCTGCGCCCGATCCTCGCCACCTTCCAGCCCCTGTCCCTGTCCTGGAGCGGCGCGGCCGAGGTGCGCACCCTGGTGCGGGCCGAGTCCTGCGGCGTGCGCCTGCTCGACGGGCGCGCCATGATGTCGGGCTGGTACATGAACGAGCTGATCCTGCGGCTGCTGGCGCGCGAGGATCCGCATCCGGGCGTGTTCGACGCGTACGAGGCGGCCCTGGACGAGCTGTCCGACCCGCGGCGGCGCTCGCCCGCGGGCGCGCTGCGCCGCTTCGAGTGGCTGCTGCTCGACGAGACCGGCTATGGCCAGGAGGGCGCGCCGCCCGATTTCGAGGACGGCTCCAGCGAGCCGGTGCTGCGCCAGCGCCTGCGCGAGCGGCTGGACGCGCTGCTCGATACGCCGCTGCGCACCCGCAAGGTGCTGCTGGACCTGCAACGCTACCAGCGCCCATGAATCACGGCATCGTCCTGTCGGTGGGCGCTTCGGCGCTGTTCGCCGGCATGTATTTCTACGTCACCCTGCTGCGTCCCTTCGACGGGGACATCATTTTCTCGTGGCGCGTCCTGCTGGGCCTGCCCGCCCTGGCCGTGGTGGTGCAGCGGGCCCGGGGCTGGGGCGAGATCCGCGCCGTGGGCCGGCGCATGGGCGAGCCCCGCTTCCTCGCGCTCTCGCTCCTGAGCGCCGCCCTGCTCGGCGTGCAGCTCTGGCTGTTCGTCTGGGCGCCGCTGCATGGAAAGGGCCTGGACGTGTCGATGGGCTATTTCCTGCTGCCGCTGATGATGGTGGTGGCGGGCCGGCTGTTCTATCACGAGCGGCTGAGCCGGCCGCAGTCCTGGGCGGTCGGGCTGGCCGTGCTGGGGGTGGCGCACGAGTTCCTGCGGGTGGGCGGGATGTCCTGGGCGACCGCCGTGGTGATCCTGGGCTATCCGCCGTATTTCATGCTGCGCCGCCATCTCAGGGTGGGCTCTCTCGCCGCCCTGTGGTATGACATGGTGCTGCTGCTGCCGGCGGCGCTGCTGATCCTGCAGGCGCAGGGCCAGGAGGCCGCGCGCGCCTTCCTGGAGCATCCGCGCCTGCTGCTCCTGATCCCTCTGCTCGGCCTGCTCAGCTCGGTGTCGCTCGCCATGTGCCTGGCCGCGAGCCGGATGCTGCCCCTGTCGCTGTTCGGCCTGCTCAGCTACGTCGAGCCCGTGCTGCTGTTCTGGGTGGCCTTCCTGGTGCTGGGCGAGCCCGTGGCGCCGTCCCAGTGGCTGAGCTACGTCCCGATCTGGATGGCGGTGCTGGTGGTTGCCGCCGAGGGGATGAAAAAATGGCGGGCCGAAGCCCGCCATTCGTAGGTCGCCGGCGCGGCCCCCTGCCGGGAGCCGCCGCGGGCCGTGCCGGCCCGCCCGCCGGGGTCATTCGCGGTCGCCGCCGAAGGTGCCCAGCAGCATCAGCAGGTTGGCGAAGATGTTGTACAGGTCCAGGTAGACCGCGAGGGTCGCGCTGATGTAGTTGGTCTCGCCGCCTTGCACCACGCGCTGCAGATCGACCAGCAGGAAGGCCGAGAAGATGCCCACCGCCAGCACCGACACCGTCAGCATCAGGGCCGGGATCTGCAGGAAGATATTGGCCAGCGAGGCCAGGATCAGCAGGATCACGCCCACGAACAGGAATTTCTGCAGGTGAGTGAAATCGCGCTTGGTCGTGGCGGCGACGCTGGACATGACGCCGAAGACCGCCGCCGTGCCGCCGAAGGCCAGCATCACGAGCTGTGCGCCGTTGCCCATGCCCAGGACGTGCCCGAGCAGGCGCGAGAGCATCAGCCCCATGAAGAACGTGAACCCCAGCAGCAGGGGCACGCCCATCGAGGAGTTTTTATTGCGCTCGACGAGGAACATCAGCCCGAAGGCGCCCACCAGGAAGATGATGGTGCTGGTGCCGGGGCTGGCGGCCATGAACTGGTTCACGCCGGAGGTCAGGCCGAGGGCGGCCCCCAGCACGGTCGGGATGAGCGACAGGGCGAGCAGCCAATAGGTATTGCGCAGGACGCGGTTGCGCGCCGCGGCCCCGGCCGGGTACATCCCCTCGCGGGGCAGGCTGGACGGGTGGAAGTCGGACATGTCGGATTTCCTATATTGCGTTGGGCCCGCTATCGACACGGGCCGGATCATGGATCATCTTACAACAAGCTGAACGAGCGCGTCCATGAATGTTTTCGAGGATCCTACTGCTTTTCAACTGCTTTGACTACGCGGCGCCGTCGGGGTTCCCCGCGGCGAGGTCGTGGGCGCGCAATTCGTGGCCCTCGGCCTTGTAGGCCAGCCAGCGGCGGCGCGCGGCGGCGACGTCGGCCTCGTGGCCCGAGACGATTTCCAGGATGCGCTCGAAGCGCCCGGGCCCGGGCGGGCATTCCAGGTCGAGGTTGAGCAGCCAGCCCTCGTGGGCGGCGGCCTCGAGGGCCGCCGGGTCGCCGGCCAGCAGGACGGCGGCCTCGGCGGCCAGGGGGTCGCCAATCGGCGCGTGGGTGACGAAGCTCGCCGGCTCGAAGGACCAGAGCATGGCGTCGAAGCGCCGCATGCGGCGGGCGTCCGTGCAGTACACCAGCAGGCGCCGGCCCGCCTGCGCATGCCGCGCGGCGGTCTGGCAGGCCATGCGCAGGCGGTCGTCGGCGCCGAACGCGAAATCGATGCGGCTCATGGGCCTCAGCGGCCGCCGGCCTGGCCCAGCAGGTATTGCACCAGCAGGGGCACCGGACGGCCGGTCGCGCCCTTGTCCTTGCCCTCGTTCCAGGCGGTGCCGGCGATGTCCAGGTGGGCCCAGGGATACTTGCCGGTGAATCGCGACAGGAAGCATGCCGCGGTGACCGAGCCGGCCGCGCGCCCGCCGATGTTGGCCATGTCGGCGAAATTGGACTTGAGCTGTTCCTGGTAGGCCTCCTCGAGGGGCATGCGCCAGGCGGGGTCCAGCGCATCGCGCCCGGCGGCCAGCAGGGCCTGCGCCAGCTCGTCGCTCTGGGTGAACAGGCCGCTGTTGACGTGGCCCAGGGCGATCACGCAGGCGCCGGTCAGGGTGGCGATGTCGATGACGGCGGCGGGCTTGAAGCGCTCGGCGTAGGTGAGGGCGTCGCACAGGATCAGGCGGCCCTCGGCGTCGGTGTTGAGGATCTCGATGGTCTGGCCCGACATGCTGGTGACGATGTCGCCGGGCTTGTTGGCGGTGCCGCTGGGCAGGTTTTCGCACGAGGGCACGATGCCGACGACCTCGCGCGGCAGGTCGAGCTCGGCGATCGCGCGCATGGTCCCCAGGACGCTGGCGGCGCCGCACATGTCGAATTTCATCTCGTCCATGCCCGGGCCGGGCTTGAGCGAGATGCCGCCCGCGTCGAAGGTGATCCCCTTGCCGACCAGGACGATGGGGGCCGCCTTGCCCTCGGGCCGCGTGCTGGGCGTGTGCCGCAGGACGATGAAGGCGGGGGGCTCGGCCGAGCCGCGCGCCACCGAGAGGAAGGAACCCATCTTGAGGGCTTCGATCCGGCGGCGGTCGAGGACCTCGGCCTTGAGCGTCTTGAACTGGCGGGCCAGGTCGCGCGCGGTCTTGCCCAGGTAGGTGGGCGTGCAGACATTGGGCGGCAGGTCGCCCAGGGTGCGGGCGAGGTTCATGCCGGCGCCGATGGCGCCGCCCTGGCGCAGGCCCTCGCGCGCCTGGGCCACCTGGCCGCGCCCGACGTGCAGCGCGAAGCTGCGCAGCTTGGGCGCGGGCTTGGGCTTGCTGAAGGTCGCGTCGTAGCGGTAGGCGGCCGTGCTGGCGGCACGGGCCGCGGCGCGCGCGCGGTCGGTCAGCGAGGCGTCGGGGCAGGGGATGGCCGCCAGGGTCGAGACCACGCCGGCCACCCCGGCACGCGCGCAGTAGGCGGCAAGCGCGGCCTGGGCGCGGGCGTGGGCCGAGGCCTTGTAGTGTTCGCGAGGGCCGAGCCCGAGTAGAATGACCCGGGCGGCGGCGATGCCCGCTGGGGCGTGGACCGGCAGGCAGGTGCCGGGCGCCGCGTCGAATTCGGTCTTGATGATGGCGCGCAGGGCACCCGAGGCCGCCTGGTCGAGGGCGTCGGCGGCCTCGCTGAGGCCCCCGTCCTGGAATATGCCGACCGCCAGCGCGGGGGTCTTGAGGGTGTGCAGAGAGGCATTGGTCAGTGTGCTAAATTCCATTCGTTTTTTTCCTCGATGAGTCCCGGGCATTAAGACATAACGGTCCATTATTCCGCATTTTCCATGTCATTGTTCAAGCGCGCCGTTTTTTCCGAGATCACCAGCCACGCGGGCATCGTGTTCTCGACCCTGCTCATCGTCTGGCTGAGCGTGCTGCTGGTGCGCCTGCTGGGCGAGGCGGCCAACGGCGACATCGGCGCCAACGTCGTGCTGGGGCTGGCGGCGTTCTCGAGCATCACCGCCTTGCCGGTGATCCTGTCGGTGGCCCTGTTCGTGGCCGTGCTGACCACGGTCACGCGCAGCTACCGCGAGTCCGAGATGGTGGTGTGGTTCGCCAGCGGCCTGTCGCTCGCCCAGTGGGTGCGGCCGGTGATGCGCTTTGCCCTGCCGGTGGCGGCGCTGGTGGGCGTGCTCTCGCTGGCGGCCTCGCCGTGGGCCTACAGCCAGATCGCCGAGTACCGGCAGCGCTTCGAGCAGCGCTCGGACCTCTCCAAGGTCACCGCCGGCCAGTTCATCGAGACCGAGGGCGGTGCGCGGGTGTTCTTCGCCGAGCCGCCGGCCCGCGACGGCGACGAGCTGGGGCGCGTGATCGCCCGCGTCATCGAGCCCGAATGGCTCAGCGTGGTGACCGCTGACAGCGCCTCCATCCGCAGCGAGCCCAACGGCGACCGCTTCCTGGTGCTGGGGCCGGGCCATCGCTACGACCTCAAGCCGGGCACGCCCGAGGTGCGCCTGCTGGACTTCGACCGCTACGGCGTCCGCATCGAGAGCCGTGGCGATGCCAGCTCGCTGGAGGCCGCGCGCCAGGCGGCGCTGCAAGAGATCAAGGCGCGCCCGACCTCGGCGCTGGTGGCCAGCGCCGACGCCGAGTCCCTGTCCCAGTTGATGTGGCGCCTGGCCCTGCCGCTGGCCGTCCTCAACCTCGCCCTGATCGCCATACCCCTGGGGGCCGTGAATCCGCGCCTGGGGCGCTCGGGCGACCTCCTGATCGCCGGGCTGGTGGCCCTGCTCTACATGAACCTGATCAACCTCTCGCGCGGCTGGATCGCGCGCGGGCAGCTCAGTTTCGGCCTGGGGGTCTGGCTGGTGCACGTCGTGTTCCTCGCCCTGGCGGCCGGCCTGTTCTGGCATCGCCTGCGGATCCGCCGGCCCCGCAAGGCCGCGGGCTGAGGCGGGCCGAGGACGGAGCGGCCGGCCGCGCGGGCCTGCCCGACGGCGGGATGGCGGGCCGCTGGTCACATAGGGTCCACCGGCGGCGGGATGGCCGGTCACGCGGGTCCCCTCGGCGGCGGCGGAGCCGCTACACTGGGGTGTGCTCCGTGCATGGAGCACATACCGAAACACACCGCCGGGGGCGGAGGCGGACGGGCGAGGCCACCCGGCCTCGTTCCGGCATCCGGCCCGGCGCATTCCATACCAGGAGGCTCTCATGAGCGATGTTTCACGCGTCCCGCTGCTGATCGGCGGGGAACTGGTCCAGTCCCGGACCGAGCAGTGGCGCGACGTGGTCGATCCGGCCACCCAGGAGGTCGTCGCGCGGGTGCCGTTCGCCACGCCCGACGAGATCGAGCGCGCGGTGGCGAACGCGCGCGAGGCGTACAAGTCCTGGCGCAACGCCAGCCAGGCCAAGCGCCAACAGGTCATGATGAACCTCGCCCGGCTGCTGCGCGAGCACACCCCGCGGATCGCCGAGGCCGTTTCGCGCGAGCACGGCAAGACCCTGCCGGATGCCGAGGGCGAGGTCGGGCGCGGCATCGAGGGCGTGGAGCACGCCATTTCCATGAACGTGCTGCAGCTCGGCGAATACGCCGAGAACGCCGCCACCGGCATCGACGTGTATTCGGTGATCCAGCCGCTGGGCGTGGGCGCCGGGATCACCGCCTTCAATTTCCCCGTGATGCTGCCCTGCTGGATGTTTCCGATGGCGGTGGCCGCGGGCAATACCTTCGTCCTCAAGCCCTCCGAGCAGGACCCGACCGCCTCGCTGATGATCGCGCAGCTCGCCCTCGAGGCGGGGCTGCCGCCGGGGGTGCTCAACGTGGTGCACGGCGGCCCGGACGCGGCCAACGCCCTGTGCGACCATCCCGACATCAAGGCGGTCTCGTTCATCGGCTCCACCCGGGTGGGCACCGAGATCTATCGCCGCGCCTCGATGGCGGGCAAGCGCTGCCAGGCGATGATGGGCGCCAAGAACCACAGCGTCATCATGCCCGACGCCGATCGCGAGGCGGCCCTGAACCAGATGCTGGGCGCGGCCTTCGGCGCCGCCGGCGAGCGCTGCATGGCGATCTCGGTCCTGGTGCTGGTGGGCGCGGCCCGCGAATGGCTGCCAGATTTCGTCGAGCGCGCGCGCAAGCTCAAGGTCAACGTCGGGACCGACCGGCAGGCCGACCTGGGCCCGCTGATCTCGCCCCAGGCCAGGCAGCGCGTCGAGGGCCTCATCCAGAAGGGCGTGGACGAGGGCGCCGAGCTGCTGCTCGACGGCCGCGGCATCCAGGTCCAGGGCTATGAAAAGGGCAATTTCGTGGGGCCGACGATCTTCAGCAAGGTGAAGGCCGGCATGAGCATCTACCGCGAGGAGATCTTCGGGCCGGTGCTCTCGATCGTGCTGGTCGACACCCTCGAGGAGGCCGTGGAATTCATCAACGCCAACCCGAACGGCAACGGCACCTCGATCTTTACCCAGGACGGCGGCGCCGCGCGCTATTTCCAGAACAACGTCGACGTCGGCCAGGTGGGGATCAACATCCCCATCCCGGTCCCCGTGGCCTGGTTCAGCTTCACCGGCTCGCGCGCCTCCAAGCTCGGCGACCTGGGGCCCAACGGCAGGCAGGCGATGTATTTCTGGACCCAGACCAAGACCGTCACCGCCCGCTGGCAGGCGCACGCGCGCGACGTCAACACCACGATTTCCATGAAGTGAGTGGCGGGCTTTCCGTGAAGCGCGTGGTAGGCTTCCCGTGAAGCGAGTGGTAGGCTTCCCGTGAAGCGGGCGGCGGGCTTCATGAAGTGGGCGGCGGGGGATGAGCGGTGGGCGCCGGAGACCCCGGCGTCCCAGCTAAGCAAATAACCAAAAGTAATAATCACTTTAGTCTTTATTCCATATAATAGCCCTTCCAAACAGGGCTATTCTTCATGAACCTCCAGCAATTCCGCTTCGTGCGCGAGACTATCCGGCGCAGCTTCAACCTGACGGAAGCCGCGCGCGCGCTCTATACCTCGCAGCCGGGGGTGTCGAAGGCCATCATCGAGTTCGAGGACGAGCTGGGCATCAAGATCTTCGAGCGCCATGGCAAGCGCCTCAAGGGGCTGACCAAGCCGGGGCAGGTGGTCTCGGTCATCATCGACCGGATCATGCGCGAGGTCGACAACCTCAAGAAAGTCAGCGACGAGTTCGCGCGGCGCGACGAGGGCGCCCTGGTGATCGCCTGCACCCACACCCAGGCGCGCTACCTGCTGCCGCGCGTGATCCCCGCGTTCCGGGCGCAGTTTCCCAAGGTCCACGTGTCCTTGGCCGAGGGCAATCCAGAGCACCTGGCGCAGCTCGTCCTGCACGAGCAGGCCGACGTGGCGATCGCCACCGAGACCCTGGCGCAGACCCCGGGCCTGGTCGCGCTGCCCGTCTACACCTGGGAGCACACCCTGGTGGTGCCGCCGGACCATCCCCTGGCCGAGCTGACCTCCAGCGCGGCGCGCGGCCTCTCGCTCGAGCACCTGTCGCGCTATCCCATCGTCACCTATGACCGCGCGTTCTCGGGGCGCCGGGCCATCGACGCCGCCTTCGAGGAGGCGGGCCTGGTGCCCGACATCGTGCTCGAGGCCATCGACGCCGACGTGGTCAAGACCTATGCCGACATCGGCCTGGGCATCGGCATCATCGCCGGCGTGGCCTTCGATCCGCGCCGCGACAAGGGCCTGGTCGGGCTGCCCGCCGGACACCTCTTTGGCCGGCACACCACCTCGGTGGCCATCAAGCGCGGGGTATTCCTGCGCGACTACGTGTACGTGCTGCTCGAGATGCTCGCCTCGGGCCTCACCCGCGACGTGGTCGAGAAAGCCGTCGAACGCGGCGGCGAACCGGCCCGCGAGGCCGCCTGAATCCGCGCGCGGCCGCCTGAATCCGTGCGCGGCCGCCTGATCCCGAAGGTTTCCCGACGGCGGGGCAGGATCCAGGCCGCAAGGTTTTGCGGCCGGATCCCCGGCAGCCTGAACCGATGGCCAGACCCCAGCGGCAGACCCCAGCGGCCGGACCCCAGCGGCAGACCCCAGCGGCCGGACCTCCAGCAGCCGGACCTTAGCAGCCGGACCTTAGCAGCCGGACCTTAGCAGCCGGACCTTAGCAGCCGGACCTTAGCAGCCGGACCTTAGCAGCCGGACCTTAGCAGCCAGATCCGCCATATCCTAGGGGAAACCCTGGAGCCGTAGTCTTATAGCCAATGCGCCATGTATTCCCATGAGAATGTCATTGCTTTCAATAATGGGAATGATTATCATTAAGCTTCCTTGGCCTCTCAGGAGCTATTCATGGCGCAGCAACAAGTCAGTGCCCTCGTCGTCGGCGCGGATCGACTGGGCAACATCCCCGACCTGCTCAGGGATCACAATATCGCCATCCGCCATCACATCAGCGGGCGCGATCCCTCGCATCAAAAGAAAACGCCGCAATTGCCCTCGGGGACCCAGTTGGTGATCCTGCTGACCGATTTCCTGGGCCACAACGTGATGAAGACCTTTCGCGCTGCCGCGCAGCGCGCCGGCATCCAGGTGATGGCCTGCCGCCGTTCGGTGTGCAGCGTCAAGCAGGCGCTGGACCAGTGCGGCTACTGCCAGGCTTGTCCGATGCGGGAGGAGGCGCCCCGCAACAACAACCGCAGGGCCGTGGCCGCCGCCGCGTGAGTGGCGGAGCCTCGTGGAGTGGCTCCGCGCGGCTTCTTTGAGGGTCTGCCGCCAGCGCCGCACGCCTATGGCAAGCTATGGCAGAGCAGCCTATAGCGGCAGCCGGCGGCGCGCGCCGCCCGCCCGCTCTTAGCGGCGGGCCTTGGCCGTGTGCCGGGTGGAGGCCTTTGCGGTCTTTGTGACCTTGGGGGTGGCCGCCTTGCGGTGCACCTGTTTCGATGCCGTGGCGGCGGGGGTCTTCGTCGCGGCGGAGGTCGTCGCAGCCGAAGCCGTGCGGATTTCGGCCTCGAGGCGGCGCGCGCCGTTGTAGCGCTTGCGCCAGTAGGCGATGTCCATGCTCTCGACGCGCACCGAGGCGCCGCTGCGGGGCGCGTGGACGAATTTGTGGTCGCCGAGGTAGATGCCCACGTGCGAATAGCGGTGCCCGCGTGTGTTGAAGAACACCAGGTCGCCGCGACGCAGCTCGTCGCGGTCCACCGAGATGCCCTCGCGGGCCATTTCGCGGGCGCTGCGCGGGAGCTTGAGCCCCAGGGATTTTTCGGCGGCGTAGGCCACCAGGCCGCTGCAATCGAAGCCCTCGCCCGGGGTGTCGCCGCCGTAGCGGTACTTGACCCCGAGGAAGCGCATGGCGGTGGATACGAGCGTTCGGGAGGAAGACGAGGAGGGGACTTGCGACGAGCCGTAGTCCAGGGCGCCGGCGCGATTGATCGCGAGGCTGTCGTCGTTGTTCAGCCATGCCCCCAGGGGGTCGGATTGGGTCTGGATCAGGTAGGCGTCGCGCAGCAGGTGCAGGGAGGACGCGTCGGCGGTCTGTTTCGTCTGGGTCGCGCAACCGGCAAGGGCCAGGGCGGCCGCGCACATCATGAGCTTGGTCAGTCGGATCGATGCGCGCGATAGGACGGTCTGTGGTCGTGAATGTGGCGGTGGCATGGCTTGTTTTTGTGGTCGGGCAAAACGCGGCCGATCGGGCGAGTGTAGCGAATCCAGGCGCCGGGGTAAAGCCGGCTTGGGGGAAATACCGACCCGCCCGGCGCGGCGTCCGGGCCTCCGGGGGGATGCGCATGGCCGGATCGACGAAGTACATGGCCGAATCGGCGGAGATGCGCCTTCTTCGGCCGGGGGCGGGGATGTTGGGGATGGGTCCGCCGGGCTTTCGGGTGTAGGATGTAGCCCAATCATAATTTCGAGACGGCCAGGCATCGCGCATGCCCATGGGGGGCTGCCGCGCACAGGAGGACGGCAATGCAGAAGACACGCGAGTTTCATCGCCAATCCATCGACGAGCGGGAATCGTTCTGGCGGCGGGAGGCCCAGCGTATCCATTGGGAAACGCCTTTCAAGCAAGTGCTGGATTATTCGAACCCGCCGTTCGCGCGCTGGTTCGTGGGGGGGCGCACCAACCTGTGCTACAACGCCGTGGATCGCTGGCTCGACACCCAGGGGGACCAGCCGGCGCTGATCTGGGTGTCCACCGAGGTCGACAAGGAAATCGTCTACACCCGCGCCGACCTGGCGCGCGAGGTCAACGCCGCTGCCGCGATCCTCCAGGAGCTCGGCGTCGCCCGGGGCGATCGCGTGCTGATCTACCTGCCGATGATCCCCCAGGCCGCGTTCTTCATGCTCGCCTGCGCGCGCATCGGCGCCATCCATTCAGTGGTGTTCGGCGGCTTCGCCTCGCACAACCTGGCCCAGCGCATCGACGACGCGCGGCCCAAGGTCGTGGTCTCGACCGACGCCGGCTCGCGCGGCGGCAGGCCCATCGCCTACAAGCCGCTGCTGGACCAGGCGATCGAGCTCGCCAGCCACTCGCCCGAGCACGTGGTGATCGTCGACCGCGGTCTCGTGCCCTGCGACATGCGCGAGGGCCGCGACCTGGCTTACGCGCCCCTGCGCGCGCGCCACCTGGACGCGCACGTGCCGGTCGTCTGGCTCGAGTCCAACGATCCCTCCTATGTGCTGTACACCTCCGGCACCACGGGCAATCCCAAGGGGGTGCAGCGCGACACCGGCGGCTACGCCGTGGCCCTGTGCGCCTCGATGGAATACATCTACGGCGGCAAGCCGGGCGACGTGTATTTCTCGTCGAGCGACGTGGGCTGGGTCGTGGGCCATTCCTACGTGGTCTACGGGCCCCTGCTCAACGGGCAGGCCACGGTGATGTACGAGGGCACCCCGGTGCGGCCGGACGCCGCCGTGCTGTGGCGCATCATCGAGCAGTACGAGGTCAACGTCCTGTTCTCGGCGCCGACCGCCATCCGCGTCCTCAAGAAGCACGATCCCGAGCTGCTGCGCCGCCACGACCTCTCCAGCCTCGAGCGCATCTACCTGGCGGGCGAGCCGCTCGACGAGCTGACCGGCCAGTGGCTGTCCGAGGCCCTGGGCAAGCCGGTCATCGACAACTACTGGCAGACCGAGACCGGCTGGCCGATCCTCTCGGCCCAGCCGGGCCTCGAGGAGGTCCCGACCCGCTTCGGCAGCCCGTCCTTCCCGGTCTACGGCTACGACGTGCGGGTGGTGGACGAGGCCACGGGCCGCGACTGCGGCCCCGGCCAGAAAGGCGTGGTGGCCATCCAGCCGCCGCTGCCCCCGGGCGCCATGAGCACGATCTGGGGCAACGACGAGCGCTTCGTGCACACCTACTTCGAGTCCTTCCCGGGCCGCATGCTGTACTCGACCTCGGACTGGGGCCTGTTCGACGAGGACGGCTATTGGTACATCCTGGGCCGCACCGACGACGTCATCAACGTGGCCGGGCACCGCCTGGGCACGCGCGAGATCGAGGAATCCGTCAACACGCACCCGGCGGTGGCGGAATCGGCCGTGGTGGGCGTGGCCGACTCGGTCAAGGGGCAAGAGGCCATGGCCTTCGCGGTGCTGCGCAATCCCGACCTGCTGCTCGAGGAGGGCGCGCGCGATCGCCTCGAGGCCGAGATCAAGAAGGTCATCGAGCAGCGCAACGGCGCCGTCGCCCGGCCGGCCCGGATCCGTTTCGTCAACAGCCTGCCCAAGACCCGCTCGGGCAAGGTCCTGCGGCGCGCCATCGTGGCCTTGTGCGAGGGCCGCGATCCCGGCGACCTGACGACCATCGAGGATCCGGGCGCGCTCGAGCAGATCCGTTCGACGCTTTGAGCGGGATGGCGCGCGACGGGGCTCTGCAATCCGGGGTGGGCGCCCGCGAGGTGTGGTCGTGGGCGATGTACGACTTCGCCAACTCGGGCTACACCACGGTCGTCCTGACCACCGTCTTCAATGCCTATTTCGTCGGCGTCGTCGCGGCCGGGCGCTCCTGGGGGACGCTGGCGCTGACCGCGGCGCTGTCCCTGTCCTACCTGGCGGTGATGCTGACCATGCCGGGGCTGGGCGCCCGCGCGGATGCCCGCGCGGCCAAGCGCCGGCTGCTGTTCACCAGCACGGCGGGCTGCGTCGCCGGCACCGCGCTGCTGGCCACCGTGGGCCGGGGGGACGTGGCCTGGGGCCTGCTGTGCCTGGCGCTGTCGAACTACTGCTACTGCATCGGCGAATCGGCGATCGCGTCCTTCCTGCCGGGCCTGGCGCGTTCGGAATCCCTGGGCCGGGTCTCGGGCTGGGGCTGGAGCTTCGGCTATTGCGGCGGGATGCTGGCCCTGGGCGTGGCGCTGTGGATCGCGGCCCATGCCGAGGCGCAAGGCCAGGCCGCCGAGGATTTCGTGCCCTGGGTCATGCTGTCCACGGCGGCGCTGTTCGCCCTGGCCGCCATCCCGTCGCTGCTGTGGCTGCGCGAGCGGGCGGCGCCGGGTGGCCGCGCGCCCCAGGCGCTGTTCGCCGGCCTGCGGCGCGCCTGGCGGGAAACCCGCCTCGATTTCCCGGATTTCCGCCGCCTGCTGCTGTGCATCGCCTGCTACCAGGCGGGCATCACGGTGGTGATCACGCTGGCGGCGGTGTATGCCACCGAGGTCATGGGCTTCCGGATGCAGCAGACCATGCTGCTGGTGTTCCTCGTCAACATCGCCGCCGCCCTGGGGGCGTTCGCCTTCGGCTACGTCCAGGACCGGGTCGGGCACAAGCGCGCCCTGGCGGCGACCCTGCTCGGCTGGCTGCTGATGGTGGCCCTCGCGGTCGTGGCCGAGGACGTGCGCACCTTCTGGGCGGCTGCGGCCCTGGCCGGCCTGTGCATGGGCACCAGTCAGAGCGCCGGCCGGGCCATGGTGGGCGTGCTCGCGCCGACCCGGCGGCCGGCCGAGTTCTATGCCCTGTGGTCCTTCGCGGTGCAGCTCGCGGCGGTGGTGGGGCCCCTGTGCTATGGCCTGGTGGTCTGGGCCACGGGCGGCAACCATCGCCTCGGGCTGCTGGCCACGGGGGTGTTCTTCGTGGCCGGCCTGGTGGTCCTCGCGGGCCTGGATTTCGCGCGGGGGCTGCGCAGCCGGGACGCCGCCGGGCGGGCGTGAGGCGGCGGCCGGGCCCCCGGCGGGCCTGCCGGCCGCGATTCTGTTGCATTTGTCAGCGACGAGTAAGTATCGTGCAGTAGGGTTGCATATGGCGGACACACGAGAACAGAATCCATATGAATACTGTCAAACCTTAGGAGCGAGCCAATCATGACGACGACGGAGATTGAATCCATACTGGTCGAGAATCGGGTGTTCCAGCCCCCAGAGGACCTGGCCAGGCGGGCCAACATCTCGGGCATGGCCGGATACCAGGCCCTGTGCGACGAGGCGCGGCGCGATCCCGACGCGTTCTGGGCGCGTCTCGGCCGCGAGAACCTGGTCTGGTCCCGTCCCTTCACGCAGGTGCTCGACGAGTCCAATGCGCCGTTCTACAAGTGGTATCCGGACGGCCAGATGAACGTCTCGGCCAACTGCCTGGACAAGCACATGGGCACCCCCGCGGAAAACCGCGTGGCGCTGATCTTCGAGGCGGACGACGGCAAGGTGAGCAAGGTCACCTACAAGGAATTGCTGGCGCGCGTCGGCCAGTTCGCCAATGTCCTCAAGTCGCTGGGCTACGAGGCCGGCGAGCGGGCCATCATCTACCTGCCGATGTCGATCGAGGCGGTCGTGGCCATGCAGGCCTGCGCCCGGCTGGGCATCATCCATTCGGTGGTGTTCGGCGGCTTTTCGTCCAAGAGCATCCACGAGCGCACGGTCGACGTGGGCGCGACGCTGGTCATCACAGCCGACGCCCAGATCCGGGGCGGCAAGACCATCGCCCTCAAGAACGCCGTGGACGAGGCCCTGGCCATGGGCGGCTGCGAGGGGGTGCGCCACGTCATCACCTACAAGCGCGCCGGCAGCCCGGTGCAGTGGCACGAGGGGCGCGACCTGTGGTGGCACGAGGCCATCGCCGGCCAGCCGACCGAATGCCCGGCCGTCCCCGTGGACGCCGATCATCCGCTCTTCATCCTGTACACCTCGGGTTCCACCGGCAAGCCCAAGGGCGTGCAGCACGCCTCGGTGGGTTTCCTGCTGTGGTCGCTGATGACCATGAAATGGACCTTCGACGCCAAGCCCGACGACGTCTTCTGGTGCACCGCCGACGTGGGCTGGGTCACCGGGCACTCGTACGTGACCTACGGCCCGCTGGCGGCCGGCGTCACGCAGGTGGTCTTCGAGGGGGTCCCGACCTATCCGGACGCTGCCCGCTTCTGGCGCATGATCGAGCAGCACAAGGTCACGGTGTTCTACACCGCGCCCACGGCCATCCGTTCGCTCACCAAGCTCGCCGAGACCGATCCCAAGGTGCATCCGCGCGAGTTCGACCTGAGCTCGCTGCGCATCATCGGCTCGGTGGGCGAGCCCATCAATCCCGAAGCCTGGGTCTGGTACTACAAGAACGTCGGCGGCGAGCGCTGCCCGGTGCTGGACACCTGGTGGCAGACCGAGACCGGCGCCCACATGATCACTCCGCTGCCCGGCGTCACGCCGCTCAAGCCCGGCTCCTGCACGCTGCCGCTGCCGGGCATCGACGCGGCGGTCGTGGACGAGACCGGCGAGGAGGTCGAGCGCGGCAAGGGCGGCTTCCTGGTGATCCGCCGGCCGTGGCCCTCGATGATCCGCACCATCTGGGGCGATCCCGAGCGTTTCAAAAAGACCTACTTCCCGCCCGAGCTCAAGGGCTATTACCTGGCCGGGGACGGGGCGCAGCGCGACAAGGACGGCTATTTCTGGATCATGGGCCGCATCGACGACGTGCTCAACGTCTCGGGTCACCGGCTGGGCACGATGGAGGTCGAATCGGCCCTGGTGGCGCACGACATGGTGGCCGAGGCCGCCGTGGTGGGCCGTCCCGACGACACCACCGGCGAGGCCGTGGTGGCCTTCGTGGTGCTGAACCGCCCGCTGCCGCAGGGCGCGGAGGCCGATGCCATGGCCAAGCAGCTACGCGACTGGGTGGCCAAGGAAATCGGCCCCATCGCCAAGCCGCGCGAGATCCGCTTCGGCGAAAACCTTCCCAAGACCCGCTCGGGCAAGATCATGCGCCGCCTGCTGCGCGTGGTCGCCAAGGGCGAGCCCGTCACACAGGACGTGTCCACGCTGGAAAATCCGGGGATTCTGGACCAGCTCGCACAGGTCCGGTAAAGAGTGTCGAACGATGCCTTGTGATCCAGGGCATCGGGCACAAGCAAAGAGGCGGGGGAATCCCCCGCCTCTTTTTATGGGATACACCGCAGCTTACTGGACACACCGCAGTTTACTGGATGCATCGCAGCCCGGAGCGTGGGCAAAATCTGGAGCGCCCTTTGGCCGACGCCGGATGCTGACGAAGGGAGGCCGGGAGGTGTCGGCGGGCACTGTCTGAGGCCCGCAGGGCCGAGTTTGCCCGCCGCCCGGCCGGACGAGGCAGATCCGGGTAGTCCGGCCGCAGGCCGGACCGTCGGACGGGGCGCTCCAGATTTTGCCCACGCTCCGGGCGTCTCAAGAATCCAAGCGCCTCATAAACCAAGTGCTCCGGGTGTCTCAAGAATCCGAGCGCCTCATAAACCAAGTGCTCCGGGCGTCTCAAGAACCCAAGCGCCAGACAACCTCTACATCCCGTTATACACCGGCCCCTCGCCGCCCTGCGGCGTCACCCAGACGATATTCTGCGTCGGGTCCTTGATGTCGCAGGTCTTGCAGTGCACGCAGTTCTGGGCATTGATCTGCAGGCGGTCCTCGCCGGTCTCGGTCTTGACGAACTCGTAGACGCCGGCCGGGCAGAAGCGCGCCTCGGGGCCGCCGTAGCGGGCCAGATTGATCGCCACGGGGACCGAGGCATCCTTGAGCGTCAGGTGCACGGGCTCGTTCTCGTCGTGGTTGGTGTTCGAGATGAACACCGAACTGAGGCGGTCGAAAGTCAGCTTGCCGTCGGGCTTGGGATAGTCGATGCGCGCGCATTCCGCCGCCGGCTGCAGACAGGCGTGATCGGCTTTCTTGCGGTGGATCGTCCAGGGGATGCTGCCCCTGAGCAGCCATTGCTCGATGCCCGTCATCAGCGTGCCGACCGTGCGGCCCTTCTTGAACCACTGCTTGAAGTTGCGTGACTTGTTGAGCTCGTCGCGCAGCCAGGACCGCTCGAAGGCCTCGGGATAGGCCGTCAGCTCGTCGTGGGAGCGGCCCGCCGCCAGGGCCTCGAAGGCCGCCTCGGCCGCCTGGGCGCCAGTCTTGATCGCAGAATGGCTGCCCTTGATGCGCGAGGCGTTGAGCACCCCGGCCTCGCAGCCGACCAGCACGCCGCCGGGGAAGCAGAGCTTGGGCAGCGACAGCAGCCCGCCCGCCGTCAGCGAACGCGCGCCGTAGGCGATGCGCTTGCCGCCCTCGAAGGTCGGGCGGATCGCCGGATGGGTCTTGTAGCGCTGGAATTCCTCGAAGGGCGAGAGCCAGGGATTGGCGTAGTCCAGGCCCACCACCAGGCCCACCGCCACCAGGCCGCCGTCCAGGTGATACAGGAACGAGCCGCCATAGGTGTCGGAATCCAGGGGCCAGCCCGCCGTGTGCACCACCCGTCCGGGATGCGCGCGGGAGGGATCGACCTCCCAGAGCTCTTTGATGCCGATGGCGTAGCTCTGGGGATCGCGTCCCGCGTCGAGGCGGTATTTCTCGATGAGCTGGCGGCCCAGGTGGCCGCGCGAGCCCTCGGCGAAAATGGTGTAGCGCGCGAGGAGCTCCATGCCCGGCTGGTAGTGGTCGGTGTGGCTGCCGTCGCGCGCCACCCCCATGTCGCCCGTGGCCACGCCGCGCACCGCGCCCGCCTCGTCGTACAGGATCTCGGCGGCGGCAAAGCCCGGGAAGACGTCCACGCCCAGCGCCTCGGCCTGCTCTCCCAGCCAGCGCGTGACGTATCCCAGGCGGACGATGTAGTTGCCGTGGTTCTTGAAGCAGGGCGGCAGCAGCCAGCCGGGCGTCGCGCGCGCGCCTTTTTCCGTCAGGAACAGGAACTCGTCCTCCGTGACGGCCGTGTCCAGCGGCGCGCCTTTTTCCTTCCAGTCGGGAATCAGTTCGGTGAGCGCGCGCGGGTCCATCACCGCGCCCGAGAGAATGTGGGCGCCGATCTCGGCAGCTTTTTCGAGGACACAGACACTGACGTCCCGGCCGCTCTCGGCGGCCATTTGCTTGAGGCGGATGGCGGCCGAGAGCCCCGCCGGCCCGCCGCCGACGACGACCACGTCGTATTCCATCGATTCACGTTCAGTCATGGGTACGGTTTCCGTTGCTGGGTGAGCGTGGGCGGGGCGCGGCCCCGCCATGTAGCAGGCCATTGTATTGCAGATCCCGGCCGCCGCAGGGCTTGCCGGAGGCGATCCTAGCGGCCGGGCGCGGCCAATGAAAGGACCTGTTCCTGGCTGGAAAAGATGGCGCAGCACCATATTTCGCTGACGATGCGCGCCGCGTCGTCCACGGGCAGCATGTCGGCCGCGGTGTCGGGATGCGCATACCAGACGTAGGCCGACTGCTCGGTCATCGAGGCGAGCGCCTCGAGCGAGACGCGTTCTTCGACCGCTACGACGTGGTGCTCGCGCCGGCGACGGCCGTGCCCCCCTTCCCCCTGGGAGAAAGGCCGAAATTC